>Ga0316202_10001767_pt1 | contig 15797 bp, 13 predicted proteins | sample 3monrhotite_MG_FD_204934 | JGI IMG/M metagenome (GOLD analysis project Ga0316202, IMG submission 204934) | Microbial mat bacterial communities from mineral coupon in-situ incubated in ocean water Damariscotta River, Maine, United States -... | ecosystem: Environmental > Aquatic > Marine >... | reverse complement strand
CAGCCTATCGAATTTCGAGCAAACCGCCCTCAATCCAGCACAGTTATCACGCAATTCTTTTTTTTCTAAAAAAGGGAGTGAGCTCAGAGAATCAAGTGTGACCTTTTCCGGTAAAATGCGACGATAATATTCACTGTTTTTTCTGGCGGCACTGCATAATAAAGCCAGTCGTTGTTCCTGTAGTTCACTATTTATTTCCCATTGTGATTGATGTAAAGAAGCTAAGTGAGGGTAAATCCATTCGCCCTTTAAGAAGAGTGCCCCATTATAAACAATGTTCCTGTTGATAAATCTATTCATAAAAACCTCTACCTTTAGACATTAATCAACTTCAATCACATATTCTGACTTTAAAAATGAGGACATATGCTTGTTTATGTTATATAAAGAAAATACTAACCCCGAACTGAACCACCAGTAAACCTCGTAAAGATCCATACCAAATAGACCAAGCGTTAATCTCAAAATTATAAATAAGTATACTGCTTTGGATATAGCTTCTAAAAATTTAATATTATTAATAATTTCATATTCATTTTTGTGAGTGACATTTTCAATAACATTGTTTTTTATTGTATTAATATGTTCTATGTACTTTTTAGATTTACACTGTATGCTATTTAATATTTTGAGCATTTTCATAATAAAAAAACAAAAGATAACCAGTCCCTGAATCCCTATATTTGTTGCAATCTCAAGATACAAATTATGTGTATCTTGCGTACGCCCAAATATTTCAGTTCTCATGGCAGGGAACGCACCAACCCCGATCCCAAAAGGGTGCTCAATAAAAACTTCGATTGCATCTTTCAATATTTGCTTTCTAGCTCCGATAGAATTCCCCTCAATTTCTACACCAGTAAATATCGTGGAAAATCTTTCAACATATTGATGATCAACGTATTGCATAAATATTATTAGTACAAAAACAATTGAAACAAATGTTATTATTTTTTTTTGACTCTTAATTACAATAAATAACATTAAAACCGCCAGAGCTACATACGCTGTTCTTGACCCAGAATATAAAATTATATTACAGGCAAAAACCAATTGAACTAACAATATAACTTTTATAAATCTAGGTACAATAGGATATAAATATATAATAAACGGTATAGTACCGATTGCCATACCAGCAAATGAATTAGGGTGCATATAATTTGGAGTACTTCCATGCAACCGCATAACACCTTGATTCTCCCAAAGCATGTTTCCGGTTAAATGACCGACAAAACCTTCCTGACCCATCTTCATGCAGGCCAACATGAATGCAGCGATAAAAAACATAAGGTGTTTAGGGCTCTTAACAAAACTAACAATAAAAAAAGCCATAAATGAAAATTTCAGGACCCTGTTAAAGAAAACATCCCAAGAGTGCTCTGGTACATATGAAAACGGAACCTGAATTGCTATGGATATCAGAAAAAGAACGACAATGCCGCCTAAAGGGTTATCCATCAATTCAAGCTTATTTGGCGAAATTATGGCGAGGGAGATCAGAACTAAGGCCCAGATAAACTCAATCCTGATTGCACCAAGGGCTGGAAACCGATAACCGATCTGCAGATACCAAATAACCACATAGCCACAAAATGTCAGCAGCACCGCATTACTGACATGCGGATATCCTGCGTCATCCTGCATGAGAAATTTTCGCATCATGGCAACCCCTCAATTCACACGGCAGATAGAAAATCTGTATTTACCTGAAGCTTCAGGCTCAATCATTTCTACAATTTCATTTCTGATTACAACGCTGTCGCCAAACAACGACTGGAAATAGATCATCAGTGCATCCGTGGTTTCTTGTTTGTGTTCGCCCTCAGGTACAAATTTGATTACAACCTCTTCAAGACTCTCCTGAACAATCTGCATTTGGGCAATGCCTGGTATTTTGGTTAAAGTATTTTCAATTAATGAAACTCCTGCCACCTTGGAACCATCAGATTTTATCAAAAAATCAGCCGACCTCCCGACCACCTGTTCCATGAGAGGCAAACCACGCCCACAGGAACATTTCCTATCGCTGCGAATGCCAAAATCCTCGACCTGATAACGAATAAATGGCTTGGCCCGATTCATTAAGTCCGTCACAATGATTCTGCCTTGCTCCCCGTCCTCTGCGGGGGAACCATCTTCCCGGATAAACTCGATCAACAGATGTTCAATGTTCAGATGCATTCCATCGTGCATCTCACATTCGCTACCAATTAAACTGACCTCTTCGCAACCATAGCGATCGGTAACCTTAAGCCCGAAAACTTCCTCTATCTGTTTTCGTTCGGAGGGGATCAACATCATTGAGGTAGAGAGGATTCCCTTGGGTGCGGGGAGGAAGATATCCAGATCGCGGATAAATTCGGACAACAGGAAAATCGAATGGGCATGGCCATAAAGCAGGGTTGGCCTAATTTTCAACCAACTCGCAGCGAAAGCCCGGACAGAGTTCTCATCAACATGCATCGTGTCCAGATATATGTAGGGTTGTAATAGGTTTGCTTTTAAAATTTCTTTGAAAGACGTAGGTATTTTGGGGTTCCCCCAGCAGGCCGCAATCGGTTCACCTGGGCGCCAACCGGTCCAGCAGTCGTGTCGGCGCGCGCAGGCATTGCGTAACTCACTACACTCCTCAGTAAAAAAAAGATCCAACGCTTTACCGGTGGAGCCTCCCGTTTTAGCTTTTTGCAAATCACGCATATCATAGCCGCGACTGAGCATGTTCTTCGTATGGGTACGAACCTCTTCTTTTGTCAAAATCGGCAACTTGCGAATGTCATCTAAGCAGCGTATTGACTCCGGGGACAGATCCAGAATTTTCATCCGATTCTGATAGAATTCATTGTTCTCCCACGCAAAGGCCAGCAGGTCTTTCACCCTTCCCCATTGGATATCCAGCAACTGCCGTTCGTTCAAAAACTGAGTTTTTTCCAGTTCTTTCCAATAACGCAGTTTGGGGCTTCGGGTCAGTTGCCCGTGAAGAGGTTCAAACAGATGACTGCGCGCAGTAGAAAAATTCAAAAATTCCCCCATCTATCTCATTGAAAATTGGTCTCTTTATTCAGTAATCGGTGTTTACGATATAACTCCCTGAGCCTTTGTAAGAAATAATTTCACCGGGTGAGCTAACAACAATTGAGTTATCTGAAATTGGCTTATTCACTACAGTATTAGCGCCTATCGCAACGTTGTTCCCTATCTCTATTCCACCAATAATAAATGATCCTGGCCCAATATAAACATTATCGCCAATATGAGGTACTCCCGGGTATTTTCCACCGTAGGTCACCCCAATAGTTACGCCTTGATTGAGGTTAAAGTTTTTACCAATAACAGATTCATGATTTACAACAATCCCACCGTAGTGACCTATGTATAAACCCGTATCTATTTCAGTGTTGTAGGGTAGAGAGATTCCATATTTAAACTGAAGGCTACGCAACCTGAGCCTTGCAGCGGCATACAAAATAAAAAATATTCTGCTATCCTTTAAATATCGCGCTGTCCGCAGCCAAAAAGAATAATGAAAGCCCGGAGTTGAAACATAGGTCTTTAAAAAACCACCACATGATCCCTGATATCGATACAGGTCGCTCTTTACGAAAATCAGATAATCAGAAAATTTCATTAACCATCCCCTGCTGAGGAAACTCAAGCAGTGCAGTATCTGAGTCTCCAGCAAAAATAACCCAATTGTGTTGAGCCAATCGTTCCTGCAATTGCCGGTGCCTGCTATGGACAACCAACTTGGCATCCATCGGCCGAATCAAAAAGCCAGCAGTGGCAAATAAAAATTTCAAACGCTCTCCGGCAAATCTGGCGGAAAGCTTGCGCCCTGGTAAAAGACTTGAAGCGACACTGATCAGTAATTCAAGCGTATCAGCTCCACAAAAAATATCTAGAATTTGCGTCTCCTCGGAAGTAACTCTGTAAACCAGAATGCCATGTCTATTCTCACATTCCACCACGACCGCAGTGCAATCGCGGTAATAAGACCCTGAATAGCGCCAGGCATAGGTATCTTGAGCTATCAGGTTGCCAACTTCGCCATCAAGCAACCTGTGCGCTGTCAGAAAATTCAGGGTTGTGGAGTCTATTTCGCTGATAATTTTCGCTGAGGCCTTCAGTCGGCGCTTTCGGCCCCGATGCAACCATGACAGAACGTCACGAATTGAAGCTTTTAACGTTCCCTGCAACGTCGGACGCCTGACCAGATAGCCTTTGTAATAAGTGGCAACAACGGCAGCGCCATTTTCTTCATAGAGCGCGGCCTGCGATTTAGACTGTCCGCTCGATACGGTAAAAGGAAATCGTTCCTGAGCCATATCCAAAAATTGGCGACTGATTCCCATGCGTCGGTACTCAGGCTTCACCATCAGATCAACTGGAAAGGCGCCCGTTAGCTCCTGCTGTGAAAAAATCGCTCGCATCGGGAGATAACACCTCAGTCCGACAATTGAGCCTGAAACAGTACAAAGAGAGACATGGAAGCCGAGTGGGTGCTCAAGAAATAACGCTTCAAAACGGCCGGATGAAGACTGGATGGCATCAGGGCCGAAGCTTTCCGCAAGAAACTGTTTAATGTCAGCGACATCGCTCAGATCAGCCCAACGAAACACGAGTTCCATGGCCGGACTCAACGCCCAAGTCCGAATTTAAGCATCGACTTCCACAATCTCCAGTCGTATGGCCTCAACCTGAAAGCCGTCAGATAATCTTGCAAGGCAGCCCGATAGCGCCTCTCCGTTACCTGCCAGCGCCCCCTGCTAACATAAGTGTGGGCCCAGCCGCGCTTGATTTCTACCGAGGAGACGCTGTCTGGATATTTACCAAGAAAATTCTTCATCAATCTGAAAAAGTTTTCAAACCGCTCCCCTGTTCGGTTAGACATCTGCCCTCCCCAGATACGGTAGCCGACCAGCGGTTTCGGCAAGTATTGAAAATCGTAGTGCACAGAAATGCGCAGCCACAGATCGTAATCGATTCCCATCCGCAAGGTTTCGTCGAAACCACCGACTTCATCAAGAATGCGTCGGGGAATTAATGTTGTATTGAAAGTGACAAAGTTATCCATCAGCAATGGGCCAGTAATTTTGCCGCTATAACGTTTAACAATTGGTGTATTCAAGTTTTTTCCCAGGACATCAATCAATTGCAGATCACCATAAATGACTGTGGGCTTTTTGTTCTCCTCACAAAAATCCAATTGCATTGATAGCTTCCCTGGCAACCAATAATTATCCGCATCACAGAAACCAATATATTCGCCGACGGCCTCGTTAAGACCGCGGTTCTTGGCGGCAGTCTGTCCAGCATTGTGCTGCCAGAAAATTTTGACTCGCTGATCACCCGCATACCTTTGTAACTTTTGCTGAGTATCATCTTCGGAGCCATCATCAACCAGGATAACTTCAATATTTTGATAATCCTGATTCAACACAGAATCGACAGCCTCACAGATATATTGTGCCATGTTGTAAGTCGCAACGACGACTGAAACCAAAGGCTTATCATTCATCAGTTCCGCTCCTCCTGTAGCCCTTCAGCATCTCCACTATCACCCGACACCACGCCAGTAAGCATCCCCTAGATCCGCAGGCCGACCGATATATCGGCGTAACTGCAAAACTAAAAATTCAGCGCCACACAAGCACCAGATAAAGTCGAGCATATCCTCAGTGATGCAATAGCGCGGCAAACTGTACCGATCACAATCCAGTGCCTGATAAGCGATGTAACTCCCTTTAAATCCAGCCTGTTCCACACATTTTTTTGTCTCATTTGTATAGTCAGCCGGTCCCCCCTGGGGGTAACAAAACCAATCAACAGAGGTCTGCAGCCTTTGTTCAAGCTGTTGCTTTGAGCCCAGGATTTCTTCCTGCGCACGCTCATCATCCATGCGGGACAAAATCGGGTGGCTCAATGTATGTGCACCAATAACAACCTCGGATTCAGCCATAGCGACGATTTGATCCCAGGACGCCGCCTGGCAGCTTTCATCTTTGATTTCACCAGGGACAACCACTAATTCAGCGGCAATCTCATGAAGAAATTCTTCCTTCTTATCATGTGGCATAAAACGACAATGATCCGCGATAACATCCCAGGCAAGAACACGCTCTTCTTCAGACTTCAATGACAGATCAACGACCTTGTCATGCAAGATCAATTGTAGCGATTCCTTCGCTGTTTTCGTTAATAGCACCCTCAACCAATCCCACCATAACAAGGTGCGCTGCTCGACAAAATTGATCGTAACAAAGAGCACAGGCTTCAAACCAAATTCTCTAAAAATCGGCAGGCCAATATCGTGAAAATCACAATAGCCGTCGTCTGTCGTGATAACGACGGGACAGGATTCCCATTTCCTCAACCCATCCAGTGCCGCTATTTGGTCATCAGGTAGCCAATTCGGGTGATATCTGCGGAGGTAGTTCAACTGCTCTCGCAGTGTACTGATGTCGACATAACGCTGGCTTGCCACTTTATTCACTGAAAATCGGTGATACATCAAGACGCGAACATGTTTTGCTGTCAGCAAGCGACATAAACCCTGAAAGCCAGGAATAAAAAGAAGAATGTTTTTAATCTTTCTTTTCAAGAAACCCCCACAATATCTCTAGAGATGAACACTATATTTGTCAGCATATCCCGTGTAGACCAAGGAGTTTAGAGTAGTAATTCTGATATCTTACAACCATGGCGGGCAAAGAATATTCCTCGAAAATTTTAGTCTTATTCCGCAAACCGACCTGAGAATGAAACGGCTCCTGCAATAACTGCAGGATGCGCTCGGCGAGCAATTCTATGGACCCGACCGGTACCAGAAATCCGTTTTCTCCATCCTTGACTACCTCGGGGTTGCCACCCGTGGCGGTGGCAACAACAGGAATTCCACAAGCCATGTACTCAATGATGGCATTTGAGAACCCCTCCGTTTCAGAGGTAATGACGCCGACTGCAAAATTATTGATAAATTCTAGCGGATTCGCTTGACTGCCTAAGAATGTGACTCTGTGCTGAATTCGTAGGGACTTTGCTTGTGCTTCGAGGCCAGGACGCAGATGGCCGTCGCCGATGATAATGAAACACACATCAGGCGCTTTCTTATGAATCAACGCTGCGGCTTCGATAAAGTCCTGAACTCTTTTCACCGGTCGATTAAGATTGGCAACGATACCCACCTGCCGCGGGGTGTTATCGATATTTTTTTCGCTTAAACTCTGAATCTGTTCAATATCAAAACCGTTATAGACGACCGAAATCTTTTCAGAACGAATGCGATCCACCCGAGAAAAATGATCTTTAACCGCCTGGGAATTTGCAATGAAACCGGAAAAAGCAGGAACCCCGAGCCGCATTTTCAGCGACTCAGATCGGGTTCTCCAAAAACCCAGATCACGAAAGGAACCAACGAGATAAGCGCTATGAAACGGGCGACTCAATGCTGCGATCAAAAAAGGGTCTTGAAAAAAAGTTTGAATAATATCAATCCGATTATTTCTTATATATTCAATTAATTTTTTCATACTCGAAAAGATGGAAAGACTGGCAAAACTTTTAAAATCAAGAAAAACTTTTCCAATTGAAAGTTGGTTGTAGAGCCCTATGGATTGCTTTAACGTGCAGAGATGTGGTTCGAAAAGGTCTCTATTCAAATGGCTGATCAACTGCACCAACTGTTTTTCAGTTCCTCCATGGTCGAGACTATCAATGATGTATAAAATCTTCTTTGACATAAAAGAACCTTCTCTATGAGTTAGAATCTTGACTCGATAAAATTATTTTCTGTCGAAAATCGACTCATGGTTCCAACTCATTCACTGTCCATATTTTCAAATAAAAATAGATTCTTTTCCCAAGCAAACTGATAAATAAACCTTTCATGGCCGATAAATTTAAAGATGCTTTTAAGCTGCGCAAATAATACTCCCGCGCTGAAGACATTTCTCCTAAACTTTGAAAATGATGACCAATCCCATAATAATTTATAGCTATCATTTTCAAGCATCTCTTGCGCAAAAAAACAGACAAACCAAGATCCAACTGATGTTGCAAAACTTTTATTCTGTTTTCGGCCAAAGAATATCCTCTGCGTGAAATACTATTCACGCGAACTCGATACCGACAGCCGATTTTGTTGATAAAACCAATGGGGTAATTTCTAGTCATTCTGAACCACATATCCTTGTCATCGCCATTAGTCAGGGATTCATCAAAATAGCCAATGTGTTCAACAGCCTCTTTACGGAGCACGACTCCTGAAGGCAGAATGAAATTTTCAAAAAAGAGGCAGGAAAAAGCATCGTTAGACTTAATAACAAAAAAATTCTCTGCTATTTCCAGCTTAGGCAAAAGCTTAAATCGATCATAACCTTGTAAAAAGTTACCGATATTCGCCCCTGTTTCTTCATTGAATTTCAGTTCATCCGTAAAGACCATGCCAATCGACTTTTCCATGTTCAAAAAATCAACGGCATCTTGAAAACGTCCAGGTGCACAAATATCATCAGAATCACAAAGGGCAACAAATTCTCCGACAGCCGATTTGATACCGATATTACGTGCTCGAGAAGGACCACCATGATTCGTAATTAAACTCAAATATTTAATTCGATTGTCCACATAAGACAGAACAATTTCCTTGGTATTATCTGTTGAACAATCATCGACAACTAAAACTTCAAAGTCTAAAAAATCCTGAGCAATTGCACTATCGATAGTTTCAGACAAATATTTTGCTGAATTATAAGTGGGTATAACAATGCTTAACTTAGGCATATCAATAAATTCCTCTACTTCTATGCAAAACATTTCCGGCGGATCAGTCGTCTCTTTTCCTTACGTTGTCCCTGTCAACCGCCCCCCCGAAGAGGGTGGCGTAAAAAGTGCCACGTCGAAAAATGGTTGAAAATCCGCCACGGCAAAACGCCTAAATAGATAAGAACTGGCAGAAAAAACAATGACAGCAACAACTTCAGAGTTCCTTCCACAACAAGCGGTATATTGCCCGTCACATAGAGAAGGAGTTTGCCATCTTTTATGACATCAAGATGGACTGCTTGCATGAAAGCTACGACTCCTGGAGTGAGCGACTGACTCAGCCAGACAGACATGCCGAATCCAGCGAACGAGACCTGTCCAATAGCGAGAACGAGGACCGTAGCGGCCAGGGTCATTTTGGTGATGGTTTGCCACTGAAACGGAATTCGATAATATCCGCGCGACATGAAATGACCCATTAAACATTGGCTCGCGGTCACCAGACATGAAGCCAGAACAGCGCCAAAAATCCCATAGCGCCCGATCAGCCAAAGGTTCAACACCAGGCTCAGTATCGAAGTTACCCATTGAATCACGGTAATTTTATAAGTTTTTTTTGCATAGAGGAGACCGAAATTGACCTGCTGGTAGGCGGCATTGAGAATACGGGAGCAAACCGCAAGCAGGACAATCCCTTCTCCGAGCCAGAATTCTTGAGGTGTCATCACCCGCAAAAGAAGTGGAATTTCCAGTGCCAAGATGACTCCAAAGAAAAGCATTGATGCCATTTGCAAGGTGAACATCCTGGCCATGGTTTCAGGCCCTTCCGGTGCGTCACAAATTTCGTAGCGCTTGACGTTCCAGATTTTGGAGAATGGCTGAACGATCAGGACTCCGAGCAGGGTCGAAAACTTGAATAACATCTCGAAGGCCCCCAATTGAGAGAGCCCCAGATAGGTTCTTAAAATAACTCGACTGGCATTACCCCTGACAAACAGGGCCAGATACCCAGGAACTAGCGGCAGGCTGAAGCGCAACATCTTTTCGGCGAAACTTTTTTTAAAGCTTAAACCGACGTGATACAAAGCATAGGCGTGCATGACCAGGGTCGAAAGCACTCCGGTTATCAATGAGGCATAGAGATATCCCAGCACTCCCATCTCAAGAGATACGATCAAATAAACATTGAGAGACAGGCCGAGAATAAGACGTCCCAGGGCCAAAAATGAGATCAGAAAGGGTTTTTGCTGAAGTAGGATATAGGCTTCGGGGGTTTTAGAGGTCATCTCGCAGACAAAAGCCAGCGCCGCGAGCACAATATAATAGCCGTAGTCACGACTTCCCAAAGCCAACCATGCGACAGACTCATGGAACAGCAATACAGGGATAGACACAATAAGCACCAGGGCAAACATCAAGAAGATCGTAGTTGAGACCAGTGACTTACGCTCTTGCTCGGTCTCCTGTTCGAAGTAGAAGCGACCCATGGCACCAGCAATGCCAGAGCCCACCGCTAGGGTCATGATCGACAGAACAACGTCGATCATACCGATCATGCCGTAGCCCTCTCCCCTGAGATAGTGGGAGTAAATCGGCAACATGAGGAACCCCACGATGCGGGACAAAATGCTGGAACCGCTGTAAATGAGGGTGTGTTTCAAAGTATGTCTGATGTGGGATGCCGCTGTCATAATAGTCTGCATACCCCCAGCGATTGATAAATTTTCAAATATCCACGTGCCATAGCTTGACTCGAATAGTTCTCGCGAACTCGCTCTTTTGCTTTGGTCGCCAAGCGCCAACAGCCAGCAGTCGGATCAACTAAACGTTCCAGTGCCTCTCCCAACGCCTTTGAGTCGGATGGAGCCACCAATAGTCCGGCCTCCCCTTCCCCCAGCACTGCGGGAATACCACCGACCCGAGTGCCAACCACCGGGACACCGGCACGCATCGCCTCGAGTAATACGATCGGCAACCCTTCCGTATGGGAAGAAAGGACGAAGCCCTGCAACAAAGAAAGATAAGCGAAAGCCTGCGCACGATACCCCGGCATCAGGACAGAGTTGCAAAGGTTGAGGCCTTTTACCTGCCCTTCAAGTCGGTCCCGTTCCTTGCCATCACCCAGGATTAAAAGCCTGGCTTGAGGTAATTTCTGTTTACACAAAGCGAAGGCTTCCAATAGAACGTCAAAGCCTTTTTCAGGAGAAAGACGCCCTATAGCACCAAACGTTGTACCACCTTCGCAAAAACGAACAACCGCGGGATCAAGTTGGTGAGCCTGACCTTCCAAGGCCAATTCAGGGAGCCCGTTATTTACAACCTGTGCTTTTTGGCCAGGGCTATTCTGGAGCCTTGTGTGTGCGCGCATCCCCTCATTAACCAACACCACGCGGTCAATGAAGCGCAGGCTAAAAGCGTCCAGTTCTTCATATATTTTCATCCGATTCCAGCGTTCGCTGCTGGTCCAACCATGGACGGTGCTGACTAAAGGCAAACGACGGATCGCTTTGGGCAGAAGTCCAAAAAGGATGTTGCACTTATAGCCGTGCGAATGGAGCAGCTTAACTCCCTGGTTTCGGGCGAAACGCAGCACCTGTGCTCCACCCATCCAGTTTGGCCCAGGTCGCATACGAAATTCCTCGACCCGCAGACCCAAGCGACGCGCCTCTGCCTCTAATGGTTTTTCCCCAACCCGCAATTCACCGATGCTCGCTATCACCGGCTTCAGCCCCTGCCTGACCTGTTCTGTCGCCAGATTAAGAAGCATAACTTCGGCGCCGTAAAGACCGCCGGAGTCGATAAGGTGGAGGATTTTCATCAGCTATCCTTTCCTCGGGATCCAGATCGCCTGCTTTTTACCCAGCAAAAATTTGCAGAAAGCATGGGCCGCGGCCAGATTTAGCAGAGAGAAGTAACGGGCAAAAGTGAGAAATCGCAGACCAAAACCACGCCGCTCAAGCAGCGGCATGCACAGAGCACCCACATAGCCCAGAACCTGAAGAATAAAAACACCTTGATAAAAAGGGCCCTGAGCCAACAGCAGGCTATTGCTCCACAGAACGGTGAACAGAAAAACAAAGCAGAAATAGCGCAGCAGCTTGTGAGACCAGAGCTGCCAGGCAAACAGTGGGCTTTTCACAAAGCTTAAAAGCTGGCGCATGTCGAGCAGCGCCCAGAGTGCACGCAGGGAAACCCGCACGCGCATGCGATACTCGTCGTCTGCCTCCTTAAGGGTCGATTCCCAGAGAACGGCTTGAGGCTCATACACAACCCGAAACCCCTGTTTGATAACCTGTAGCGGCAGGACGAAATCTGGTAATTGATCAGAATTCATAGGGATATAGAGTTCCCCTCGCACCGCGTCGATGCCACCATCGACACCCACCACCGATCCGATGCGGGTTTCGGCGTTGCGCAGCGCGTTTTCATAGCTCATATAGGTGGAGCAGCCCTCACCTATGGGGCTGCCGTCAGGGTTGGCGTAGATCATCTTGCCGGTGACATAACCGATTTCCGGATCGGAAAAATTGTTCGCCAGTTGGCGTAAAGCATCGGGCGCGTAAAGTGAGTTAGCATCTGAAAAGACCAGGATCTCGCCGCTGGCCTGCGTGACCGCCAGGTTGAGGGCGCTGGTTTTTCCGGCGCGAGGTTCTTGGCGGAGCAAATGGACCCGGGGGTCGGCAAACCCGGCGACGATCTCATCGGTACGGTCGCTGGAGCCATCGGAAACCACCAGAATCTCCAAAAGATCGACAGGATAGTTCTGTTCCAGTTTATTGCGCAGGGTTGCGTCGAGCACCGCCTCTTCGTTATGGGCGGCAATCAAAACAGAGATTCGCGGTGTCCAGGGCGCCTTTTGCACGCGACGATCGAGCACAACGCCCAGCACGACGACCAGCAGCGGATAGCCGAGATAGACGTAAAACACAAAAGCTAAAGCGATCCAAAAAACCAAAACTGCCATATTACCCACCCCAATCAACGGCTTAACTTCTTATTGAATCAATAACTACCTCACTCGGCCACCGACAAGCGGGTCGGTAGTTGTTTTCCAGGCGGCTCAATCTCCCGCCGGGTAGCGAACAACTCCACCAGTCGATCATTGAGCCAATTAATATCAAACCTTGCTTCGACCTCGCGCCGCGCGGCAACACTCATCTTGGTGCACAGGTCGGGATGTTCAATGAGCCAGGCGATTTTTGCCGCCAAGGCGACAGAGTCACGCTCCGCAACCAGGGCACCCGACACACCATCTTGGACCAACTCTGGAATACCACTATGAAAGGTCGAAATGACCGGCAGACCCATCGCCATCGCTTCCATCAACGCCACCGGAATACCTTCCTGATCACCATTGGCCGCCGTCACGCTTGGGGTCAGCAGCAAATCCGCCTGGCCCAACAGCACAGCAATCTGATCCTGATTTTTCCAGCCGAGCAATTGAACGCTGGCACCGCTTTTCAACTCGAGGCAGAGTTGTTCGAGATCCTGGCGTAAGGGGCCATCTCCGACAACCGAGAGGCACACATCATGACCCGCTGCGGTTAAGCTACTGACCGCCTGAATCGCGTATGCAACCCCTTTTTTTTCAACCAGGCGCGCAATGGTCAGCAAGCGGATCGGACCATCATGGCTGGGTCGAATCGGCTTAAAAGTGAAGCGCTCGCAATCGATCCCCATGCGGTGCACAGAGATTTTGGCAGGGTTGCAACCCAACTCTTCCAGCCGCTGTTGCCAGCGTCTGCTGATCGGGAGAAAGAGATCCCCGCGTTGGAATAGCGCGGCATAGACCCCGGGGGGTTGTTTCTGGAGGAAGGTGGTGATGTCGTAGCCGTGAAAGGTCGTGACCAACAGACCATCGATCAAGCCTACATCCTTCAATTCTAGACCGGCCACACCGTTGGGCCCAAAATGACAATGAATAATGTCGTAGCGACGCCCAAGCAGGGCCATCCCGTTGTGGAGCAGCCACAGCTTCCCCGCCCGCCTGCAGTGTTTAAAAGCGCGGAAAAACCGCGAAACGACTCTGGCATCACTCAGGCTGTAGCGCGCGACAGACGCGAGCAACTGCAGCGCTTTGGTGATTTTGTAGCGTGCTGCGGGGGGGAAGATGGCACGCTCCATAAGCCCGTACTTAATGACATCAGGATGCACGACCGCCATGTCCCCTTTGACGGGTGCGAAAACCTCGACCTCGTGCCCGCGCGCAATCAATCCTGTCATCTGATTGAGAATAAAGCTCTCAGACAAGACCGGAAATTTATTAACGATGAAAAGAATCTTCATAATGAGCCATCTTTCCGTCAACGCGCATCAAGCGACATTTTTGACCCGCTTGTTCATACCGAGCACTCGCCCCGAGATCACCCAAAAAGCCACTTTCACATCGTCAATCATCTTGCGGCCATTACGTCGCATACGCATCCAGCGCAACATATGTAACGCACAGGTCCCTTTCTGTTGCATAGTGAGTGGTGCTCGGCCGATTGCCCGGCAGTAGCCATAAAACCAGCGCCATTGTGGGAAAATGATTTTCCTCTCTTTGGCGGTATCGAACCAGATCGTTGCAGAATGACGATCCCGGTGCTGATAAACCGAACGCTCACCATGTTCCCGATGCAAGAGAAGATCTTGCGGAATTTGATGAAAAGCTCCCTGCAGTGCCAGCTCTGCAAGCAACACCTGGTCGGAGCCATCGTAAGAACCGATCAGAGATGTTTTTCTGAGGACATCCGTACGGATCAAGCCAAATATTGGCGGAGAACCCCGATCAAGACGCAACAACGCGATAAACCGATCTTCGGCATAGCGTAGAGTTGTATCAAGTCGGTACGGCCGCATACCGAGCGATTTGCCTTGCTCATCAATCCCAACCTCCTGGGTAAAGCAAAGAACAACCTCTGGGAAATTTTCGAGAATCGCAAGACAACTCGTCAGGTACTCAGAATGGTAGGCATCATCATGTGCCGCCCACATGAAATACTCCCCCCTGGCCAGAGCAAAGACTCGATTAAAATTTTGCGCCGCTCCTAGATTTGTGGCGTTACAAACATAACGAACCCTGGAATCTCTACTAACATACTCCCGACATATAAGCGGCGTGTCATCGGTAGAAGCGTTGTCGGAAATCACCAATTCAAAATTCGTGAAAGATTGTGCCAAGAGAGAATCCAAAGCTGATTTAAGATATAAAGCACCGTTGTAAACAGCCAACCCAACGGTGACAAGTGGCGGTTTCCTATTCATTATATCGCCGGTCCTCATTGCCCCGTCCCCCTTCTAATTCGAATGGAAGTAATCAACCAGTGACGTATATGATGGAGGGCTAATCCCTGCGTTGCCAACATAGGTTCCCACGGCAGTAACGGCCATGCTCAGGGGGAAGTTGGCAGCAGCAATCCAGGTCACACCATCAGCAGAGTACGACTGCGACCATTGGTTTCCCACCCGTTTAACCCGCATGTAGAGCGGAACACCGCCAGTGATCAGCAGGTTCCCTTTGACGCTGGCACTCCCACCCGACAAACTGGCGGAAAACACACGGACGCCCACACCATCAGAATAAAATCCGAAGCGCAAGTAATGGGTGCTGTCCGCCTCAACCAGAATGCCTTGCAATTGATATTTCTGCGTAACATTCGATTCGAACTTGACCTCGATCTCGAAATCAGTATTGCTGGCAGCTTGCATAATCCGCGGGGCGAAGTTACCGGTTTTCCAGACATCGTGGTTGGCTCCGGCTGGGGCCGTCAGACTCAACTGGGTACCGGTCAGCGACAAGACCCCATCACCGAGCGGATCAACAAAGGTCCATAAAGAACTATTTAAAACACCGGAGTTAAAATCATCCGAGACGATCGTTGAGGCGTTGCTGCTGGTCGTGAAGGTCAGGTCAAGAGAACTCGCAGAATTCCCTGCCCCGTCCACCGAAGTCACTCGATAGTGATAGGTCGTCCCAGGCGTCAGCCCAGACAAAGTCAGGGCATGGCTAGTGACCAGGGTGTTGTCGGTTGCAGGGAGGCTACCGTAGGCGG
>Ga0316202_10001766_pt1 | contig 15818 bp, 12 predicted proteins | sample 3monrhotite_MG_FD_204934 | JGI IMG/M metagenome (GOLD analysis project Ga0316202, IMG submission 204934) | Microbial mat bacterial communities from mineral coupon in-situ incubated in ocean water Damariscotta River, Maine, United States -... | ecosystem: Environmental > Aquatic > Marine >... | reverse complement strand
AGAAATAATTTCAGTTAGCGGGAGTAACGAAAACTCTTGAGCAATACTGTAGCCTCCCACTTTTGAACTTCCAAATAGATGGCTAACCACAAAAATATCAGCTTTAGCTCTAAAAAAAGCCACGATGGAGCTTATATATATTTTTTTTGTAAAAGACCATTGTTCTTTTACATTCTTAAATGTATATACAGGGATTTTAGGCGCTATAAAATAAGATCCTGCCGCCATAGCAAATGAATATAATAAATTGCCCCAAATTAATGCCCAGTAATTTTTAATTAATAAAGCAATAGAGATAGTGCCTATAAAACTTACTATTTTTGAAAAAATTGCGAGTTTTGCTAATTGATCGAAACGCATTTCTTTTTTTAATAAGATTAAATTTGGAGACGATAAAATGCTTAATATTGGAACAAGACAAGATATTCTAAGTACATTAATTAGTCTATCATCATTTAAAAAATTGGCAATTTGTTCCGCAAATAAAAATAGAATAATTGCAATAAATAAACGCGCAAAAAAATTGAGGGTCCAAGCGGTATCTATCTGTTCTCTATTGGCTGATTTTAAACGTATTATGTAAGAGTCACTTCCTGATTGAGATAATATTTCAAACAGCATTACTACCATCATTGATTGCGCGGCAATACCGAAATCATCAGGTGTCAAGATTCTAACTAACATGAGTGTGCTTGCAATGCCAATAAAACGTGCTACCCACTTACCAAGCATAGACCAAAGATAAGATGACATTAATTGTTTGCTAAAACTCACTGTTCATCTACCTTTTGCCTTGATCAATTACGTAAATTAAAAGGTTCATTTATAGCTTTTGAATAAAATTACGAGCAAGTCTTTCATAAATTCTATTTTTATAGCGAAAAGTGCCTATAAAATGAAATACTGAAACAACTCCTTGGGTATTTTTAAGATCACAAAAGGGTTGCCCAAAGTTTTGATATTTTGGCCAAGGTAATATTTGAGGTTTGTTAGATAGAGATATCATTACATTTGAAGAAAACTGTTCTGTACCCCATTCTCGCCATCTTTCCTTGCCAACATATGATTCCATCTCTATGGAAAATTTTTCTAATACTTCAAAAGAAACACCGCCTTTAGGAAATCCTGTAAATGCAGAGCAACCTCTAAAGTAGTTTTTGATAATAGTATTCTTACAGTCCGCCAAGTGACTTTCTGCTTTAGTCTGTATATGGGTTGAACTCCAAGAGTTGGTTATATAATTCATATATTCTGTATCTACTGAAACCAGCCACATAGGACCACCTATGGTGAATGCTGTATTGCCACGAATACAGGCATCTATTTCAGGTAATGCCCCCACGGTTAACGTATCTGTGTCAACTTGAATTACATAAGCATTTTTTGAACGATTCAGTATCCATATTAAACGCTCCCACGTTCCACCTTGCGGGCAATCCCCTGTTTCTATTGTGTTTATATGTATTATTTTTACATTGGGCAAATGCATTTGAAGTACTAATTTGTCATCGTTAGTTAGGCTGCCATCATCAATTAACTCAATAGAACCTCGCCCTAAATTTTTCATAAAGCTTTTTAGTGCAAGTAAGGTCATATCTACAGCGTCATGATAAACTTGAGACACAATAATTACATCACCTTGCTTATTTACGCTTAAAGGCGGTGTACTTCTAATTTTACGAGCGGCATTCGAAAATAAATTTTTGTTAATACGCTCTTGAATTTTATTCCAAATTTTTTTAAGCATTAAACTTCCTTTAATCTTAGCCTTTTATTAAAAGCCATATAAATAATTGTCTCAATTAAGCATTACATTATCAACAAACAAAGATGCTAGCACAGCCTGCCCATCACTAGCTAGGTGTAAATTATCAAAGTAAAACTTACTGTTTTTATAATTAAATTTTTTATAATAATCTTGAGTATCTATACAATTACTAACAACTCGCTTACATGTAGAAGTGATTATTTTTGAGGCAAGTGTTGTGGTCTTTGTTATCAGTTCATTTTTACTTAAGTGATGTACAACAACAACTTTATTAACAGTGCTTGTAAGTAATGTTAGTAGTTCTGTTAATTGCTTATTTTCTTTTTGTTTAAATATTTTTTCTAATTTTTGTTTTGTAATCTTATTTTTGGTCAATTCAACCGTTGGTTTCGAAACATATTTGTTAAACAAAAATTCCAATGAAAAAATCGGCCGTGTTGTTGGGTGACTATTTTGATCTAAGGTTTCAAATGTCGGCACATCAAAAGCATCATGACTACTTAATACGAGTATGGCTATATCCGCCTTAAATGTGCCGTATATTTTTATGTATTCTAAAATATTTTCTGGCCCCCAACTGCCAGCCGATACATTGCCGACATAGGCGTTGTAACCTTGTGCAGTTAATTGTCTTTGCAAGATACTTGTTGCGATTTCTGACTGATCTAGCCTAGTGCCGCCATTAGCGATTGAATCACCAAAAACCATTACCCTTAATTTATTGGCCGAATAATAATCTTTTGGGAAATCAGCAGAGCGCATACCATATTGGTTAATAATATAATTATTCCCAAATCGCATTAGCTTTTGATTGGGTTTGAGAATATATTCAATTGTTGGGTGTTTTTGGTATAGCGGTCGATGTGTTACACCAACAATAAAGGTTAGTATTATTTCAATAATAACTAACAGCAACAATAAAATAAACACAAACCATTTTAGATTTTTAAGTTTAATGACCGATCAAATTCCTATTAATAATTTTTGCCTTTATTTTTTTAGCTAGAATTTTTGCAACTGTTTTGTGTGTTATTTCATTCCAATGATAATCACAACTAAAGCCATAATCGGCAATATTATAGCGAGCAATGTCAGTGTCTAAATCAATATAATCAATATTATTGTTATTTAGCCAAGCAATGAGGTTACCAACCAAGTTGGTCTTTTGAAATGAATTACCTGAATATACAACTGCGATGTAATGACTCCCTCTTGAAGTACTTAAATTATTCATAAATTTTATACCATCATACAATTGCTGCCACTGTTTGTGTGTTCTGTTTTTATGAATAATATCATGTTTTTTATTAGTTACTAGCTTGTTGGTGGGAACACTATTTTCAGTTTTCCCCCACTGTTTAATAAAACCAATTGTTGTTAATACATGCTCGTAAAACTCTGTGTATCCTAAAGTATCTCTAATATGCTCTATTAAATTATTTTTTCGTATAATGGTATTAATAGCCTTCCCTTTTTTAAACTCACCTTCAATTAATTGGCGAGTTAAAACATCATGTTCCGTAGGAATATAATCTAGTGCCTGCATGAAATTTACAAATTGAATAGTGTGTGTAAGCTTCTTTATAATTAGGCACTTTGTATTGATAAATAAGTGCTTGATTATAAAGATTGGAGCCATATAAACCAAAATTTAACACATCATACTGATGATTTAACTCTGTAGATAAAGCATTATGAACAACAAATTTATTTTTTACCATAACGGCTTCGATATAAGAATTACCTAGTAAGGTTATCTTTTCCTTTTCATTGCTATATGGTGATATTGGTGATATTTCTCCATACTCACCAAAAGAATATTCCGTGTCATAACAGTCTCGAGTATGTCTCGATACAAAATTTGCCTTATGCCAATAGCCGATCTCTTTATCGTAACGAGCGGAAGCCTGCCCGCCTGATAACAAAGAAAACCGGAGGATCAACTCAAATAGAATGAGTGACATAAAAATTATTAAGATATTTTTTATCATATTAAAAATTAAAATAAATAAACTCTTGAGTTTGTTGATTAATAAGTAATACCCACATCATAAAAATGCTTGTAAAAAAAAGCACCTTGGCAGTTATTGGAATATTACCGTGTTTTATTTCTGTAAATTCTTTTGTATTAGGTGCCCAAAAAGCTATTATCATCGCGATTAGTACCCATAACCAGCTTTGAAAATGTTGTAAAGAAGAAAATATTTGTGCTGGGTTATTTGCCAAATTAAATAAATTCGTAATAATTGAAATGGCCCCATCAAAAGTTGTTGCTCGAAAAAAAACCCAAGCGATAACAACAGCGAAAAAAGTAATTATTTGCGCAAAAAATGGCTTTAATAATTTACTTAAATAAGTGTTTTTTGAGGCTATATACAACCAAAGGTGATTAATACAAAGATAACAACCATGCAACCCTCCCCATATAATAAAATTCCAACCGGCTCCATGCCATAAGCCTCCGAGCAACATGGTTAATAATAAGTTTCTATAACGTTTAAATTTACCCTGCCTGCTGCCACCCAAAGCGATATATAAATAATCTCGTAAAAATCTAGAGAGCGTTATATGCCAGCGCCGCCAAAAATCGATAATATTCTTGGCTTTATAGGGTGAATTAAAGTTAAAAGGTAAAACAATATTGAACATCAGCCCAATACCTATTGCCATATCAGCATAGCCTGAAAAATCGAAATATAACTGAAAGGTATAGGCCAGAGCCCCTAACCAAGCGTCTAATACAGATAAAACAACGCCTGAGTCGGCGGCATTAAAAATTGAGTTGGCTGGAATAGCTAGCATGTCTGCTATTACAACTTTTTTAAATAAGCCTAAAGCAAAATAGATAAACCCAGCCTTAATATGTAGCCAATTAACCTTAATTATTCTGCCTTTAGCAAATTGAGGCATCATTTCTTTATGATGAACAATCGGCCCAGCAATTAATTGAGGAAAAAAAGTAACAAACAACGAATAGTTGAGAAAATTATATTCAAAAGATTCATCTCTATAAGTATCAACTAAATAGGCAATTTGCTGGAAAGTAAAAAATGAAATTGCCAAAGGCAAAAGAATTGTTGGTATATCAAAGCCTGAATGAGCCACCTGATTTAAATTGAAAATTAAAAACGCAGCATACTTATAATATATTAATGCACTGAGGTTGAATACAATTCCTATTATTAGTAATGATTTTGATTTATTTATACGGATATAGTTTGCTAAAAAATAATTAAATAGTATAGATGCAATTAAAATTATCAAATAATCAACTTTCCACCAGGCATAAAAAAATAATGAGGATAAAACTAAAAACAAAATTGCATATTGCTGCTTTATCGCACCTAATCGATAATATAAGAAAAGGGTGATTAAACAAAAAAATATAAATTCAAATGAACTAAAAATCATTTAATTACCTACCGTAATGCTATTACGTTGATTGGCGGTTTTTTTGAGGATTTGAGGTGAATTATTTTTAGTTAATGCATTTATATGTAAACAAATCACTATTGAAATTAAGAAATAAAGCAATTCAAAATAAGCAGCACTTAATGCTGCCCCACCAACACAAAAAGTTAATATCGATATTTTAATCGCGTTGAGTAAATTTACTTGCCACGAGCCTTTTTCGTAATGTTTACTTTTCAAGTTATTGATCCGCATTATTGTTAAAAATAATATACCTAAAAAGAGCAATAAACCAACAAAACCTTGATTGCCTAACACCTCAAAATAAATACTATGCGCAACAAATCCTTTTTTGGGAATAGGTGTTTCTATGATGAAATTTATGCTGTCTAAATTATGCGCATAGTCTTGCCAAACTAATTTAGAAGCTGTGGCATTAAAGCCTAGGCCAACAAAAGGATGATCTATTGCGGCTAGTAAATTAATTTTCCAGAACGTAACTCTTGATGTTAATGTACTTACTTTATCAGCTGATTCAATAGTATCCATTCTTTGAAACCACGAATTTGGCATAACACTCAAAACTACAACTAAAATTATTGATGCACCAAATATAATTGATATTTTTTTGCCATTTACCCACCAAAAATACCCTCCCATAAATAGCAAACCTATAAAGCCCCCTCTGGAATTAGTACCGATAATAGCCATTACACATAAAAACGCCGTTCCAATTAAAATTAATTTTAAATTTTTATTATTGCTCTCACCCATTAAATATAAAATTAATGGGATAGTCATATTTAATCCTAACGCTACTTTATTATTATCACCTAATGAACCTTGCATACCGACTATTATATGCCCACCACCACTCAATATCACTTTAATACCTTCCATTAAACCGAAAAAACACAAAGCTAAAACAAGAAAAAATAAAATAGCTTCAAAATGCTCTCTTTTTCTTAATAACAACACACTAAAAATAAAAAAAATAATAGTTTTTACAAATACCCATAATTGATCCCACATACCATCATAAATTGCGTAAAGTGCTACACCAAAGTAACTATGAATACAAAATATTACGACCAAAACAAATAGCCCTGTAACTTTAAAAGGCGGTTTATTTTTCATAAAAATATAACCAAATACGGTTATTAACGAGAAAAACAAATTGAAGCGTAAAGATAAACCTATTCCGTACAACCAGTTTTGTAATGGGTACATAGAGGTCCAGAACCAAAGATAAAGCGCTACTATCGGGGTTCTAAATCCATAATAAAGAAATATAGGAAAACATATTAAGATAAAGAGATCTCTCATTTATCTATTTTCTCTTTATCTGAATAGTAACGCGCTAAATAAAGAGCTAAAACCACATTAATTATAAAAAGTAGAGTACTCACGTAATTCCTAATTTACCCAATCATTATCATATTGTTTAATAAAAGCACCATCTCTTGCTTTTATTCGCCCATCAAGTTCATTTGAATAAATTAAAGCGGAACTTTCAGGATAGCGCACATCTATACCTAAACTATTGAGCAATATATTACTATATATTTTAGTGTTTCGTGATTTGTTTAAGTAAATACTTACATCATTTTTACAATTTACAATAGTATTTTGCCGCATTATTCCTTCATCGTGTTCATAACTACACTTTCCATCCATGCAAAATTGTTGGCCTGTACTGCCACCGCCAAAAGACAATCCTACTCTGATATCTAGCATATGTGTGTAGGGCAATTTCCATTTACATGCCACTAAATTTTTTTGAAATATACCGTATTTGCTAGCTCCTTTTAAATACGCACCAAAGGCTACTCCTCTACCTCTTCGCCCATTTTTACCAAAATCGGCAATAAAATTATTTTCAATAAGCCAATGTTCACCACCAACCACATCGATAAAATTAACAGGATGTGTTGTATTTCTTTTCCATTCATTATAAAAATTATTATGTTGAATTAAAACATGATCAGGAAAAATTCGTTTGCCATGGTCATTAAGTATTCCGTTTGCTTTAATGTGTGAATTAAAATTAATAAATTCGTTATTAACTATACTCGCATAATCGGCATTACCCGTAATATGTATCGCATGGTCTATCCATGAGTCAGTGTCTTTATTACCTTTGAATATTAAATTTTCAATGCGCCAAAAAGGACGATTTAGCATAAGCCCTTCACTTGTTCCTAATTTAAAAATAACGCTACCCACTCTTAACGCTTTTAATACAATAGGTGAAAATGGCTCACCGCTTGCTATTATAGGAATTCCACGCCCTGCAAATGTATAAATCCCGGGTTTTACAATGATTTGTGTCCCAGGTTTTGCGTTACTTAATGCGCTCAATATCTCATCATTTGTTTCTGCAAAGATTTTATATCTAATTACATTGTTTTTATAAAATGTTGACGGCTCAAAATTGCCTACTCCAATTTCTTTAATGTCTCTTTGAATAATAGTATTTCCAGTACTAGGTAGGAATAAAGTAAATTTTTTTATCGCAACTAGAATAAATTTATGGAGTCCTGTGTTTTGGTTAATATTTAAATCTGCATACTTATTTATTAATACATTTAATTCTAAAAATTGGCCTTTAAAAATATAATTAGTTAAGCCAAAAAAGAGTAAAAATGATAAAACAGCTATTACCGTTAATCTTTTTATCCATAAATTTAATTTAGTTCTATTGCTTTGCATGATTTGTAAATATTTCATGTTGGCCATAAGAAGTGGAATACCAATCAAACTCTTCAGCGTATTGTCTAACTACGAAGCGCGCTATTTTTTTATTTAAAACTGTTATTAAGCCTTTTTTTATTGAATTTACATTTCGCTCAACTAAAACACCTACGGTATCAGATGATACAACTTCAGGGGTTCCCCAAACTTTTGTCGCTACAACAGGAGTTCCTGAGGCCATTGATTCGAGTAGTACATTCGCCCACCCTTCTCTACTCGATGCAAGTACACTAACATCAGCGGCCTGAAACCATTTATTAATTTCTTTTTGAGGTAAATTCCCTAAAAACAAAACCCGGTTGCTTAATCCTAACTTGTTTACCTGGTTTTCCAATTGCTTTTTATCGGGCCCATCACCAGCTATTGCTAATGTTGTATTATTCATTTGGCTAATAGCATCAATAATTAAATAATGTCCCTTGCGTTCAACTAATCCCCCCACGGTTACTACTAATTTATTTGAAATACTTAATTCTTTTTTTAAATCATTTTGTTGTTGTTCATTCGAGGCTTTAAACAACTCTAAGTCGACACCATTCCTTAGTGTTGTTATTTTATTTTTATCTGCTCCCAATTTCATCATTTCATCCGACAATGCTTGGCAAACAGCCATCAAATGGGCTGATTTTTGAAAAACTTTTCGGATCATTTTTAGCGCTTTAGGGTATTGCGGAATTAAATTTATATCAGTACCTCTCGCTGTACAAGTAAAAGGGATGTTGAATTTACTTGCCACTATTTCTATTGCAACACCGTCTGGATAGAAATAATGGCCGTCTATAATGTCGAATGGTTGAGTTTTTAGATTCCTGCCCTCGCTTTGGCTCGACTGAAATGATGACTCAGTTTGATTGAGCTGAGATGACAATATTGAATTTTCTGCATGGGCATGAGTTCTGATTAATTTTTTAATTGTTTTTGAAATTGCCCTAGACATGAAAAAAGGCGTTATATACATCCCTATTTTAGGTATAACTAAATATTTAGGGTGATATATTTCTATATTATGGCGTATTTCTTTTTCAAAAACTCCTGCATATTTAGCATATTCGCCAAATTTTTTTGATGAAAAGGGAAACCAAGGAACGGGAGCTATTACTGTAACTTTTATTTCAGGAAAATGCTGAATTAAATGGCGTAAACGAGTTTCAACAAAAATGCCATGCTTTAGATCAACATTATTTGGGTATAAGCTTGATACCGTTAAAATATTCATCAGCTAATTTGCCTACGATAAAAAGCTTCAAACATAAGTAGTGTCCATAATACTGCACTGTGTTCTCGAATACCCGATTGATGTTCATTTATGAGCTTTTCAATATAGTTAATGTCGAAAATATTGGAGTTTCTCATGGCATCGCTTAATAATCTGTCTTTAAGCTTTTGTTTTAATGGCCCTCTAAACCATTCAGCTAAAGGTACTCTAAAGCCCATTTTGTCCCTATATAACACATCGTTTGGTAAATGTGGTTCCATGGCTTTTTTAAGAATGAATTTACCTACGCCATTATTAAGTTTGTATTTAGTGGGCACTTTTACCGCCCATTGGGCAAATTCGTGATCTAAAAAAGGTACTCTAACCTCTAAACTGTGAGCCATACTGGCACGATCTACTTTCGTGAGAATGTCACCAACTAAATAGGTTTTTAAATCAATATATTGTAAAAGAGACAGTGTATCTTTGGCTTTGCCATCAAAATTTTGTTGGTGTTCTTTAAAGACTTGTACTGCGTTATAACCCTTTAGATTTGTGTTAAACGATGGGCTAAATATTTTTGAGCGTTGCTCGTCTTTAACTAATGACACACCTTGAAAATAGCCTTCTACGCAGTCTTTGGCAATAGATTGAAACGTTGATTTGGCTCGTAAAAACCGTGGTGCCCAATCTAGCTTTGGATAAATTTTCCCCAGTAAGCCAAAAACAGGTTTGCGAATGAGTTTAGGAAATTTGGCACGTATTTTATCTTCGTTATAAAGCATTTTATAGCGTCTGTAACCTGCTAACAATTCGTCGGCACCATCACCTGAAAGCGCTACGGTTACATTTTCTCGCGCAAGTTGGCACACTCGGTAGGTGGGAATTGCAGAACTATCCGCATAAGGTTCGTCATAAAGTGACGATAATTTATCAAGTAAATCGTAATCGTCGCTCTCAACAATTCGTTCTTTGTGATCCGTATGATATTTTTTAGCTACTTGCTGAGCAAATTCGGTTTCGTTATAATCTTTTACTGCAAAGCCTATAGAGCATGTAGTTACGTCTTTATTTGATATTTGCGACATCATGGCAACTACAGCGCTTGAGTCAACCCCACCTGATAAAAAAGAGCCTAAAGGTACCTCAGATTCCATGTGGCTTGCAACTGCGCTTTTAAAGCGCTTAGTTAGTTCTGCAGCGAGTTCTTGCTCTGTACCTTGGTGTGTACCATTAAAGCTTATATCCCAATATTGTTTAACACTTAATTTTGTACTACCTGTAGCAACTTTTAAAGTATGTCCTGGTTTGAGCTTATATACATTTTTAAAAATAGTATTAGGTTCAGGTACGTAACCTAAAGCAAAATATTGTTCTATAGATTGAGGGTTTAACGTTTTGTTTATATTAGAAATACACGTGAGCGTTTTAAGTTCTGAACCACAATAAAAAACACCTTCGTGGATGGTATAAAAAAATGGTTTGATACCAAAACGATCACGCGCAATAAAAAATGATTGCTCTTTTTTATTCCAGATCACAAAAGCGAACATACCGTTTAATTTATCAACACATTTTTCTTTCCATATTGACCATGCTTGCAATATAACTTCGGTGTCTGATTTGGTTTGAAATGTAATACCTTGTGCGATAATTTCATCGCGGAGTTGACGGTAATTATAAATTTCGCCATTAAATATTATGGTATAGCGGCCATCAACACTGGTTAATGGTTGTTGGCCTGTAGCAACATCGATAATCGATAATCGTCTATGTGCAAGCGCTGCAGGCCCTTCAATAAATATTGCACCTTCATCGGGTCCTCGATGAAACTGTGCATCATTCATTTGCTGCATTAATTCTCGATTTGGTGCATTTGTATTTGTTAAATGTAAAAAAGCGCTAATACCGCACATATTTAATTACGTCCAATTGTTTATTAGATACCCGCCTTCGCGAGTATGACTAGTTTACTGTTTCAACTTTGTTTGTTAAGGAGCTTTTTATATTCTTTCAAGTAATTATCAACCATACTTGTAAGGCTGAATTTACTTTCAACTATTTTTCTACTCACTTGCCCTTGGGCTAAAGCTAATGTTTTATTTTCAATCATCCAAAGTAGACCTTGCGCAAGTGCCTCACTATTTTGTGGGGGTACTAGTAAACCTTGTTTTTTACTTTCTAGTAACTCAGGAATGCCACCAACGTTTGTCGAAACAATCGGCAAGCCTGTCGACATTGCTTCAAGAATAGCTAACGGTATGCCTTCTGCAATTGACGACATTACATAAACATTTAACTCGGATAATATTTCTTTTATGTCATTTCGCTCACCAGTAAATGTAATATAGTCAGCTAAATTTAATGTATTAACAAGTTGCTGTAATTCTTTTTTTAATGGTCCATCACCAACAATAAGAAGTTTAACATTATTGATTTTTTCATTATGCTTATTTTTTAATATCGCGAAAGCTTGAATTAAATTGTGATGATCTTTTATTGGTGTTAAACGAGAAATAGCCCCAAATACAAAATCACTTTCAGCATAAGGTGTCACTGTTCTTTTTATGTTTGTTAATCGAGAAAATTTATTGGTATCAACACCGTTATAAATTAATTTAACTTTAGCAGGATTTAATTTTACGTAATTCAATAACCATTGAGTTAGGTCATCTGACACCGCAATGTAACTTTGAATAAAGCGGCTCATAAAACGGCGTAACAAATTGTGCTTTTTATTTTCACCTTTAGGATCATAAATATCACGACCGTGTTCAGCATGTATATGTCCTTTTACACCTGCTAGCCAAGCTATAGGATGATATTCTATCGTTGCAATGTTATAAGTTTGTATTATTGTAGGCTTTAAACATTTAAGTAATTTATATAATCGAATATGACAACCTAAATCACTTCCTGCTTTTTTATTCAAACTAAAAACCTGAACATTTCTAGGCAAATTAGATGCAAATTCGGTAGTTTCTGTTAATGCTATAACGGCATGTGAAATTCCTGAATTTTGGGTTCCCTTTATACAATCTAACATTACTTTTTCAAGCCCTCCCACATCAAGCTTAAAAATTAAATGCACAACCAAGTTATTTCTATTTTTCACTGACTAACTTCCTGCCATAAGTTGTAAAAAATAAATTAATATTTTCTTTTATCTGTATTTTTGACAGCGATTGTGATTCAAATGAAAAACTAATGTAACGGCCCGCGCCACTATTTGCTTTCAGTTTATCAATTAACTGTGCAAATTTTATTTTTTTAGGATTTGCTGAATAAACATTATTAACTTCATACCAATAGACCATTTCTCTTTTTTTACCACCTACAGCAGCTAGCGTTAGATGTGTACATTGAATAATAATATTGTCTATTTTTTCTAAACAAGATTCGTTTTTAGCAATAGACCAATTATCTTTATTAAACAGCCAATTACCCCAGTTTATAAGTTCTTTACCTTCTTTATCTTGATTGAATGTTGCAATGTAAAGCTCAGTGTTTATATTGTACAAATCTGATGGTTGAATTTTCAAATTATACATTGCAATATTATCAGCATTCTCAAACGTAGGTTGCCAATTAGAAAGTGCTTTTACTTTACTATTTTTTAATACATTAACCTCAGTATATTTTATAGTGGTGTTATTAAGTTTCATTACTGAATGTTGATAAATAATCGGTAAAAATAAAATGATGATTGATGAAACAACAATGCTAGTTATTTTATTTGTGTGTTTGTTTATAATATTGCTTTTTATTTGTTTATTTTGATGTGCTTTAATCGGCTCTTTAAAAGCATTTCCCATAAAAAATAATAATACTAAAACTAACGAAAAGAAAAACCAGCCATAAATTAAGTGATCTGCGCCAACGGCGTATTTCATATCAGAATAATGACCAATCATCATAATTCCATAAGCCCTAATACCATTGGCAAAAATTGGAAATGTCATCGTTAATACTATAAATGCTATACGTTTCCAGGTGGTTTGAAAAAACAAGTACGAAAACAATGTACCTAAGGCAATAGATGCAATTAAAAACCGAATACCGGCACAAGCTTCAGCAACTTCAAAGGTACCATTGGAAAGATAAATATACAGGCCATCGCGAAATACGGGTACACCACTAGCTTCTAATAACCACACACTTATATCCGCAGTTACTTGTTGCAATGTTGGTACTAGTTCTTCACCCATGGGGATGGAAAAAATCAAATAAAATAGTGGAAAACTAAGAATTTTTACAATATTCCAGCCGAGTATCGACATAACAATGATGATTAATGCAGCATAAGCGGCAAGCTGTTCAAGTAATATAATTCCACTTAAATGACCTAAAAATTGAAAAAATTGAATTGGTAATAATAATAAAACAAGTAAAGGAATGGGTTCTAAAGGTAAATTTTTCCACTCAGGTTTTCGTTCCCATATTAAATAGATAACGATAAGTGGCATAAGATAACCGTGACTGTAGGTGTTAGAGTTATTCCATGTGCTCACCATTGAGGATAATGCAGACCAATATACAAAGAGCCAAGTACTCAGAACTAGAAACATTATGGCGTTACATTTATTCAACCAATTATTTTTCATTAAGCAAATGCCTTTGTGCATATTGATATACTGCAGGATAATTAGAAACAGAAACTTTCCAATTACGGATGTTTTCTACAAAATCACGGCCGTTTTTCACTATCTTGGCAAAACTTGAATGATCATTAAATAATGAAATAATCATGTCGGCTAGGGCTTGTTCATTGTCAGCCTCAAACAAATAGCCATTTATGTTGTGCTTAATTAATTCACGATGACCACCAATATCAGATGCTAATACTGGGATGCCTAAAGCCATAGCTTCTAAAGGTTTAAGGGGAGTAACTAATTCCGTTAAACGCATAGATTTTCTAGGTAAAGCAGTAACGTTCATCACACTGTAATAGTCTTTAACTTCGTGATGAGGAACTCTGCCGGTTAAAATAACTCTATCTTGTAGGTTTAATGTTTCAATTAAATTTACTATTTTGCTTTGTTGTGAGCCGCCACCAACTAATAAAACCTTTATATCTAATCCAGTTTTTTTAATAACCGCTAAAGCTTTTATCAAAATATCGATACCTTCGTAATGGTAAAATGAGCCGACAAAGCCAATAACAAATGAATTTTTCAAATGGTATCTTTCTAGAATCTGGGATGATTTTTCTGTTATTAGAGCAAAATTTTTAAGGTTAACAGCATTGGGAATTAAGGTGATTTTTTCTTCTTTTATTCCTCGTTTAATTAGGTCTTGTTTTAAGCCATCACAAATAGTGGTAATTGCATGAGCCTTTTTTACTACGTATGTTTCCATTGCGCGCGTTAATTTATAGCGTAAGTCTCCTTCTTTACAATTGCCATGATCAACTGCCGCATCTTCCCAAAAAGCCCTAATTTCATAAACAACCGGAATATTAGCTTTTTTTCCTGCAAGTATTGCAGCTAAACCATTTAAAGCAGGAGAATGTGCATGAATTATATCTGGTTTTACTTCCTCGCTAACGTTTAAAATTCGATCTTTAAGTTTTGGGATAATTGTTAGTTGATTAAAAAAGGGTAATTTACTGATAAAGCCTGTTGGTGGTTCTGTACGGTAAAATATTAAGTCGTCAACGGTTTCTTTACAGGCGTTATTATTACCTTGTTTTGGACTCGTTATGTGATAAGTTTCGAGCCCTAAGCTTTGTTGATTTTTTAAAATTTCTCGTGTTCTAAATGTATATCCACTATGCAAAGGTATTGAGTGATCTAAAATATGTAAAATTTTCATGGCTGAATTACCTAAGCTACTTTTTCAGGTTTTGCGAATAAAGTGAATAAGTTATTTAAAGCTGTTGACCAAGTAAAGTGCTCTTTAATCCAATTTCTATTTTGAACACCAAGTGCATTATTGGAAGATAGCTGTTCTATAACATTCAGTGCGAATTGCCTAGGATCATCTGTTATAAATAACTCGCGAGTTTCTTGCTCAGTGATCCCTTCCATTGCTAATTTTGTTGCTACCACAGGTTTAGACATAGACATTGCTTCTAGTACTTTGTTTTGAATTCCCCTAGCTATTTGTAATGGCGCTACTACAGCATTAGCTGCCTTAATATATGGCCTCACATCATCAACTCGTCCTGTAACTATTATTGAGTTCTGTTTTGCTAAGGCTTGTATTTCTTTTGTAGGGTTTCCACCCACAATATAAAATTGCGCATCGGGAATTTTTTTAAGAATTAAAGGCCAAACTTTTGTAATAAACCATAAGACTGCATCAACATTTGCCCAATAATCCATTGCGCCGGTAAATACTACTTTGGTAACGTTATTATTAAGTTCTGGGACATCATTAATTTCGGCATTAATATTAAAGTAATCAATATTCACACCATTATTTATGCCATAAATTTTATTGCTTAAATAATTGGGAGATATACTTCTAAATAACTCTGCTTCTTTTTCTGATACGAATAATGCTGCATCAAAATTATTTGTGATTTTAATTTCATATTCCGCAAGTTTAGCGCCTTCTCGTGAGTAAACATACTTCATTACTCCGCTTATACCTGATGCATATTGACACCATTTATCAGAATCTACATCAACAAAATCGATAATTCGATTCATGTTGTTAAATTTTTTAACATCGAGATATTGAGCC
>Ga0316202_10001765_pt1 | contig 15819 bp, 17 predicted proteins | sample 3monrhotite_MG_FD_204934 | JGI IMG/M metagenome (GOLD analysis project Ga0316202, IMG submission 204934) | Microbial mat bacterial communities from mineral coupon in-situ incubated in ocean water Damariscotta River, Maine, United States -... | ecosystem: Environmental > Aquatic > Marine >... | reverse complement strand
AACCACGCAAGCAAAAGCACAGGCATTGCAGCCATACTTTGATCGTATTATTTCACGCGCAAAGTCGGGTGACAATGCTCAAACTACCGTGCGTTATCTACAGACTGAGCTGCTCACCGAGCGTGCCCAGAAAAAGGTCGCCGACGAGCTAATCAAGACCTATGCAGATCGTGCATCCGGCTTTACTCGCATTACGCCGATCGGCATGCGCAAAGGCGACGGCGCACTTTCCGTACAAATCGAACTTGTTTAATATTATTATGACTTCTACTTATCTCCCCAAGGTCGCCGATCTCCCTGCCACTGCGAAGTGGTACATCATCGACGCCGCTGGCAAAACCGTCGGCAAGGTCGCAGAGCGCGCCGCGCGCACACTCACAGGCAAAGACCGTGTCGACTTCACACCGCATATCGACCTCGGTGATGGCGTCATCATCATCAATGCGAGCCAGATCGTGCTGACCGGCAGCAAGCTTCGCGATAAGATGTATCGTCGCCACAGCGGCTACCGCGGCAACATGAAAGAAATATGCGCTGGCGAACTACTCGAAAAGCATCCCGAACAGCTCGTCGAGCTAGCTACAAAAGGCATGCTCCCAAAGAATAAGCTCAGCGATGCTCGCCTGACACGCCTGCGTGTTTTTGCTGGCAATGAGCACACGCACGCCGCACAGCAGCCAGTCCCACTTTCACTCTAATTCATTTACAGAACTCTATTCATGGCTACCGCTACCAAAAAGACCGCCCCAAAAACCCCTGAATTCACAGGTAAGTACACATATGCTGTCGGCAAACGAAAGACATCTATCGCCCGCGTAAAAGTATACAAAGGCGCTGGCAAGTTTTTTATCAATGGCTGCGAAGCAAAAAAGTACTTTTCCATCGGATATGCATCCTTTGTCGCACCTATTCAGGTTGTCGGCGCCGTGCAAAAGGACTTTGACATTGATATCAAAGTCCTTGGTGGCGGCATCAATAGCCAAGCAGAAGCATGCCGGCACGGCCTCAGTAAGGTGCTCGAGATCGAGGACGAAGCCCGTCGAGCCGAGCTAAAAAAAGCAGGCTTCCTCACACGAGACAGCCGCGTAAAAGAGCGCAAAAAGCCAGGTCTGCGCCGTGCACGTCGTGCACCGCAGTGGTCAAAGCGTTAAATCGGATTATATTTCAAACCATCAAGATCGCTCGAAAGGGCGGTTTTTTTGTTTAGCACGCTATATATTTATATAGGTAATCTCAAAGCAATCTTTGATTTCATCTTTATTTCATGTTTGGCATGCTATCGTGCGCGACGACCCGCACCCGCGGGTCTCTTTTATATTTTATTTACCCCCATTACCATGATAAATCGTAAGACCATCACCGTCGCCCAAAACGGTAGCCTCTTTTTCCTCAAATTTCCCGATGCCATGCAGACCTTTGACGCGCGTATCAAACAGGGGGGTATGGCTGGCATCTTTCATACAGCCAAAGAGCTACTGGAAAAAGAATGGAGTGAAAAAGAAAGCAGCACGGAGACTAAAAAAGACACAAAAAGTACCCTCCGCGAGCTAACCCGCAGCCTGCGCCGCGATGCGCACAATCTGGAAGATGTCATTAACAGCTTACTCGCACTGGATGACCGCACGACAGAAGATATCCTGCTGGAAAAATCCGCCAATCCTATCGCAGACTACGACGACTTCCTGCGCCAGCTCGCTCAGCTCGCCGTATTTACCACCGCACATGGAAAATTGAGCGACAAGGTTGATACCTTTATAGCTGACCTGGAAAAATACAAAAAACTCCTCTCCCAAGAGGGGAACACGGTTGCCGCAGCCCAAAAAGAGCATAGCGAGGCCTACGCAGCACTGGAGCAGGAGCATCCTTACCTGTCTGCTGCCTCTGCGGCTACGCGCGAGTTCCTCCGCTACACAAACCCCGAGCTACGCGCTGAATTTTTGCGGCGCAAGACCAGTAAGGTAGCTGCACCTGCTGGAAAAGACCCAGCAGAGGCGTAGGGCACCCTCTCTCCGCTGTGATGGATTCACCTCGCCTGGGAAAGTAACCCCCTGTCTCGCTTCGCGAGCCTTCCCCCTTGAAAAGGGGGACTGAGGGGGTTACTTTTCGCGAGCCTTCCCCCTTGAAAAGGGGGATCTCCCATCTTGCCTCCCCCTTGAAAAGGGGGACTGAGGGGGTTACTTTTCGCGAGCCTTCCCCCTTGAAAAGGGGGACTGGCGTGACGGTCTTCCTGTATCTTTGCTAAACTAAAACTACATCACAAATAAAGTGTGAAGACCGATGATTGATTGGTGACGATCTCTCGTCCTACCCTTCACGCGTGAGTTACCAGAGTAGTTCACTCGATCTTATCTATCTACTAAAAGTAGATTGGCTGAGGTCGGTACTACTCTGGTAGTATCCTGACTTGTCGGGATTCCCGAGAGGGAGCCGATCTCATCGAGTGTGCGTTGGGAGATATCGATCGAGAGCGGTTAGAGATATGCATCTAACCCATTTCATTATGTGCGACACAAAGAAGATGACAGCCATGATCGAGCAGCTCCACACAGAGACGAGTGATATGCTCTGCGATACAGATGATCCTGGTATGCGGCTCTTTCTCTATGGTCGGCGGGATGCGCTCAATAAGATAGGGGGATTGCTCGGTATATCGAGGCGACAGATAGGAGGGTGAGGGCAGTGACTACTTCACGCGGATGACAAAGAAGGTGACATCATCATCTGGCGTGCATGCCCCATGGAATGTCTGAAACTTGGCAAAGAGTGCGACGCGAACGTCTTCGGCGGTCTCATGCTCGAGACAGGCCTCGACATACATGCGTTCTACGCCAGCCATGCTCAGCATATCCCCTGCTTCATTGCGTGCCTCGACGATGCCATCGGTAAAGATGAGAAAGAAATCACCAGCCGCCAGCTCCACACTGCGCAAGACTGGATCTGAATGAAAGATGGGTAACATACCGAGCCCAATACCGCCTGTCTGCATGGCTTCGATGGTGCCTGTCTGTGCACGAAAGATAAGACCTGGCTCGTGACCTGCATTTACATATTGCAAGAGTCGTTTGCTGGCGTTCCATTCGCAGGTCAGCATAGTGACAAACATGGCCGCCTGTGTCTTTTTGTAGATCACGCGATTGGCCTCTTGTATAATGGTGAGAATAGAATCGGTCGTGGCCGTTGCCGTGGCAAAGATGGCATTGGTCAGCGCGGCTACGATACCTGCCGCGACGCCGTGCCCTGTGACATCACCTAGGTAAAAGAGTGTGCGATCATCGCCAACACGAATGACATCATAGACATCGCCACCGACTTCGCTCGCTGGCGTGAAATGAACAGCGACATCGAGACCATCTATAGACACATCGCTCGGCAGTGTGCTCGTTTGAATCTTGCTGGCGACTTCGAATTCTTTTTCTGCACGCTTGAGCTCGATCTTTTGGTCCAGTGCACCAGACAGATCGGTGGCCATTTTATTAAAGGTATCGGCGAGTACTTTTGTCTCGTCATGTGTGTTTACGATGATCTGCGTATCCAGCTCTCCTTTTGCAATACGCTGTGCACCCTCGCGCAGTGCAGTGAGTGGTGCCGTGAGCTGGCGCGAAAACCATGTCGCAATAAGCAAGCTGCCTACAAACCCAAAAAGAAAGAGGGCGGCGAGATAGGCTATGGATTGTAAAACGCGATCCTGCACAGCTGAATATGACAAATGGAATGCAACGCGGCGTTTTTCATCTGCGAGTGGGTATAGCACGGTGCGTACCTGCTCGCTGTCGGCGATCGCGGCAATGGCATGGCTTTCTGCATCTTCAGCTTGGCGGGCTGCTGCGTGCATATCACGACTCAGATACACCACCCGATCATCGGTGTTTAGGCTCAGTTTATTTACCTCGAGACGTGCGAGCATGCCTGCATCGACAGATGCGGTAGCGAGATCTGCGGGCGGTATATCAGAATCGAATAAGACATCGCCTGTCGCAGACAAGACCTGAACGCGTGTCACAGCTGGATTGCGATCGAGTATCCCCACCAGCTCTGAGTCAAAAAGGGCAAAGCTCTCATTGGTATAGTACAGATCATATAATGCGGCAATACGCTCACTCGAGAGCTCGGAAAAGTGCACGGCATTTTCAGTGATATCGCGCGTGATCTGCGCGCGTTCGCCGGCGATCAAGATGAATGCAAGTATGCCAAGCGCCACAGAAAGGACAACGGCAAAAAGGACAACGAGCTTTTTTCTAATTGAGTTCATGAGAATTGAAGATAAGGAGACCGTCCATGCGGGGCTGAAAAAGAGTTGTATCTGGCTTTGTCGTATACAGGCGACGGATACCGAGTAATGGCATGCCGATGATATCATCACGCACGACGCGCGCCATCAGCCCTTGCCATATCTTCAGTCGTTTGTCGGTATTTATTTCAGCACGCGCGCGCTCGATCAGTGCGTCTACTTCACGACTATCGTAGCCATAGCCATTGAGCTCACCAAATATGTCACGTTTGGTATGGATGAGCTTTGTAAATAATTCATCAACGGTGCCAAGATCAAAACGCCAACCGAGCAAATACATGTCGAGTGTGCCCTTTTGCACGGCTGCCTGTAATTCATCGGCGGGCAAGACCACGATATCCAGATGAATACTGTGCGCAACAAGTTTCGTTTGCAAGATTTCGGCGACCGTCGTATTGGCTGCTGTGACGCCCAGCGTGAGAAACACATCTGCTGTGGGAGCAGAGAGACTCTTGGCATAGCTGATGTCATGTAAGTCTGGGGAAAAACCAAAGACGCCACTCGGCGCCAGCTGCGTCAGCTGATACAAGCTCTGATCAGCGAGTACTGATTCTATATCGATGGATTGGATGATATTTGATAATTGTACGCGATGCGCCCGCTGTGCGAGGTAGTCACGATCTATGTTATATATCAGAAACATAGATTCGAATGAAGAAACCTCTTTGACGACATAATCGAGACGGCTCTCGATCTGCCGTATGAAACTCGCAGGCGTGTCGAGCAGCACATCGGCTGCGTCTTTTTTTAGGATACCCAGACGATTATATTTCTTTGGCTCAGCCGTGAGAAAGACCGACTCGGGTAGACCTGCATCGTAATCATAATAGTCAGAGAATGCAGTAAATATGAGTTTATGTTTATGTATGTCAGACAACTGATAACGACCCGTGCCAATGGGCATGAGTGGCTCATCGGCATTTGTCGATGCGGCAATGACGTGAGCTGGGATAATATACAAACGCGTGAGCTTGCGCAGAAATGTGTAATCTGGCTGCGCTAACTCAAACACGCATACCCGCTCTGTATCTGAAGAGACAGTGATATGAGCAAACATATCACGCAGCGTCGAATGCTCGTCTGTCTGTGCACGCAGCAAACTCGCCGATACATCTGCGCACGTTACCGCTGAAAAATCATGAAAGACGGCATCCGAACGTAATTTAGTAACCAAATGTGTATCATCTTGCCAGTACCATGTATATGCAAGAGCTGGATCGAGATTGAGAAAGGAATCAAAACGAATAAGCGGCTCATACATCAGACCAATGGCTATCTGATCGTTTGGCGCCTGCGCATGCGGATCCAGCGTGCGAAAGTCGCCTGCCTGCACAGCAGAAAACTCGTTTGACGAAGATCGTTCTAAAAAGCTACCTAATACAGAAGAGGAAAACATAGTTGCTTGCGGTGCATAAGCCAGAAATACAAACGCTAATATCAGCACAGCATTTATAGTCACAAACGTCAGTAAGTAGTTTCTTTTTGACACAATAATTTTGTATTTTATTTTGTTTACGTGTTCTCTTCATTATACCAAATAATAGCCTAAAACACAAGTATTATGTAATATGCATGCCTATTTGTTTTTTAATATAAAAATATGGCCATTACTATCAAGACATCCGACGAAGTAGCGATCATCCGACGGGCTGGCGGTATGCTCGCTGAGATATTGAATGCCTGCGGCGCAGCTGCCGCGCCCGGCATGTCGACCGCCGATATCGACCAGATAGCCCGAGATCTCTGCGATCAGCGCGGCGTGACTCCTGGTTTTCTCGGTTATCACGGCTTTTCTGGCGCGATGTGCACGAGTGTCAATGACCAAGTCGTGCATTGTATTCCAAGCAAGGAAAAGATCTTGCAAGATGGCGATATCTTGAAACTCGATTTTGGTGTGGCGATCGACGGCTGGAATAGCGACGCCTGCCAGACATTTGCTATCGGCACGATCAGCCCTGCAGCTGAAAAGCTCATGAAAGTAACCAAAGAGTCTATGTACAAGGGCATAGATCAGGCGATCATTGGCAATCGTATCGGCGATATCGGGCACGCAGTCGAGCGGCATGTCACCCCGCACGGCTACTCCCCCGTCCGCGAATGCGTCGGGCACGGCATCGGACGCCGCCTGCACGAAGACCCTGAAATACCAAACTGGGGCTCCCCAGGCACAGGTCCAAAGATCGTTGCTGGCATGGTCATTTGTATCGAGCCAATCATAAATATCGGCACGCATAAAATAATCACCGAAGCAGATCGCTGGACCACCCGCACCGCCGATGGCGAGCTATCTGCCCATTTCGAGCACACGATCTACATCACCCCAGACGGACCCGAGATACTGACCCCGTGGGAATAGCCTAATATGCCAATGACTCCATTATTCTTCTAAAGAAGAAGGCTAAAGTCAATTAATATATATGCTTGTATTAGCATCTACCTTCTAATATGGCTGCAGCGTGCTCATTTCATTATAGCGATTGCTTTCATATCTTTGCTCGACAACCTAAAAGAAAGAATATGCCCATAAAAGCAAGCCGATCGCTATAACAATAAGTATGGGATATGTACGAACAATGCGGATGAGCGTTTTCATAAAATTATGAATTTACATGATAGGACTCAAAATAATATCATGTTTTTTCTTGAATATAAAGCAATGCCTCCTGTAAGATATCTATATCTTAATTATATTCATAATGATTATCTTTGGATGGCGTACGCGCATCACACAACATAGCGATGAGGACATCCTGCAAGGCGCCTGTCCAGAATGTCAACATGATTTAGAGCTGAATAATCTCAAATCCTGGTTTACTTTATATTTCATACCAATATTTCCTTATAATCATATCGACACGCTATATAGCTGCAAGGAGTGCGAAGCGTCTTACAGGCAAGATGCTCGAGAAGCACTCTTGAGTTCTGCTGAAAATGGACAACAGATCATGGAGGAAACTAAAAAAATGTTTATCATAACTCTCGTGAGCTGCATGACCCACATGGCTAAAATTGATGGAAAAATAGATCTTGCTGAACAACAAGAAATTGATGATCTCATTGCAGAACATGATGAATACAAAGAAGATCTCGATGCTGCAGTTAATAAAATCAGAAAGAGTAAAGATAATGACGAAGTCTTTGCTATCCTTAGGAGGGCAAGTGAAGTATTGACGGCAGAAGCTATTATGACGCTGATTGGTAGGGTAACAAAAGTACTATTGGCTGATGGAAAGATCGATGAAAAAGAAGAAAATCTCTTGAAAGAGTATTTACTAGTTTGTGGTATGTCGCCTAAGCTCTACAAGGAAATTATCAAAGCTGCTAAGAAAGCAAAATAGCTTCCGCTAGGTGCTTACCTTACATCTTTGATTAATCACGAATCACTTTTATATCACCTGTCGGCACTATCTGGCATGCGAGTCGCTCCCCCGCGGCAAAGTTTGCGCTGCCGAGATGTGCCTCTTCGGCATCGGTCGGGTCGGGCACATGCTCTGCGCCAGCCAGCACGCGGACTTTGCACAGACCGCAGCTGCCGTTGCCGCCGCACGCTGGTGAAAGATCAATATCTAGCTTGCGCGCTGCACTGAGCACGGTCTCAGTACCTTCGATAGAAATAGTCTGCTCAGCGTCCGCTGAAACAAAAGTGATGTTTGGCATCTTTTTAGGTTAGAATATATGCGTATCCTAACCCATTCTTTCCATGTCTGAAAATATATATGCTGATAGCGCCGCGAAAGCAACTCCATCCAGGACATTTTTTGGGCGTGTCATGGGCTACTTTGCGCTCGCTGTCGGTGCTGCTGGTGCTGGCGTCTTTGCCAGTCTGCTACTCATGCCGCCTGAGCTACTCTTTAGTCCTGTGTTTCTTTGGGGCACCTGGATAGTCACGTTTGGTATGTTTTGGTTTGCGCGCGTCTGGTCGGATAAGAGTTACGGCTACCTCGTCTTGCTATTGCTGGCAGTGCTGATGGGCTCGGCTACCACGCCACTCATTTGGATGGCTGCGGCGATCGGCGGTGTCGCCATGGTCGGCAAGGCTCTCTTTGCGACGACGGCAATGTATCTCGGTCTGGCGCTGTATGGTCTCACGACCAAGCGAGATCTCGCGGGCATGGCAGGGTTTCTCATCGCGGGCACGATCGGGCTATTCGTTGTCACACTGGCCAGTGGCCTCCTTGCGCTCGCGGGCGTGCAAATATGGGGCAGTACGATGGAAATGGTCGTCTCGGGCTTTGGCATTCTCCTTTTCGCTGGCTGGACGACCTACGACTTTCAAAAGATAGTAAAAGAGCAGCCTGCTGGCATCACCCCAGTCTATGCAGCGACCGTGCTCTTTATTAATTTTGTCATGCTCTTTCGTTATATTTTACATTTTATGCTCGCCTTCTCAGGGCGAGATTAAGTCTTGAAAGGCCCTTGTAAATATGGCAAAACTAATGTATAATTTATGTATTCAACATTCTTTTACCCCTACTGGCAATGTCTAAGAACCTAAAAATCGCTGCTCTGGCACTCCTCGTCGCAGGTAACGCAGCCGTCTTTGCACCAGCTGATGTGCTCGCGCAGACCGAAGATATCAACCAAACATGTGCACAGTGGCAGATAGATCAGGGTCTTTGCACATCGGGACTTCGTGCTTTTGTACTCAAGATTATGAACTGGTTCTTATTGTTCCTCGGTCTGCTCACGACGGGCTTCCTCGTCTATGGCGGCTTCCTGTATATCACTTCAGCAGGTAACGATGAAGGTATTCAGCAAGCAAAGAAGCTCATTATCTATGCTGCTGTCGGTATCTTTGTTGTATTGCTTGCGGCTGTTCTGGTCAACGCACTCATTGGCATACCAAATTCAACAGGTCAGGCCACTCAATAAGTCATCTATTTTCTTATTCAAAAAGCCCCGCTTGCGCGGGGCTTTTTTTTACACTCGTCCTCATTTATACTTTAGGTAATGAAATATCTAAAAATTTTTGGCGGCAGCAGTCACCCCGAGCTCGCGCAAGCTATTTGTAAAAAACTCAAGATCAAGCCTGGTAAATTTATAAGCAAAAAATTTGCCAACGGCGAGACGTATGTCCAGATCGGCGAGAGCGTCCGTGGTTGCAATTGTTTTGTCATTCAGACTGCCAGTGGCAATGTAAATGAAGATATGATGGAGCTCTTTCTCATTATCGATGCGCTGAAGCACAGCCTCGCAAAATACATTCATGTCGTCATCCCCCACTTTGGCTATGCTCGTCAAGATCGCATCGCCGATCCCCGCGAGCCGATCAGCGCAAAGCTAATGGCACGGCTCATCGAGGCAGCCGGCGCCAAACATGTCATCACTCTCGATCTGCACAGCGACCAGATCCAAGGCTTCTTTGACAAACCCGTAGACAACCTCACTGCCAAGCAGCTCTTCTTGAATTACTTTAAAAAGAAGAAGCTAAAGAATGCGGTGGTCGTGAGCCCCGATGCCGGCGGCGCAAAAAATGCTGAGAAATTTGCCAAGCAGCTCGGCGCCAGCCTGGCCATCATGCATAAGTCCCGCCCCGCACATAATGTCGCCGAGATCCAGCACATCATCGGTGATGTAAAAGGCAGGCCTGCCATCATCTTCGATGATATGGTCGATACTGCTGGCAGTGTGACCGCCGCCGCAGCCGCGCTCAAAAAAGAGGGCGCAAAAGATATTTACTTCGCTGCCACGCACGCCGTGTGGAGCGGACCAGCCATCGAGCGACTCAAGAAATCAATTTTCAAAGAGATCGTGCTCACTGACTCCATTCCACAAAACTTCAAGCAAGTGAAAAACTGCACCGTCCTCTCCATCGCCCCCCTGCTCGCCGACACAATAAAAGGCATTCACGCTGGGCGCTCGGTCAGCAAGCTGTGGGAAGGCGCAACGAAATAATATGACCCTGATCAATCTCCGCCAGCAGATCGATGAAATTGACACCGAGCTCGTTGCACTGCTCGGCAAGAGACAGGTCATCTCTGACGAGATTGGGAAAGTAAAAAAGATGAATGATCTGCCCGTCACCGATGAGCTACGCGAGGAGCACGCATTGCAGTTACGGAGCGAGCTCGCAGAAAAACACGGACTAACTGCGGAGGAGGCAGACCGGTTTTTTCGGGCGATCTTTGCGATCAGCAAGAAGAGGCAAGCCTAAATAGTCGCCCGCCGCACGAGGCTCATCGGCGGTAGCTGCTCGCCAAAGTCGATCAACATCGGCTCGCTCAGGCCCCCGTGGGCTATTTCTTGTGACTCTCCTTTTTTATTTTGGATAGCTTTGACAGTCGCTGAAATAATGTCCGTCGGTGTCACAATCTCGATAGCTTCGCCAATCTTGAATTGATTGCGGACCAGCACGGATGTCAGCTTGCCTTGCGAGTCGGAGACTGGCTGCACGATGCCGAGGAAGCTCTGCGGGTTTTCATGCTGTTTGCGTCCATAATTTTGCAGGTCTTTTTGGCTGCCATCGAAGAAGCCCAGCGTGTACCCGCGATTCGCTACGGCATGCACTTCGCGCAGCAGCGACTCATCGAATGGATTACTGGCTATCGAGTCGGCCAAAGCCTGTTTGTACGCGCGGACGATCGTGCCGAGATAGCCGATGCTCTTGTGTCGCCCCTCGATCTTGAATCCGCTCACCCCAGCCTCGCGCAGCTCATCCATCTTTTGTATCAGGCAGAGATCTTTTGAATTGAAGAGATAGCTGCCGTGCTCATCTTCTTCGAGCAAAAAGTTTTCGTCGGGGCGCTGCTCCTCCTGCACTTCGAAGACTTTCCATTTCCAACGGCAGACATTGCCGCAGGTGCCGCGGTTGCCATCGCGATAGAGCAAATAATTGGAAATCAGGCAGCGGCCAGAATAGGTAAAGCAAATCGAGCCGTGCACAAAGGCCTCCAGCTCCATCTCGGGCACTGCCTCGTGAATCGCCTTAATCTCAAACTTGCTCAGCTCGCGCGCGACGATCACGCGACGAACCCCCTGCTCGTACCAAAACCTGATTGCCTCCGCATTCACATTATTTGCCTGCACGGAGAGATGAAACTTCATCTCCGGATTGTGCCGCTTCACGATAGCAAAGATCCCCGGGTCGGCAAAGATCACGGCATCGGGCTGGATCTGCGGCAGCTGCTCGCTGGCAAACTTCTCGATAAAGGCCAGCTGTGGCCCGCGCGGAAAGATATTGCACGTCATATACATCTTCACTCCCGCCTCGCGTGTCAGCCGCCGCGCTTCGATCAGATCTTCAAATGTAAATTCATTTTCGCGGGCGCGCAGCGAGATCGCCGGCAGTCCGCAATAGACTGCATTGGCTCCGTAGGCAATCGCGTATTTCAGCTTTGTGAGGTCGCCTGCTGGCGCGATGATTTCGGGAGAATGATTCATGGAAAAAGATTTTAGCAGGACTTGACAAACAGGACTATGTTTGAGAATATTTAATCTAAACTTTAATATATAAAAATATGCTAAATCTTACAGAACATGGTCAAACAACTACCGATATTCCTGATCTTACGGAAGAAGTCCGCGAGGCTATCGCACGCATCGCACATCTAGAAGAAAAAATGGTCCAAGCAGCCGAAAAATTAATCAAAAGACACACGCTTTATGTAGAGCTCAAGAATGATTTGAATCTAGCCATGTTCGTATCAGAGGTATGTAATGCAGCTATGGAACATAAAAATCAGGCAAGCGGTTTAGAATTTGAAATCAATGAAGCTATGCAGAGCATCGAAAACGAGCTTCAGCGAGTCTTTCATTAAAAAATTCGCTCAAGATACTGTTAATCTTTAGCCAGGAGTCAGGCAGCCTTTGGCTCTTTTCTGTATTCAAACTCATTTGCCGCAAAGCCTCTTCCCCGCTAAACTCCTTGGGCTAATTTTAATTTTAACTCCCCTCAAATGGCTGAAGAAAAATACCCCCTCGATAAGATCCGAAATATCGGCATTATCGCACATATCGATGCAGGCAAGACGACGACGACTGAGCGCGTGCTCTATTATACTGGCCGCCAGCACAAGATCGGTGAGACACACGATGGCGAGAGTCAGATGGACTGGATGGAGCAAGAAAAAGAGCGCGGCATTACTATTACTTCTGCGGCGACCTACTGTGTCTGGAAAGACTGCCAGCTGAATATCATCGACACTCCGGGGCACGTCGACTTTACCGTCGAGGTCGAGCGATCACTCCGCGTACTCGATGGCGGCGTTGCCGTGTTTGATGGATCACAAGGTGTCGAGCCGCAGTCCGAGACTGTCTGGCGCCAGGCCGACAAATACGGTGTGCCCCGCATCTGCTTCGTGAATAAAATGGACAAAATGGGTGCCGACTTTGAAATGTCGGTTCAGACCATCTTTGACCGTCTCACGACCAAGGCGAGCCCGATCCAGCTGCCGATCGGTTCCGAAGATACATTTGAAGGAATGATCGATATCATCAAGCGCAAGGCTTACATCTTTAAGGATGACGAAGGCAAAGATATCGAAGAGACCGATGTCCCAGCCGACCGCCAGGAAGAGGTCGAGAAGTGGCGTCTGACACTCATCGAAAAGATCGCCGAGCACGACGATGAGCTCATGAACCTCTTCATGGAGGGTAAAGATCCGAGTGAAGAACAGATCAATACAGCAATCCGCACGGCTGTCATTATCAATGAATTTCACCCTGTGCTCTGCGGTAGCTCGCTCAAGAATAAAGGTGTGCAGCACATGCTCGATGCGGTGAATGCATATCTGCCATCCCCACTCGATGTCGGTGAGATCAAGACGCACGATCCAGATAGCGAAGAGACCGTCATCCCCGTCAAGCCGGATGAGACCGAGCCGCTCGTCGCCATGGCCTTCAAGGTCGCGACCGATCCATTCGTCGGCTCTATTACGTATGTCCGCGTCTACGCTGGCAAGCTCGTAAGTGGCAGCTACGTGTATAACACTGCCAGCGGCGAAAAAGAACGCATCGGTCGCCTGCTACAAATGCACGCCAATGACCGCCAAGAAATCGAAGAAATTGGTACCGGCGGTATCGGTGCCGTCGTCGGACTAAAGAAGACCCGCACAGGCGACACACTCTGCGCCGAAGGTCGTCACGTGGCACTCGAGAGTATGACCTTCCCCGAGCCAGTCATCGCCATCGCTGTCGAGCCAAAGACAAAGAGTGACCAAGAAAAGATGGGTCTCGCACTAAACCGACTGTCAGATGAAGACCCGACCTTCCGTGTGCGCACCGACGAAGAGACTGGCCAGACCATCATCGCTGGCATGGGTGAGCTGCATCTCGATGTGCTCGTCGATCGTATGAAGCGCGAGTTCAAAGTGGAGGCAAACATCGGTCAGCCGCAGGTTGCCTACCGCGAGGCTATTACCCAGTCGGTCCCCTTCGAAGAGAAATACAGCAAGCAGACTGGCGGTAAAGGTCAGTACGGCCATGTAAAAGGCATCATGAGTCCGAGCGAGCCAGGAGAGGGTTATATCTTCGAGAATAAGATTGTCGGTGGCAAGATCCCACGCGAATATATCACCCCATGCGACAAAGGCTTTCAGGAGGCAATGACCCGCGGTGTCATAGCTGGCTACCCCGTCGTCGATGTAAAGATCGAGCTGCAAGACGGCAGCTACCATGATGTCGATTCCAGTGAATTAGCATTTAAGATTGCAGCGAGCCAAGCCTTCAAAGACGCTGCAAAGCGCGCGAAGCCGACCCTGCTCGAGCCGCTCATGTCTGTCGAGGTCGTGACCCCCGAGGAATACCTCGGTGATGTCATGGGCGATCTAAATAAGCGCCGTGGTCAAATAGAAGAAACGAATGAGCGCGGCCTCGCAAAAGTAATCAAATCGAAGGTGCCGCTCAGTGAAATGTTTGGCTACGCGACAGATGTCCGCAGCATGACCCAAGGTCGCGCGAGCTACAGCATGGAGTTTGCCCACTATGCCCCTGCCCCACGCAATGTAGAAGAGAAGGTCGTGGCAGAACGCAGCGGTAGCTAATCTCCTCGCTCTACATAGCAGTCTATAGAGAACCCCGCTTCCTGCGGGGTTTTTCTTTGTTTGCAAGAGCAGCAGGCCACTGCCCATATGAGGGAAGTGTGCTTTCGATGGCTTGGAAGTGTGCTTCCGACCTGCTAGACTGAAAGCTCTATAATCAAACCATTTCCATGATAAGACCCTACAAAGGACTCGCACTCCTAAAGACAAAAGTACAAAAATATGCCAAGGGCGCAGCTAAGATCGCTCCATCGCTGCGCAAAGTAGCGAAGATATCCCGTGCAGCCGATATGAATAAGGCACTACGCACCTGGGCTGCGCTGGAAAAGAAGAAGCTGAAGCTCGAAAAGGACGCCGAATAGCAAGCACATGCCATTCATCAGCTCGCCTGGACAGTAGACCAGCAGCTAAAAGTGACAAAAGAGCGCTGCGATGGCTACCTCTCACCCGCTGAGATGAAATTCCTCTTTAGCGTGGCCGTAAAAAAGAAAGCTGCGGTGAGAAAGAAGAAGTAATATACTCGATTACTTTTTATTTAGCTCAGTAACTTTTTGATCTCCTCTTCGAGCAGATCGCCGATGCCCACGCGAAACGGCACCTGAACACGCTTGTGATTGCCCTCGCCCTGATAAATGAGGATCTCCACCTCACTGCCCCCCTCCGCTACTTTTGCGCCGACGAGCAGGGACTTTAGCTCGGCGAGCACGGCAGGATCAGCATTGACAGGAATGCGGATGCGATAGGGCGGAATGTTGGATGGCTGGGGTACGGCTGCGTCGGAATCTTCCTCGGCGATGCTGTCGGGGTCGGGTCGGCCGGTCGAGTCGTCGAGGAAGCCTGCCGTTTTCGCCTTTTCGCGCATCTTGTCGAGATTCATGCGCTTGATTTCATTTGCGATGATCTGCAACGCGCCGCGGCGCTCCAGCGAGCCTGTAATCATGACAAATTCGCCTTCGACCAGCTCGCTGCTGAACTGAGCGTAGGTCTTGGGAAAGACGGATATTTCGATCGCCCCAGTCGGGTCTTCGATCGTGAGAAAAGCCATCATTTGATTATTCTTCTTGGTCATCATCTGGCGGCAGGTCGTGATGATACCGCCGACTTTGTGTGCCTGCCCTGTCTTCTGCGGATCGAGACGGTCGATGAGCACGATCTTCTTGCCGAGGTACTTGCGCATGCCCGCGAGTGGATGACTGGAGACATACATGCCCAGCAGCTCCTTTTCCCAGCGCAGGCACTGACTGCGCGTGGCTGGCTCGACCTGCGGCAGATGGAACTCCAGTGCGGGTGCGGGTGCTGCATCGCCAAAGAGGCTAGCTTGATCGGTGTTTGCTTCGCTGTGCACGGTCTTGGCAAAGTCGGATAGCTCGGCTGTGGACGCGAGAATAGCATTGCGCTCGCCGAGCTCGTCGAGCGCGCCGCCTTTTGTAAGGGCCTCCAGCGTCCGCTTGTTTATCGCGGTCGGATTGACCCGACTGCCAAAGTCGGCCAGATCTTGAAACGCACCGCCTGCTTCGCGCGCCTCGATGATCGCCTCGATCGGACCATCGCCCA
>Ga0316202_10001764_pt1 | contig 15819 bp, 19 predicted proteins | sample 3monrhotite_MG_FD_204934 | JGI IMG/M metagenome (GOLD analysis project Ga0316202, IMG submission 204934) | Microbial mat bacterial communities from mineral coupon in-situ incubated in ocean water Damariscotta River, Maine, United States -... | ecosystem: Environmental > Aquatic > Marine >... | reverse complement strand
CAAAGCAAAATCAAGGCCATTTTTCCCCTTGCATGCCCCACCAGTATGAGTTTAACAGTCTGAAAACAGGAAGTTTTTTAAAATATATTTCAATCTTCAGGAAAATTTGGCGGCGCTCCCTGTATCAACCATGTCCCCCGCTGTTTGGTATCAACCGGAATCAAAACCCAGTCAATTTTCCACACCCAGTCCTTCACGCGAGTTGACGGAAGCAAGTAATAACTGAGGACCATCTCGCTCTCGGCAGTCCCCATCTTTTTGTTCAGGCGGCTATAGTGATATTCAGCCCCGACTATGTGTAAATCCTTCAACCCTTCGAAATTCTCGAGCAGCTTGTGACGCTCAGAGTCTTTCAAATATGCCGCTGCCCCTTGAAAATCCTTCCAGCGCATAGCCTGCAGAAAATCTCCACTCATTTTTTCATATCCCGGACCAAGGTCGACCTTCTGGGCACAACCAGTCACTAACAAAACAAGTGAAAAAACTGCTAGTAAAAAAAACTTTTCCACTGACGTCCTCCTCAAGAATCATTGGTTTCAAACAGTTAGCTGAAACAGCAGATGATTGACGCTTTTTTCTCGCTCTGGCCTTGTTGCACAAGGGCTCATATCGGCTAAACTTCCCCCCTGCGCTGAAACTGCAGCCATGATAGCACGAACGATTTAATGAAGTCAGGCGGAGACCCAAACCATGCAACAGACTGAAATCTACACCAAGGACTATTGCCCCTACTGTCGCCGGGCCAAGAAACTGCTAAACATTAAGGGTGTCGCTTTTGTTGAATATGATGTCACCCGAGATAGCCTGCTTGAAAACCAGATGCTTCAGCGGGCCGGACATCATACGGTTCCACAAATATTTATCGCCAACCACCACATCGGCGGCTGCGCTGAACTTTTTTCGCTTGATGAGCGCGGTAAACTCGACCCACTCCTTACTGGAGACTGACATTTCATAATATTCATTAGCGATCATTGATTTAACCAGAAATTGCGTTATAGTAGTCAGACAAAATCTGTCGGAAACATTGTCACACCAAAGCATGTCCTGACACGGCTCCCGACGACAACCTGAATCGCGAGATCTATCAATGAATGCCCATATTCGCGTCTGCGCTTTGAGCCTGCTCATCATGTTGCTGGCAACTCTTGTTACTCCTGGTTATATTTTTGCTGACGAACGGATCAACCGGCCGGCTTACCTGAGTATCTCCATCGACCCCCAACTCTATGATTCAAACCTCTGGGATACCTCGTACCAAGAGACCCTGGACCAGTTCTACTCCACCGAAAGTGAGGACTTTGGCTATGGTCTCGCCGAAGGACTCGAAAAAACCGTTATCCGAGGTCAGATCAAAGTTTTACCCGGCTACAAGATTGAAGATCAGAAGAGTTTTCGCCAAGAGGGCGAGTCCGATTCCTTCCTGTTGACCATTGACCTGCGCTACACCTACGGCCTCGGTGACTCGAGTCCTCTGGCGGCCATGGCAACCTTTGGGACCTGCTTCCTCGCTTCTCCGGTGAAGATGTTCCGCTACAGTGCTGTGCTGGAAGGGCATGTCGTTGTCTACTACGTTGATAAAAATCTGGAGAAAATCCGCGTCCTCGAAAAAGATTACACCAGCGAGAGGTCTCTAAAGGGTAGTTTTTTTGAAGCTCAGGAGATGTCGCAAGAGGTCAAATGGATTCGCCAACTGACGCGCAGAACCTTGACTGACATGAGCCGTCAGATCCTCGCGGAGATCCCCCTACAACTGCTCCAACGCTCATGGCGTAAAATTGCGGATCAGTTAAACCGGACCCCAACAGGCAAGCGCACTCCGATCATGGCACGAACAACAGGCAGCAGATCTGAACGTAGCACGGGCAAATCCGCGACTAAAAAGCTCGCTCTCCCCGATATGATCCGCATGGTCAGCCCAGGTGTATTTAAGGTGCTGACCGAGAAGAGTACCGGCAGCGGCTTTGTCATCTCTGATCGCGGCTATGCCGTCACCAGCCTGCACGTCGTCAACGGCGCAGAGGATATAAAACTGCAATTTCTCAGGGGGCAAATCCTGAGAGCAAGAATGATTCTCAGTGATCCGAAGCTTGACATTGCGGTCCTTGCGGTGGCCCCCGAAAACCTGACGGCACTCCAACTTGGTCAATCCAGTGGCATTAACGTCGGCGAGGAGATGGTTGCAATTGGCTATGGCGAAGATGTCGGGCTATCGGTAGTCCCGACGACAGTTGCCCGGGTTGAAGAGTATCAGGGGACACCTCTGCTGAGGATAGACACCGAACTCGGGCCAGGAAACTCGGGTGGCCCGCTGCTTGACAGCTTCGGCAATGTTATCGCAGTCAATATCCGCCGCGCAGATGGCCAACAAGAGAAAATATCCTTTGCCATCCCGATCGATGAAGCTAAACGCTTCTTCAGCCATCTGCTAAATTAGAACTGGGTTGGTCCAAGAGATAAAAGAAGGCCGCAGAGTCAAACTCTGCGGCCTTCTGAATTCAATCAGTAAAAAACTTAGATCAATGGTTTAAGTCGCTCCAGCAATTGCTTGAGAATCCCGGCAGTCATCCCCCAGATCACCTGAGAATCCAAGGTGTAAAAATCGACCGGTAGACTCCGCCCCTGATGCTGCCAATTTTCCTGATGGTAGATAGCAGGATCGGCCAAGGCCGCCAGCGGAAATTCAATCAACTCGGCGATTTCCCCTGGATTCAGAGAGAAATCGACTTTATCCGGGAGCAAGCCGACGTGGCAACTGACGCGATAGCTATGGATGGAATAGCAGTCATCCAGCCGGCCTAGATACTCGATCTGACCAGGCGCGACACCAATCTCTTCCTGAGTCTCACGCAAGGCGGTCGCCCAGTCATCCTTATCTTGGGAATCGACGCCTCCTCCAGGAAAAGAGATTTCCCCGGCATGATGCTGCAGATGCTCGGTACGCCGGGTCAATATCAGCTGCAACTTCCCGGTACGAAAACGCAAAGGGACCAGCACCGCAGCGGCACGTATCTCCTTCTGTGGCAGTCGTTTAACGCCATGCTCGGCCAGAGCACCCTTGAGTAATTCAGCGGTCATCCCCTAGCCGCGTTCTCCTTGAGCCCAGCGATGGTCGCGGCATAGTCAGCTGCACCGAAAACCGCGCTGCCCGCAACGAAAACATCAGCACCCGCCGCCGCGATCCGTCCGATATTATCCAGTTTGACCCCGCCGTCAACTTCAAGCTCAACCTGTAATCCACGTGCATCGATCATTTCACGTAGCTCTTCAATCTTGGGGATACAGCTTTCGATGAACGACTGACCACCGAAGCCAGGATTAACCGACATGATCAACACCAGGTCGAGATCCTCAAGGATCACCTCAAGCGTGCTGACCGGGGTGGCAGGGTTGATTGAAACGCCGGCTTTTTTGCCGAGACTCTTGATCAGCTGCACGGTGCGATGCAGATGATGCACCGCCTCCTGATGCACGGTGATAATATCGGAACCGACCCGGGCGAACTCGGGAATATACAGATCCGGATTCTCGATCATCAAATGGACATCAAAAGGAACCTCGGTCACCGGCCGCAGACCATTAACCACCAGCGGGCCGATAGTGATGTTCGGCACAAAATGCCCATCCATCACGTCGACATGGACATAATCGGCGCCAGCGGCGGCAATCGCGCGAACCTCATCGCCCAGACGGGCAAAATCGGCAGAGAGTATTGAAGGGGCTATCTTGACCATCGGTCTATCCTCCTGATGTTTATTCACTTGAGGCGCCGGAACTTCACGGCAAAAAATGCGTCCATCTCGTCATGCCGATGCGGAAAACTGCGCAGGGCACCAGAAGCATCGAGCAGCGTTTGCCAGCTCTCAGGAAGCTGCTCAGCAAAGGACTCGGCGACAAACCCTTTATGATTCTCCAGAAAGGTCTCTACAACCCCGGTTGTTTCGGCGCGACTGAAGGTACAAACCGAATAGAGCAGCACTCCTCCGGGGCGAACAAGGGGAGCCACGTTAAACAGGATCTTCAGTTGCAGCTTGGCCAATTCTTTGAGATCCACCGCCAGACGAGTCCAGCGGCTCTCAGGATTGCGGCGTAACACCCCCAAGCCGCTGCAGGGCGCATCAACCAGCACGCGATCGAAACTGTCGATTTCAAGGAAGTCGGGGAACTCTTCCAGATCATACTGCCGGGCCTCGATAGAGGTGCAGCCGTTACGCTCAGCCCCGGTTTGAAGCAGACCGACCCGTTGCGAGTGTTTCTCCAATGCCAGGATCTGCGCGCGATTGTCGGTCAATGCTGCGATGTGGGTGGTCTTGCCGCCCGGCGCCGCGCAGGCATCGAGAATCTTTTCGCCGGGCTGTGGATCAAGAAGATGGGCGATCAGCATACTCGCCTCATCCTGGACCTGATACCAACCTTCGTCATCCCCCGGGATCGGCCCCATGCCACGCTGTTCAAGGATCAACCCTTCAGGGGCATAAGCGCATTCACGATACCCAAAGCCCGCCTCATCCAGCGCCGCCTTAAAGCTTGGCACATCGGTCCTCAGGGTATTGACGCGCAGGCTCATCGGTGCGGACTGGCCAAGCGCTTCACCCAGGGCACGGGCCTCTGCATTCGGCAGTTGGCTCATGATCTCACGCGCCAGCCACTTGGGCAGGCTGCAGACATGCTCCAGATAGTCCCGCACCTTCTCTGGCGGCGGCCAGCTCAATTCATCACGCTGCCGGTCGAGGGCGCGCAGGGTGCCATTGACCAGCCCGGCGAGCCGCTCCATATCAAGTTTGCGTGCCAGCTCAACGGTTTCGTTAACCGCCGCGCGCACCGGGATCCGCTCCAGCTCCAACAGCTGATAAGCGCCGATCCGCAACAGATGTTTAGCCGCAGGTTCTAACTTTTCAAAGGGCTGACGGCTGACCTGGCTCAAAGCGTAATCCAACCGTCCGCGCAGTCTTAGAATTCCATAGACGAGTTCAGTCAATAATGCACGGTCACGCGGATCTGTGCCACGATTACGCTTGAGGACTGTATCGAGGGTCCGGTCGGAATAGGCGCCGATCTCAACCCGTTGCAGAACCTCAAAAGCCGCACGCCGTGCATCAAGAGGGTAATAATTATCAGTCAATTAAATGGTCATCCCTTCAAGACGACGGATCCGTTCCGCCATCGGTGGGTGAGTCGAAAAGAGCGCCCGCATGCCACCGGCACGCAGCGGATTAACGATAAACATATGCGCCGTCGCTTCGTTGACCTTGGCCATCGGAGCCTGACGGTTCGAGGTTTCAAGCTTGTTCAAAGCGCTAGCGAGAGAACGCGGATTACCGCAATATTTTGCCCCAGTCGCATCGGCACCAAATTCACGCGAACGGGAGATCGCCATCTGCACCAGCATCGCGGCAATCGGACCCAGAATCATCAGAGCGATCATCGCCAGCGGGTTGCTATCCTCATCGTCGCGGCCGCCACCAAAGATCATCGACCATTGGGCCATGTGTGCCAGCCAGCTGATCGCCCCTGCAATGGTCGCTGCGATCGAACCAATCAGGATGTCGCGGTTCTGCACATGGGCTAACTCATGCGCCATGACCCCTTTTAGCTCGTCGCGTGAGAGAATCTGCAGAATCCCTTCGGTCGCTGCGACAACCGCATGATCCGGATTCCGCCCTGTGGCAAAAGCATTGGGCGTTGGTTGCGGCAACATATAGACCTTGGGCATGGCCAACTGGTTATGCTGACAGAGTTCGGTGACCACTTCAAAGAGAGTGCCGCTCTGAACCTCCTGGCCGCGATACATTTTGACCACAAGCTTGTCTGAGAACCAGTAAGAACCGAGGTTCATCACCGCAGCCATCACCAAGGCGAACAGGGCGCCGCCCTGTCCACCCAGAGCACCACCCAGAAAGACCAGCACCAGAGTTAACAGAGTCATCAGCATGACAGTTTTTGCGGTATTCATCGTGCTATTCCTTTTTCTTCCGAAATCTGTTTTCCTTTTTCGGGATTGTCAAAACTGTACAAATGCAAGACTTACGCAGCCCCCTCAACCGAGGCGTAGCACGCTAGGTTGAGGGAGAACCGGGAAGCATAACGCCGCAGATGTGCGGCGTTCACAAGTCTCCACCACCCGCCGCTGCGGGGATGACATATTCCTGCAACGCCTCCTCAACTTCGGGGAGCAGGATACTGGTATTAAAACAGGGGCCGTTCGGGCGCTTGTTAAGGATACCAACCACTGGCAGCGGGTAAGCATCACGAATTCCTGATGTCAGATCCCGCTCACAGGCAACCGCCACAATCAATTTGGGGCGCTTTTCAACAATGAGTTTACGCGCCAGAGTCCCCCCCGTGGCAACCGCCATCTCGATACCGAACTTTTGTGCCAAACCGAGCAGGCCGCTGATGTCGCATTTTCCACAGCGCACGCACTTTTCCACATCACCGGTGATCTTGATTGCACAGTCAAACATCTGAATACAGTGCGGCAGCAGGATCAGGGTGCGCTCAGCCGGCACCCGCAGCTTTCGGGTATGCACCAGCTGATTATTGAGGGCGATGAACGACTGCTGCAGCATATCGCGATCGACACCGAACAGTTTGCCGAGGGAGATAATCGCGGGAAACAGATAACGGACAACCAGCCCGCGCAGAGATTGGAGCATAAACAGATCTCGACCGGTCAACAGGGTCAGAACCAGTAAGCCGAGCCCGCCAACAATTAAGAGGGCAATGAACGACAGCACGACCCCAAAGACAACCGGCAACAGGGGGTGGATATTCTCCAACCCGACACTCGGCACCCACCAGAGCAGAAAAGCCAGCCCCAGCACCAGGCTGCCACCGACGGCCAGCAGAAGGATAAACAGCCGCTTACGCGGCTGCAGAATATGTTCAGTTCCGGTCATGAGTTTCCATCTACTTCCCTAAGTCACTACCAACAGCGAGGCTATGTCCGCGCAGAAAATCAGCGGCCAGCATCTTGCGCTTACCGGGCAACTGCAACTCACCGATCCGCAGCACGCCCTCACCACAAGCAACACAGACCCCGCTCTCATCTGAGCTGACTACTGAGCCGGCTGCTGCGGATCCAGCCTCGACTGCAGTTTTTGATATCTTCAGAGTTTCACCATTAAGGCTGGTATAAGCGGCGGGCCAGGGATCAAGACCGCGCACCAGATTGTGGATTGTCTGAGCGGGCAGGCTCCAGTCGATCAAGCCATCCTCTTTCTTCATCATCGAAGCGTAGCAGGTGTCAGCCTCATTCTGCTTTTGAGGCTTGAGCGTCCCGGCACAGAGTTGACGCAGGGTTTCATCCATCGCCTCACGCCCCAGAGGCGCCATGCGATCATGTAACTGACCGGCGGTTTCATCCGCACCTATAGACATGCTACGCTTAACCAGCATATCCCCAGTATCCAGACCGATATCCATCAACATGGTAGTGACGCCGGTCTCGCTTTCACCGTCGACGATCACCTTGTTAATTGGTGCTGCCCCGCGGTATTTGGGTAAGAGCGACGCATGGACATTGATGCAGCCATGCTTAGGGATATCGAGCACCGCCTGCGGCAAGATCTGCCCGTAAGCAACCACCACGATCAGATCAGGTGCCAGCGCCTGCAGCTCTGCCACGGCCTGCGGATCACGCAGTTTCTGTGGTTGAAACACCGGGATCTTCTGTTCCAGAGCCAGCTCTTTAACCGGCGGCGGTGTCATTTTCTTACCCCGGCCCTTGGGTCGATCCGGCTGGGTATAGACCCCAACCAGCGGCACTCCGGCCTCGATCAGGCCGCGCAGGGTATCCAGAGCAAAATCAGGGGTTCCCATGAAGACAGTACGGATATCCTGAGGGATCATGCTTCTTCTTTCTCCTGTATCAGCTTCTTATATTTTTTACGGAAGATTGATCTCTTCAACGGGGAGAGATGATCGACAAACAGAATGCCTTGTAGATGATCGATTTCATGCTGCATCGCGACAGCCAACAGACCTTCAGCCTGACGCTGATGCGGGTTCCCCGCGACATCCTGATAGCTCAAGGTCACACGCGCGAAACGCTTAACCGGAGCATAGTATTCGGGGACTGAAAGGCAGCCCTCTTCCTCGCAGGACTCACCCTCTTTTTCGATAATTTCAGGGTTCACCGCCACAATCAGATCGGGTGGATTATCCTTGCCAGAACAATCAATAACGATCATCCGCGTCAGTTCACCAACCTGCGGTGCGGCTAAACCAACACCGGGTGCATCGTACATGGTATCAACCATATCTTCTGCCAGCTGTTTCAGTGCCTCATCAAACACCACAACCGGTGCGGAGACTTGTTTCAACAGCGGTTCGGGATAATGGAGTATGGTTCGAACGGCCATCGCCGGTCTGTCCTTTCAACTAAGGGTCAGCAAAAACCAACCTTTTTATCAACACAAATTTCCCTGAACGGACAGGAGAACTCAGTCTAACTGGGTGTTTCAGGCTGAATCTTCATGATACGTGGGAGTTCGGTGGCAGTCAACCGAATCAACCTGCCGGACTAGGGGAAGAGCAACAACTTCAAAGCAAACACCGCAACAGTGACAGTGACAACTTTCTTGATCCAGTCATGCCCTTTATCCACGGCCAGTTTCGGGCCGAGCATCCCGCCAATTGAGTTGCCTGCCGCGAGAGCAAAGCCAAGGGTGTAGTTGACCTGATCGTAATAGATGAAGACCCCGAGGGCGATAAAGGTATAGGCGAAGATAACGAAGACCTTGATCGCGTTGATCCGTACCAGATCGAGTCCATGCACCAACAGGGCGGTAATCACCAGAAAACCGACCCCGGCCTGGACAAAGCCGCCGTAGATACCGACACCAAAAAAACTGATAACAAGGATAACTTTTCGCCAAAAACCAAAGTCAACATCCTGCTGCCGAAAACGCTTCATCGGGTCGAGGGCGGTAAAAATCAGCACCCCCAGCATGATCATGGCTAGGATTCTTTTGAACATCAGATCGTCGAGGCTGATCGCCAGATTCGCTCCCAGCCAACTCCCGAGCAATGCTGGTGGCGTACAGAGTAACGCCAATTGCAAGGGGAGAACTCCCCGGCTACGAAAACCGCGAATGGCGAAGATATTCTGACAGAAGATCGCGATCCGGTTGGTGCCATTGGCGACCGCTGAGGGGAGCCCCATGAAGATCAGCAGCGGCAGGGTCAGCAAAGATCCGCCACCGGCCAGCACATTGAGAATCCCGGCGACAATACCGACAACAAACAGCAGAGGAATCTGCCAGATTAGTGGGTCCATAAGATACCTCAGTCGATTTCACTCAGTTTACGAATAACTTCTCCGGCCATGGTCAAACCGAATATCGGCGGAATGTAAGAGTTACTACCGAGAATCACGCGCCGGTCATCACAGCTCCAGCGCTGTTCATCCTTGTTGGGGCAGACACAGTTCTCGGCGCAGACCGCGGTTTCGTCGCTCAGGGGACGAAACTCTTCGGTCGAAAAGACAACCTGCACCCCCTTGGAAATTCCCCGCTTGCGCAACTCCTTGCGGATGATCCGCGCCAGGCGGCATTTCTCGGTCTTACTGATATCCGCTACCCCGATCAACGCTGGATCAATCTTGTTGGCGGCGCCCATCGATGCGATGATCGGCAGCTTGCGCTCAACACAACTTTGGATCAGGTGTAGCTTGGCAGTGATATGATCGATGCAGTCGAGCACATAATCGTAGCCCGGTCCCAGTAGCTCATCGCTCGCCTCGGCATCATAAAAACGATGAATAGCAACCACCTCGGCCTGCGGGCTGATCTGGCGACAGCGCTCGGCCATCGCCTCGACCTTCTGCTGGCCGATCGTACTGCTTAAGGCGTGGATCTGGCGGTTAACGTTGGTCACACAGATCTCATCGAAATCAACTAGAGTCAGATGCCCGACTCCGGCCCGCGCCAGGGCCTCGGCGGCATAGCTACCGACCCCGCCGATGCCGAAGATCGCGACGCGTGCTGTCCGCAGCTTCTCCATCCCCTCGCCACCGACCAGTAACTTCATGCGACTAAATCTATGTTCATTCACGCTTTGATCCTTATATCTTCAATAATCGATAGACGTTCGCCGTTGTTATCTGCGCAGTCTCTTGCAAGGTCCAACCGCGTAATTCTGCCACTTTCCGGGCCACATCAATCAATACCTCAGGCTGCGGCGCCATGTCCGGCGCGTCGGTCTCCAGCACCAGTGCCGCGGTGGGGAGCGCTTTGACCACTTCTGGCAATCGCCGCGCATTCTCACGCAACAGTACCGGGCCGACTCCGATCAGCAATCCGAGTTCGATGGCCTGGTGCGCTATTTCAAGGCTACCGGAGAAACCATGTAGAATACCGCCAACCTTGCGAACACCGGTGCGACCCAATATCGCCAGGACTTCGGCGATTTTTTTACGACAATGGATCAAGACCGGCAGCCCGGCAGCGATTGCGATCTCTAGCTGAGCGCAAAAGGCGGTTTCCTGCAAGCGCAAATCAACATCCAACACCCCATCAAGGCCGATTTCACCGACCGCGATCACCCGAGGCTGATTGCATAATTCCAGCAGCCGCAAAGCGACTGACTCGTTCCACTCGCCAGCAGACATCGGGTGCAGCCCCGGCGCGGCATAGACAGCCTGATGATTCTGGGCCAGGTCGATGAGATCATCCCAGTCGGCTGATCGCACCCCGGGCTGCAACAGCAACGCAATCCCGGCGTCAGCAGCCTGTTCAATCTGAACCCGCGCAGGGCTTTGCCATTCCGGCGCAATCAGATGGATATGGGTATCACAAAACAACATCTGGGCATCCTACTTCCTCCAGACCGACAGGGCAATGCTCAACAATCTCCAACCTGTTATAGTGAGGAATAACCCGAATCAGGAGAAAATAGATGAATATCCTATTTAGCTTTTTTTTGGTCTTAGCTATGGCTGCTCCCGCACTGGCCGTTGACGGCATGATCAGCCTCCCCAGCCCACTTTCGGTCAATGCCACCAGTGATCGCCTCGTCACCCTGCTGGAATCCAAGGGGATGACAGTTTTTAACCGGATCGATCATGCAGCCGCGGCACAAAAGGCTGGTGTCGAGCTGCGCCCAACAACCTTGATTATTTTCGGCAACCCCAAAGTCGGCAGTCCGCTGATGAAATGCAGCCAGACGGCAGCCATCGACCTGCCACAAAAAGCACTGATCTCGCAAGACGAGAAGGGGCAGGTCTGGCTTTCCTACAACGATCCAGCTTATCTGAAAACCCGACACCAGATCCAAGGCTGCGAAGAAGTGTTGAAGAAAGTTGCAGGTGCACTCAACATGTTCGCCACTGGCGCCACGGCTAAATAGACCAAAACAGCCGGTCGGGTTTCCCCGGCTGGCTGTCTCAAGCCCAATGAATTTCCTGGTCAACGTGATCACCGCCGTCCGGATTTTGCAACCGACGCAATCGACCACTCAGGCCCAAAGAGTCTTCAGCATCGGCCGCTCACGCCCCTCGATCACGACTAAGCATTCAATGATCTCGGCGGCAGCGATGACGCTCAATCGGCGATCGCATAACTCAGCACCACCGCCGCACTCACCTCAACCTCACCGGCGCTGATCGGAACATTATTGACCGCAGCCCGAGCTGAACTCGCCTCAGCCATCATCAGCATCGGTTGCCGCCCTGCACCAGTCTCTTCAACCCGCACCTCGAGAAGTCGGCCCAGTTTCACCCCGGCAGCCTCTGCCAGGGTTGCTGCGCGGCTGCGCGCATTGGTGGTAGCAGCAGCAATCGCCTGCCGGTTGGCTTGTTCAGGATCAGCCAGCGAAAATCTCAAGTTGCCCGACTTGTTGACCCCGGCCTGCTGAGCCAGAGCCAACAGCCGACCAGCCAGCTCGATCCTCGAAGTTGTTAGCTGCAAGCTGTTGCTGACACGGTAGCCAACAATTGCAGGCGTCCAATTAGCTGGCGCCGGCCGCGGTGGACGACTCCACTGCGGCTGGATACTGAACTGACCGGTCCGATAATCCTCAGGACTCAACCCTTCAGCCTGAAGCAACGCTTGTAACTGAACCACCGCCTTGGTATTTGTCTCAAGAGCCTCTTCGGCTGACACGGCTGAGGTCACCGCCTCAAGCGACATCTCAACTTGATCCGGTTTGACCTTGATCGTCGCCTCGCCACGAACAGCCAAGTGCGAGTCAGCCTTTTGGGCGGCGAGATGGTACTGAGCAGGACAACCTGCCAGAAGCAAGGCTACTAAGAGAACTGGGATAAATCGCATCGCGTACCTCCCGATAGAGAAACATAGTGGTGTTGCAAGACATCACTCTGCGTTGATTGAAATCGTCAAAATTGCTATTTACGCTGCAGCACTCTATGCAGCCATCGCTCCTGCTCACAGACCAACGCATGTTCAGTGACCTGAAATTGATCGAGAGGGATTTCAGGAAAAAAACAATCGCCCTCTACCTCGCGCTCAAGCTCCGTGAGATAGATCCGCTCACACAGCGGCAGGGCCGAACGATAAACCTCCTCGCCACCACAGACGAAGAGTTCATTCTCTCCAGCTTGGTGCGCGGCTGCGATGGCAAGGTTAAGCGCGCCGACAACTGAACAACCTTCTACCGCATAGCCCGGTGTCCGGCTGAGGATATAGCTGGTGCGCCCCGGCAGCGGACGGCCAATCGACTCAAAGGTCTTGCGCCCCATCAGCAGGCTGTGCCCCAGAGTTAACTGCTTGAAGCGTCGCAGATCTTCCGGCAGGCTCCAGGGGAGCTGGCCGTCACGACCAATACAACGGTTTGCCGACATAGCGACAATCAACGAAATCAGCAACAGCGAATCTCCCCATCCTGCGGTGGACTCTTCACCAGCGCCGGTCGCACGAAATAACGTTCAAAAACGCTCTGCGGTAGAACCCGGATCAGACGCACCAACAGAAAAACGGCCAGCAATGAGAAGATCAGGCGCCCCCAGAACACCCCTGAAACATGTCCACCCAGGACCATCATCAGCAGACTGTCTTCGATCAAACTGTGGCATAAACCCATCAGCGCGATAGAGCTGAAGACCTCCTGCTTGCTCAGTCGACCCGATTGCGCCTCCTGAATGATCAACCCGCCACCGTAACTAAGACCCAGAGTAATACCGACAATCGTCAGGGGTGCGGCCTGGCGGCCCATGCCGAGCAAGGCCAGCACCGGCTCAAGAATACGCGTCAATAAATCGACCAGCCCGATTTTTTTCAACAGTCTGAGTAAGCCCATCAGGCTGAAGATTATCAGCACAATCGAACCGTAATTACGCAGTTCCGACAGTCCCCAGCCGAACCACGAAGGATCGACTGCCGGTGGATTCCACAAGGAGTGATTCGCCTGTTGCAAACTGTCGGACATGCCATAACTGAAATTGAGCAGCGCCCCCAGCAACAATGCACCGCCGATGCGCAACAGCGCCTGGGTGCGAAACCGGGTGCCAGCTTTTTGAGCGATACGCAGCTCCACCGGCAGACCGTGAGCAACAAGCATCATGGTGGTCAAGACGGTGACCTGAGCGATACTCAGATCAAGACCCGGCGCGATTGAGGCGAAGACCACCATCCCGGCGTACAGGTTGGTCACCATCGCCGTCGCCCAGACCAGGCCGATCTCCCCCGGCAGACCGACCAGATTCATCACCGGGCCGAGCAGCACGCCGAGGTGGTCAATCATCCCCCACTGTTGCAAAAAACGGGTGGCAATACTGATCGGAATGATAATTTTAAACAGAGTGATGCAGGTGTGCAGCGTATCGCGCGTGAGTTCACGTAAGACTCTTTGCAGTTGGTGCCAGATGGCGGGAGAGGTCTCACTCATCGTCAGACCCTTGACTGTTTGCCGGCCATCTCTTCGATGACCAGCCGGAAGACCGTCGTCCCCTCAAGTGCCTGCTGCGGGAAATCAAAATCCCCATCACCATACTGTGCCATCAAAAGCTTCAACGCGATCCGTTTCGATTCTACATCCTGAACAAACTCAACTCGCCCATGGCCGACCACCGAACGGAAACGCGCCCCCCAGTTGCAAGCTTCTTCCCCTTCAACAATACCGAGATCGATGACCACCGAAAAGCCGACCAGGGGATTACAGCGCAGCAGATCGATTTTATGTCCTTCAGCAGCCGAGTGGAAATAGAGCACTCCGCCACGATAACCGTAGCTGAGCGAGACAATATAGGGCGCAGGCAGATCGATAATCGCCAGCTGACAAACCTTCCCCTGCCATAAAATTTGTTCAATGCCAGCGATATCGGTCACTGCTTTTTCGCGACGACGCATAGTTTTGACGACTCCATGAAAAGGGGACTCACAGCCTTGGTTAAAGACTGACTCTGCTCAACTATAACCCTGTAGAACTTAAGGAACAAGCCAGCTCAATGTTCCGAAATCAGGCCGCGCCAGCTATCCTCTATAAAAAAGACCTGGCCTTTAACCGGGCCAGGTCTTTTGCTGTACTGATGAATGGTTGACCAGATCTAGAAGCGAACCAGAGCGCCAACGAAGGGGCCGCTCATATCCACATCCAGTGCCAGATCGGGCTCATCAACCGTCAGGTTGAAGGTGCGATAACCAGCATAAACCCCAACCAGCGGCAACGGCGAAAACTCAACCTGGGCTTCGGCATCCATGAAGCTGTTTCCTGAGTACTCCATATAACCAACGCGTGCGATAATGGCGACAAAATCAGACAGACCGAAGCGGGCACGAGCACCGAGGGTTGGGATAGGCACAGTCCCGCTGTCACTCTCGTTGATAGAAACAGCACCGGTTGCCTTAAAATCAACCTGTGCATCGACAACCTTGACCGCCAGTTCAGGACCAAGCTGAATACGTACCGGCAGATCATCAAGATTGATCAGGTTATAGGTATAACCGACATCATAGATATTAAGCTTGACCTTCGTCGTTACGGCGTCGGTCGCAGACGTAAAGGTCTGGCCGTTGTACGTACCATCGAAACTACCAGCTCCAGTATATTCTATCGGTAGATAGTTAAGCGAAAGACGTGAGTTACCCAACTGAAAAGCGATCTCTGTAGTCACATCCTGGTTGTCATCAAAATTCAGATTCTTTTCAACATCAATCTTTGTGCCGACGCTGCCGGTATTCCCCTGCAGGGTGCCACTCGGAGTCAAACTTTGATAGCCCAGCTTCAACGAAACCATTTCATCGGCGAAGGCCGGCAGGGCCATAAAAACCAGCAGGATGCAGCATAGAATCGTACGGAACTTGGACATGGGAAACCTCCATTGTATGGATTTAGGGGCAACTGCCTTAGAAACTTAGCGTGGGCCAATCTAGCTCAATTCAACTCGAATGTCCACCATGGCTGACGCCTACCGAACGCTTTCGGCGCCAAAATTCCAGCGACGGCGATTCAGATTACGCACCGAAGTATACCGCAACTTACAGCAAAAATTCCGCGCCACCTATTAATTCTAATTTTGCTGTGAACGGGGCCGAATCCCGTCATCAGGCGACTGAGAAATCAGGCACGTATCTCACCAGAGCAGCGCCTGATCCTTAGTGAGTTTGATTCTGTTTAAACTCTTGTCAGATTTGAGTCAGAAATCAGGCACATATATACTAAGAGTAAAAATAGATATGGCCAGACTGTACTGTCAGCCGAGGAGGATATCTCATGAGGCAAAAAACAGCTTTGTTGTTTGATGACGACGAAATGTGCCGGAACATGCTGTCAGACATTCTCGCTGAAAAACAATTTAAAGTGCAGGCCTTCACTGATCCCACCAGTTTTCTGACCCACCAAGAGAAGACCTGCTGCCATCAA
>Ga0316202_10001762_pt1 | contig 15825 bp, 17 predicted proteins | sample 3monrhotite_MG_FD_204934 | JGI IMG/M metagenome (GOLD analysis project Ga0316202, IMG submission 204934) | Microbial mat bacterial communities from mineral coupon in-situ incubated in ocean water Damariscotta River, Maine, United States -... | ecosystem: Environmental > Aquatic > Marine >... | reverse complement strand
AACGCGCTTAGCATGGGGGTAGAGGATTGAAAATCTGTACTTGGGGTTCTTGTGGCGGGCGGCGGACTGCGGTTTAACCGGACCATGGGTAACGATTTTTCACGACGTGGTTTTCTGGGCTGTCTGACCGGGTTCGGGGTTGCTGGTGCGGGTGCATTGGCCGCGCCGCCAGCAACCAGTTTGCGGCCGCACTTACGCGGTGAGGGGTTCTACAAACGTGCGGTCCCCTCTGCACAAGAGATTATCGGCAGCGAAAAACTTTCTGGTCGGGTGGCCTTTGCGGTGGCGGATGCAAAATCCGGCAAATGGCTGGAATGCGAGAACGAGCAGACCGGCACCGCACCCGCCAGCGTGGCCAAAGCTCTTACCGCGCTTTACGCGCTTGAGGCGCTGGGCGCAGCGCATCAATTCCAAACAGCGCTTTTGGCGACGGGCGGTGTCGTGAACGGCGAAGTGCAGGGCGATCTGGTATTGGTGGGCGGCGGTGATCCGACACTTGATACCGATGGCCTGGCTCAAATAGCGGCCCAATTGAAAGAGGCCGGGATTATCGGGGTCAAAGGCGGCTTTAAGGTGTTCGAAGCGGCCTTTCCTGTGTTGCGGCAAATTGATCCGGCGCAACCCGATCAGGTTGGATATAATCCGGCGGTCTCGGGGCTGGCGCTGAACTTCAACCGCGTGCATTTCGAATGGAAACGCGGCAGCAATGGCTATGCCATCACAATGGAAGGGCGCAGCGAACGGTATCGTCCTGCCGTGACCATGGCCTCCATGCAGATCCGTGACCGCCGCGCTCCGATCTACACCTACGAGGATCAACCACAGCGCGACAGTTGGACGGTGGCGAAAGGGGCATTGGGCAAAAACGGTGCGCGTTGGTTGCCGGTGCGCAAGCCGGGGCTTTATGCGGGGGATGTCTTTGCGACACTGGCCGGGGCGCAGGGGATCCGGCTGGCCAAGCCAGAAGTGATTGACGCGCTGCCGCAGGGCGAGGTCATCGTCACCCACCAAAGCGGCCCGTTGCTCGGTATTTTGCAGGACATGTTGAAGTATTCCACGAACCTCACCGCCGAGATGGTTGGCCTTGCGGCCACGAAAAGCCGGATAGGCCAAGTTGCGGATTTGCAAAGCTCGGCGGCAGAGATGAACCGTTGGGCGATCAATCATCTTGGGTTGAGCGCACCCAAACTGGTGGACCATTCCGGCTTGGGCGATGCCAGCCGCATGACAGCACAGGATATGGCGCTCGCCTTGATCAAGGTGCAGGAAAGCACGCTACGAAGCATTCTGAAACCTTTCAAAATGCGCGACAAAAAGGGACGTCCGATCAAGGATCATCCGATTGCGGTGAACGCGAAGACCGGCACGTTGAATTTTGTCTCTGGTCTGGCGGGCTATGTCACAGCGGAAGACGGCCGTGAGTTGGCCTTTGCGATATTCGCAGCGGACGAAGACGCGCGCGCCAAGATCAGACCCGACGAACGCGAACGCGCACCGGGTGCAAGAACATGGAACAGGCGGGCCAAACGGGTCCAGCAGGGGCTAATCGAGCGTTGGGCGGTGCTTTATGGCAGCTGAAGTTGATCTGACCGGCTGGGCCGCATTGGAACGTGAGCTTTCCTTGTGGAAGCAAGCCGATGAGATCCCGACATTCTGGTGGCGCGACGACGATGCGGAACGGCCAACCGCGGCGCTTGATCAATTGATTGGGCTATCGGACCGTTTTGGTGCGCCTTTACATTTGGCCGCGGTGCCAAAGGGCGTTGGGCCAGAACTGGCGGCGCGTCTTGACCCTTGCAAGCAAGTCTTTGTGTTGCAGCACGGATTTGCCCACATCAACCACGAACCGAAAGGCAAGCGGGCCTCTGAGGTCGGGGTAACCCGTGATTTGCAATCGCAGATCACAGATCTGCAGGCCGGGTGGGAGCTGTTGTTGGCCGCCAAGCTGCCCAATTTATTGCCCGTGGTGGTGCCGCCATGGAACCGCATTGCGCCGCGCACCGTGCAGGTGCTTCCGCAGCTGGGCTATCAAATGGTGTCCGCTTTCGATCCCCGCCCAAGCGCCACGACAGCCGAGGGGCTGCTGGAGGTCAATTGCCATATCGATCCGGTGCGCTGGAAAGAGGGCGCGGTCTTTCGCGGGACCGACAAGACGTTGCAACAGGCCGTGTCCCATCTTGCGGCGCGGCGAACGGGGCAGGCGGATCGGCAAGAGCCGACGGGGTTTCTCACCCATCATCTACAAACTGACGCCGCAACCTGGGATTTTGCCGAAGCGCTGTTGGATCGGTTGACCGGAGTTGGTGGCGGGACCTGGATCACATTGGCATCTTTGTTGAAGCAAGGGCATGCACATGGCTGAGATCCGTTTTGCAAGGCCGGATGAACGCGAGGCAGTGGTGCAGTTCATGTTTGAACGGTTCCCGCGCGTCAGGTGGTCCATCGAGGGCTGGCGTATGCTCCTATCCGGACGCTGGGCACAGGAAGGTGACCCCTTTGCCGTTGTCGTGTGCGATCAAGGCGCTTTGGTTGGCGTTCTGGGCCTCGTGATGTCGCGGCGCCAGATGGATTCTGGTACGGTCAAGGTCTGCAATATGACCTCTTGGTATGTTGACAAGGCTTATCGCGGCCAAGGCGTTGGCCAAAAGGTCATGCAACTGGTGACCGCAGATCCGGATCTGACCTGCACCAATCTCAGCAGCGCCCGCGGCGCCTTGGGCGTGGTCGCCAATGTTGGTCTTCAGGTGCTTGATGACACCCGATTTGTCTGGGAACGGTCGGGGCCGTCCCCGTTGAGCGTTCACACGGATCTGAAAGGCGAAGAAGGCGCCCTTTCAGCGCGGGAACGGCAGATTGTGAAGGATCATGCGGATCTGGATCTGCGCCCTGTTGTGGTCGATACGCCGGATGGGCCGTGTTTCATGATGGTCTGGGTCAAACAAAAAGTGGATGAATACCTCACCCATGAGGTGATGTACCTTGGGAATCGTACCCTATTTGGCCGTTATGCCCGCGAGATTGCCGATGCCGTACTGCCGGATGATCATGCCGCGGTTTTGTCGGTCGACAGCCGGTTTGTTGCCGAGGGCACCACACCAGACCGGACAGAGCCGATACCGGTGCCGCGATTCTATTCTCCGGGAAACCTGCCCCCAGAAGACGTTGATCACCTCTATTCAGAGATCGTTCTGCTGGGGATGAAACTTTATTGAGCGCAGGCCGGCCTTTAGATCAGGTGCCGTGCCCGTGCGCCGCGCTCGATCGCGGCAGCATGCAGACGGTCGATGTTGAGCTCATACCGGATCTCTTCGAGCAGGCGCAGCTCTGTTTCTTCGAGGGTGCCATCCGCCGCCGCCACATCACAAGACAGCGCATAGGCCGTCTCATAAAGTCGTTCTGGCAGGCCGCCGCGGATCAATCCAAACAGCGCATCAAGGCCATCCTCTTGATCAAAAAGATCAAAAACGGTTTTGCTGATGCTGCTCAACCGGTCGATATCAAAATCGGCAAAGATCGGCAGGATGTTCACGGCGGTCTGAATCTTGATCAGTTCGGTGGTTCCGATGTCCGCATCAGACGCGGACACCGCAACCATCAAGGCAATCAGGCAATCTTGTGGGCTGAGCGGGGAAGGGAGAGTGTCCGTCATCGTGCTGCATCCTTTGAGGGGTCATGTTGCAGTGCAGAATATTGACGCTTCGACGGTGACGCAATAGGTAGACCCGCAGTCCTGCGCAAAGTGTGCCGGGCAATATGAAATGGATGACCCCTATGTCCGAGACGCGTGACGCCGCAATGACAAGCAAAGCCTGGCCTTTTGAAGAAGCGCGCCGGGTGCTCAAACGCTATCAGAAGGCACCGCCGGAAAAGGGGTATGTGCTGTTTGAAACCGGATACGGGCCATCAGGCTTGCCGCATATTGGTACCTTTGGCGAGGTTCTGCGTACCACGATGATCAAGCGCGCCTTTGAAGAGATTTCAGACATCCCGACCAAGCTGATCTGTTTCTCCGATGATCTGGACGGCATGCGCAAAGTGCCGGGCAACGTGCCGCAGCAGGACATGCTGGCCGAACATATGCACAAGCCGCTGACCTCGGTGCCAGATCCGTTTGGCACGCACGAAAGTTTTGGCCACCACAACAACGCCATGCTGCGCCGGTTTCTTGATACCTTTGGGTTCGAGTATGAATTCTATTCCGCGCGTGAGTTCTACCGCACCGGGCAGTTTGACAAAATCCTGCTGAGGGCCGCAGAAAAGTACGATGATATCATGGCGGTGATGCTCAAGTCGCTGCGCGAAGAGCGGCGCCAGACCTATTCGATCTTTTTGCCCATCCACCCCGAAACCGGGCGGGTGATGTATGTGCCGATGAAAGAGGTGAACGCCAAGGCTGGCACGATCACCTTTGACACCGAAGAGGGCGAGGAAATGACCCTGCCTGTCACCGGCGGTAACGTAAAGCTGCAATGGAAGCCGGATTTTGGCGCACGCTGGGCGGCGCTCGATGTCGATTTTGAGATGTATGGCAAAGAGCATGCCACCAACACCGCGATCTATGACCGGATTTGCGAGATTTTGGGCGGCAAGAAGCCGGATCACTTCAGCTATGAATTGTTCTTGGACGAGAACGGTCAGAAGATCTCCAAATCTTCGGGCAACGGCATTTCCATTGATCAATGGTTGACCTATGCCAGCACCGAAAGCCTGTCGTATTTCATGTTCCTTAAGCCCAAAACGGCCAAGCGGATGTATTTCGATGTGATCCCCAAGGCCGTGGATGAATACCATCAACAGCTTAAGGCGTATGAGACGCAAGACACCAAGGCGCGGCTCAACAACCCGGTTTGGCATATCCACGGCGGCGATGTTCCGACCTCGGACATGGTTGTACCGTTCTCGATGTTGCTGAACCTTGCGTCTGTGTCCAGCGCCGAGGACAAGTCGCAATTGTGGGGCTTTATTCAGCGTTATGCGCCGGAAGCGACGCCGGAAACCAACCCCGGTATGGATGCGGCGGCGGGTCATGCGGTGGCGTATTACAACGATTTTGTGAAGCCGAACAAAACCTTCCGTGCGCCGAGCGATCTGGAACGCACCGCGCTGGAAGAGCTGCGCGACAATCTGAAATCCTGGGATGGGGGGCTGGACGCCGAGGCGCTGCAAAGCATGGTCTTTGCGGTCGGCAAACCCAAGTTCGAGCCGCTTCGCGATTGGTTCACGGCGCTCTATGAAGTGCTGCTTGGCGCCAGCCAAGGCCCGCGTTTCGGTGGATTTATCGCGCTATATGGCGTGGATGAAACTGTAGCGCTGATTGACGACGCGCTGGCGGGGAAACTGACTGCGGGCTGAAACTCTTGCCCTGATGCGGGCGTGACTTAGCTTAAGTCATGTCAGTAAGGGAGCGAGAGAGATGCGAAGCTACATTACATCTGTATTTGGAGGGCTGGTTCTGTCGGCCCTCCTTGTGTTTGGTGCGACGGCGCAAGTGCCCGAAGTCGAAGACACCATCAACCAGCAAATAGAGGCGTTCAAGGCGGATGACTTTGCCGAAGCCTTCACCTTTGCCACCCCGACATTGCAACGATTGTTCCAATCCCCGCAGAACTTCGAGCGGATGGTGATCAACGGCTATCCGATGGTCTGGCGTCCTGCGGAGGTGCGGTATCTTGAACAGGTGCAGGACGGATCCGTCGTCTATCAAAAGGTGCAGATCACAGATGCCAAGGGGTTCACCCACCTGTTGCTTTACCGGATGCAGCAGACTGCCGAAGGATGGCGCATTGGCGGCGTTCAATTGTTGGCCGCGCCTGGCGGAACTGCCTGACGCACAGACCATCATCGTTGCATCTGCGCCGGACGGTCCCGTCCGGCGGGGTTAACCCTTGCCCGATACTTCCCTGAGCCGACCCGGCAACGCCGGGGGATGCGGCAAACTGGCGGTCCGTGATTTGCGGCCCCGAACAAAGGGAAAATGCGATGAACAAGGCAATTACCGAGGGTCTGGTGTTGGCCCCGACCCCCTATGCGAATGGTCTGGATGTTTATTCAAGCGGCGACGGAACGCCCGGATCCGACACCTATGACAACGATCCCAATGCCCTGTTCGTGCCAGCAGATCAGGATTTTGGCGGCGCTCTGGAACTTCTGAAAACGCAAGGGGTGCAGAAAATCCGGTTTATGGGGCAAACGCCGATCCTGCCGGGCTGCTATTTGCAAATCCGTGCGCGGATCAAGGCGATCAGTGGCAATCTGCCCTCGGTGCGGATCGCGGGTTATCCGGCACTGGGCAATGGCAACCGCGTGGCCGGACTGACAGAGTTTTCGATTGCTGCTGATCTGACCAGCTATGGCGAAGTGGTCGAGGTACGGGCCATTGTTGGCACTGGCACGCGCGGTGGTGTGGATATGCCTTGGGGCAATGAGCCCGTTTACGGGCATTTTGGTTTAGACCTGACAGGCCCCAATGGAGGCATTGTACGGGTCGATGATATCGAGATTGAAGATGTCACTGCCGTGTTCCTGCGCGGGATGATCTCAACCGTTGATGTGACGGACTATGGCGCCATCGGCGATGGCACCACCGACAATACCGCAGCATTTGAGGCCGCCAATGCTGCGGCCAACGGGCGCGAGGTGTTTGTGCCAGCAGGTGTCTTCCGTCTGGACAACGATGTGACCTTTGACACTGCGGTCAAGTTCGAAGGGCGGGTTACTATGGCAACCGCCGCCAAACTGCTGCTGCGCCGCAGCTTTGATCTGCCCAGTTATATTGAAGCCTTCGAGGATGAGGCGGAGGCGTTTCGCAAGGCGTTTCAGGCACTGCTGAGCAATTCGGATCATGAGACCCTTGATCTGGGCGGTCGCAAGGTCACGATCACGGAGCCGCTCAATATGCAGGCCGCCGTTCCAGACCGGGACAGCTATGCCACGCGCCGGGTGATCCGCAACGGCCAGCTAGAGGCGGAAAATTCCGCCGCGTGGAATACCGATACGGTCACCTCACAGGCCACCTATGACGCGGGCAACAACCGGGTGCTGACCAATGTGGTCAATGTGGCAAACGTGCAGATTGGCGCTTTGGTCGAGGGCGCTGGCGTGGGGCGTGAGGTTTATGTTCAGGACAAGAACGAAGCGACGCAGCAAGTGACCCTGACCCAGCCCTTGTTCGATGCAGAGGGCACCCAAAACTATACGTTCAAGCGGTTCAAATACCTTGTGGATTTCAGTGGCTTTAACCAGCTCAGCAAATTCGTGATGGCGGATATCGAGTTTCAGTGTAACGACCGTTGTAGCGGTATCATGCTGGCACGCTCTGGCATTTCATTCCATTTGCGCGATTGCTTCATCAGCCGCCCGATGGACCGGGGCATCACATCGGCTGGCACGGGGTGTCAGGGGATGTTGGTGGACCGGTGTCAGTTCCTGTCTGCCGAAGACCCGCTGGATGTGCCAAACCGCAAGACTATCGGTTTCAACGCCAACACCAATGATGTGAAAATCCGCAATAACCGTGCGACCAAATTCCGGCATTTTGGATTGCTGGCCGGGGCCAACAACATCGTGACAGGCAATCACTTTTTCCAAGGTGATACTGTGCAAGATGGCGTGCGGTCTGCCGGGCTTATTCTGGCCAACACCCATGTCAGCAGCGTGATTTCAGGCAATTACATCGACAATTGTTTCGTTGAATGGACCAATGAACATGACGCCGCGCCGGAGTTTAACTCGGAGTTTTCCTTCAGCGCGCTCAGCATCACCGACAACATCTTTTTGTCAGGAGAGGTGGCACCTTGGTTCAGCTATCTAATCGTAAAGCCGCATGGCACGGGACATTTCCTGAGCGGGGTCACGATCACCGGCAACAGGTTCCGCAGCTTGAATGGTTCGATTGACCGAGTTGAGCGGGTCGATGACAGTTTTGCCGATCTGGACATGAGCCGCTGCAAAAACATCGTGATGGCGGCCAATTCGTTTCATGCGGTGTCCAACCCGGTCGAAAATCCGGCTTATGTCGAGTTTGAGCAGAACCAGCCCTCCACGGCGTGGGACATCGACGCCAGCGCTCAGTTGCCGTTCTCGGGACAAGCGTTGCAGGTGGACAGCGTGATGCCGTTTGGGCCTATCCGCAATGAAAACAACGTGCGCCAATATGATATGGCCTATGTCGATTTGCAGCATGGGGCGCAGGGCGATCATATCCAACTGGTCTGGCCGACGCCTGTCAAAGGGACAGTGCAGGCCATGGTGCGTCTGGATAAACGATAAAGAGGCCGTTCAGAACTCGCGCCACAAACCGATCTTGATACGGTTTGCGGCGACCCCTTTGAGCGGTGCCTCGATCCCGAACTGGATCTGGAAATCTGTGATCGGCGGGCGGACCACCAGCGATGGCACAAAAGTGGCATAAGTGCTGCCATCGGAGTGACCGAGATTGAGTTCCAAAATGCCCTTGGTGGCCTTTCCCAGATTGAGGCCAAACGTCCCATCCAGCTTGGCGCGGTAGTCCTTGGATTTGACGTCCCACAGCAGTGACCCGTCCACGGTGACCCATCCGCCTTTCGCGCCCATCTGCATGCCACGCCCCCATGTCAGGCCGGTTTTGAGGGTTGGGCGCGTGCCATAGCTGCCCCAATTTGCGCCGATACCGATCTCATAGGCGAATTTGTTTTTCCCCTCAGCCGGGCCGAGCGCGCGGCGGAAGAACAAAACGCCGCTGCCGTTCTGGCCGGAGGGGTCGTTGGCTGCCAGATTCAAATCCGCGCCCAATGTTGTCTCTTTTGTCAGGCCAAATTCCAGATAGGTGCTGCTTTGGGTTTCAAAGGTTCGGGTGCTGTTGATGGAGGTCGATAAGAAGGTCTTGCCCTCTTCGCGAAGCCACGGGCCGGCGGCCAATGGCGCGGCAAAACTGTGCAGGATCGCGGTAATCAGCAGGTAATAACGCATCGGGCCCTCCGACCCTGATCGTCCTAAACGAAGGTTAACAATTCCTTACAAAACTCGGCGGTTTGAATGACAAAAGGCCCGGAGCGATAAGCGCCCCGGGCCTTTAAAGTGGTCGATGACCAGATCTTACACGCGGACAGATCCGCCACGTGGACCTGCGATCAGCCAGACGATCAGGCCGACAACTGGCAAGAGCAGGATGCCAAGGGTCCAGAGGATCTTGCTCAGCGTTGAGGTGCTGGAGGTCAGAACCTGATAGATGGCGTAGATGTCAGCGATCAGGATGATCAGTCCAAGAAGTCCATATTCCATTGCTATTCTCCATTCGTGATTAACAGGTGTTCTGCTGGGTTAACCGCGCTTGGGATCAATCGGTTCCATTTCCGGCAAAATAATTCCGTGCGATGGAAAGGCCCTATACAAGAAGGGCGCGAGGCTTTGGGAGTTCGGCGAATTTATTGTGGTATTATATTTTGTTTAAAAACATAGGCCTAAATGGGATAAACTGCCCTGAAGCGCCAACGGTTGAAATCGAAACACTGAAAATTTCGGGAACCAAATCGTGAGCCGTCTGTTCTTTCACCATGACGTTCAAACGCAACGGACTTGAAAGGAAAAGACAATGAAATCGACCACAGCAATTATTGGTGGTGCAGCCGCCGCAGTCGTTATCGCCGCCGGTATCTACATGATTGATATCGACCAAACCCAAGAGACACGCATGCCTGATGTGGACGTCTCGGTGAATGGTGGCCAGCTGCCGGAATTCGAAGCAGAGGTTGGGTCCGTTTCCGTGGAACAGGAAGATGTTACTGTCGACGTGCCAGACGTTGAAGTGACCATGGAAGAAAAACGCCTGACCGTTCCGACGCTGGAGATCAATCCACCGTCCGACGACAGCTAATCAGACGACCTGAGTGAAAAAGTCCCGCAATTCTGCGGGGCTTTTTTTGTTTCGATCCCAGTCTCAGCGACCCTTGCGCCGTTTCACCCCGCCGCGCATTCCGCCGCGGCCCAAGGTGCTGCGCCCCGAAGCTTTCTGTGCGTCATCCACCGCCTTGTCGACCATGTATTGCCGCGCCATTGGGTCGTCCGCGATGGCCAGATCAACCGCCTCAAGCCGTTTGACCTCGTCGCGCAGCCGCGCCGCTTCTTCAAATTCAAGGTTCTCGGCGGCCTTGCGCATGTCGGTCCGAAGACCGTCCAGAACAGCCTGCATGTTACCGCCCGCCAACTTGCTGTCGATCTGGGTGGTGACACGGTTCATGTCCACATCGCCTTTGTAGAGACCTGACAGAATGTCCTCGACGTTCTTTTTGACAGTGGACGGGGTGATCCCGTGTTCCTCGTTGTAGGCGATCTGTTTGGCACGGCGGCGGTCGGTCTCGGCCAATGCCCGTTCCATCGATCCGGTGATCCGATCGGCATACATGATCACACGGCCTTCGGCGTTTCGCGCGGCACGGCCGATGGTCTGGATCAAGGAGGTCTCCGAGCGCAGGAAGCCCTCCTTGTCCGCATCCAGAATGGCCACCAACCCGCATTCAGGGATATCGAGCCCTTCGCGCAGCAGGTTGATCCCGATCAGCACATCAAACGCGCCAAGCCGTAGGTCGCGCAGGATCTCGATCCGTTCAATCGTGTCGATGTCGCTGTGCATATAGCGGACGCGAATACCCTGTTCGTGCATGTATTCGGTCAGGTCTTCGGCCATGCGTTTGGTCAATGTGGTGCAAAGTGTGCGATAACCATCCGCCGCCATGCGCCGCACCTCGTCCAGCAGGTCATCCACCTGCATCTCAACCGGGCGGATTTCCACTTGTGGATCGAGCAGGCCAGTGGGCCGGATCACCTGTTCGGTGAAGACACCGCCGGTTTGCTCAATCTCCCAGGAGGCAGGGGTCGCCGAGACAAAGACCGACTGCGGGCGCATCGCGTCCCATTCCTCAAATTTCAACGGGCGATTGTCCATGCAAGATGGCAGGCGGAACCCGTGTTCGGCCAAAGTAAACTTACGCCGGTAGTCACCTTTGTACATCGCGCCGATCTGCGGCACGGACACATGGCTTTCGTCGGCAAAGACAATTGCGTTGTCGGGGATGAATTCGAACAGCGTGGGTGGCGGCTCTCCCGGTGCGCGGCCCGTCAAATAGCGCGAATAGTTTTCAATCCCGTTGCACACGCCGGTGGCTTCCAGCATCTCAAGATCGAAATTTGTGCGCTGCTCAAGCCGTTGCGCCTCAAGCAATTTGCCATCGGCGACCAGTTGATCCAGCCGGGTGCGCAGCTCTTTCTTGATGCCGATCACGGCCTGCTGCATCGTGGGTTTTGGCGTCACATAGTGGCTGTTGGCGTAGACGCGGATCTGTTCAAAGGTGTCTGTTTTTTCGCCGGTGAGCGGGTCAAACTCCGTAATGCTTTCCAGCTCTTCGCCAAAGAAGGACAGCCGCCAGGCGCGATCCTCTAGGTGGGCGGGGAAGATCTCAAGCGAATCGCCACGCACCCGAAAGGAGCCACGCTGAAACGCAGCATCATTACGGCGGTATTGCTGGGCAACGAGATCGGCAATCACCTGCCTTTGATCATAGCTGGTACCCGCCTTCAAATCCTGGGTCATGGCGCCGTAGGTTTCGACCGAGCCGATGCCATAGATACAGGATACTGAGGCCACGATGATCACATCGTCCCGCTCCAGCAGCGCCCGCGTGGCCGAGTGGCGCATGCGGTCAATCTGTTCGTTAATCTGGCTTTCTTTTTCGATATAGGTGTCCGACCGCGCTACATAGGCCTCGGGCTGGTAATAGTCATAGTAGCTGACGAAATACTCTACGGCATTGTCTGGAAAGAAGCCTTTGAATTCGCCATATAGCTGCGCCGCGAGGGTCTTGTTCGGGGCAAGGATGATCGCCGGGCGCTGGGTTTGTTCAATAACCTTGGCCATGGTGAAGGTTTTACCCGTGCCCGTCGCGCCCAGCAAAACCTGATCTCGGTCACCGTCGTTCAAGCCAGCAGACAGTTCCGTGATGGCCGTCGGCTGGTCGCCCGCGGGTTCAAATTCAGTGTGCAGGACAAACTTGCGCCCGCCCTCCAGCTTTGGCCGGCTGCGCACATCGGGCGCTGGATTGGCCATGATCGGCATGGCGTCAGGATTACCGCCGGATTTGTCGGTCTGTGCGTAGGGCATTTTTGGTCCTTGCGAGGCTGAGACCCATAGGTGACGTCTTTTGCCCCAGGATCAAGAGGCCGGGGCGGTTTGCTGCCACAAACTGACAGGGGAGGTGAGCAAGAATAGGCTTTTGGTCCCGCGGCAAACGCCGGGGGGCCAGCCCCCCGGACCCCCCGGAAGTATTTAAGGCCAGAAAGGGAGAGGAGCGGTTTTGGTGCGGATGGTGTGCCTATTGGATCAAATGCGGGATTTGTTACAGGGAAAGCCCGCTGCTGTCTCTTGCCCCGCGCCCACGAATATTGGATAAGCCAGTAACGCTAGCAGCAAAGAGGCCGATATGCGCGCACGTATCTTCCAACCCGCACGCACCGCGATGTCATCAGGCACCGCCAAAACCCGCGTCTGGCTGCTTGAGTTTGCCCCTTCGGAAAGCCGGGAAGTTGATCCGCTGATGGGCTGGACCTCATCCTCTGACACGCAGTCGCAGGTGCGGTTGCAATTCTCGTCGAAGGAAGAGGCGATGGAATATGCCCGCGAGCATGGCATCGACGCACAGGTGCAGGATCCGAACAAACGCAAGCCGAACATCCGCGCGGGTGGCTATGGCGAGAACTTTGCGACCGGACGCCGCGGCGCATGGACCCACTAGACGTTACATCAGAACAACCAGACACCGCTGATGTTCGCGCCTTGCTGGAGCGGCATTTTGCGTTGATGCGTTCCTTGTCGCCTGCCGAAAGCTGTCACGTGATGGCACCCGAGACATTGCTGGACGCTGGCGCGACCCTGCTGGGCCTGCGCGAGGCTGGCGTTTTATTGGGCGTAGGCGCGTTGACGCGCATTGGCGATGACGCGGGCGAGCTGAAGTCCATGCACACGGCGCAAGAGGCCCGCGGCAAGGGTGTTGCGCGGCGGTTGTTGCAGGCGTTGATGCAGGAGGCCCGCGATCAGGGCATGAGCCGGATCAGTCTGGAAACCGGCAGCGCGGCAGAGTTTCAGGCTGCGCGAAATCTCTACGCTGCGGAAGGCTTTGAGACCTGCGCGCCCTTCGGTGATTACCAGCTTGATCCGCTCAGTGCCTTTATGACCCGGACCTTGTGATATTCCGGCCATGATCAGGCTTGCCAAGCCATGCCCGATGTTGGACAACCGCGCCAGCGGTCCCTTAGCTCAACTGGATAGAGCAGCTGACTTCTAATCAGCAGGTTGAGGGTTCGAGTCCTTCAGGGATCGCCATATTATCAGTGACTTAGCCAGATTCTTGGATCTAACATCCGCCGCCAGTCTATTTTGGGGGACATATGGGGGACAAAGGAACAACCTGTGCCCCCTAAGAGCTGAGTTTGATCCTACACAAAACGGCGAGGCCCAATCACTAACAGTGATGCGTCCGTTCGTTTGGGGCACGATTCTAAGAATGGCCAAAGGCCGTTCCATCGCCGTTTCTGAAACTCAGTAATCATTTTGATCGTCTTTTTGTGCTGGAATTGTTGCGTGCTATGGTCGGAGATCCATTTGGCCGACGCAATGTGATCCAAGTTGGGCATGGCCATCTGCAGATATTGGCTTCAGCGGGCAGGATCTAGATGTTAACAAAGTGCTGAGAATCAGAGAGAGACTAGATGGCTGTTACTGTCCTTGCGGAAGTGAAAATCAATCCTGGCGCTACTGAAGAGTTGGCCGAGTACTTTGAAGTGACAGGTCCACTTCTAGAGGCTGCTGGTGCACGCATCGTTTCGCACTTGAACATCAATGAAATTGTGATTGGGAAAAACTCCGCAAAGTCCATGTATGTCGTTGAGTATCCTAGTCGTGAAGCTGTGTTCCAAGTGTTCTCAAGCGAAAGCTATAAGAGCATCATCCCTGCGCGAGATGCGGCATTTGATCTATATCAGATCAGTATCTGCGATTCATCTGGGCCGGATGCTCTTTCTCAGGGCGAAGCGCCCGATCCGCTGTTGGAAGCAACGAAGTAGCGCGAGGACTCTTGTTCCGGGTCCTTTCCGATCAATTTGACCAGTGAAACGCCACTCAGCAAACCGGACGGCAAATTCGGGCTTCGAAAGAGTTGCTCAGTTAGAGGATGTCGGCGCGGCACAATCCAATGTCTTCAAGCTGTTCTGAACTCAGGTTCAAGAGAGCTTTGCGAGTTGCGCGGGCATCATTCCAAGATGCCGCGAATTCTTTCAGGCTCAGGACACTGTCGACAACGCGAAGGGTGGCGACTGCTCCCAGAGGAGCTTGAGTGCTGGTGGCTGCGATGGCCATGGTACGCTTCCTTTGATCTATCAGCCGACAATGTGTCGGTGTTAGGCTGCAGCTAGGTTCAATTGTGCAATTTCACAAATGCCATCTCATCAGATCCGAGTTGCCCGCTGTGCATAACTAAGAGCTTGTGTGTATTGAGTAGGTTCACGAATTGCTTAGTTTGTTGCACTTGGCCCCCGCGCCACCACCAACCTCGGCTCTGCCGGAAACGACCGCAAATCAAACCACTTGAAGCGTGTCCCGTCGGCGTTCACCTGATCCCCCATGACGATGGTTGACCCGTTCATCTGATGGCGGATCAATGCTGCACGGAATGCTCTGAGGTCAATCAGCCACCACGCATCCAGACCCGTCTGGCTGGCGTTAGAATGCCCGTAGAACATCCAGTCACCGTTCCCGTTCACAATCTTGGAAAGCTCTGTCTGCGCTCCTGAGGCGACCGCTGAGCGGATGGTGAACTGGTGGGGATAGCGTTGCGCATAGCCGGGGCGGCGTACACGGGCAGCAACGCGCATGTCGCGGGCATCCAGCATCATCAGATCCGTTGCCTGCATATGGTCAAACGGATCGGCGGCAGTCTCCAGGAGATAGCCGCCGATAAGCTGTTTGATTTCGGGGAGGAACCGGTCAGACCAGTTCCGATTGTTGGTATAGCAGTTCATTCAATGTTGTCTCCGATAGCGCCCCCGCTCTGGTTCATTTTTGTGCCTGCAAGCCTCATGCGACCAAACTGAGTGATCCACCCTTGGATGTCAGATAATCAATCACAGCTCGTTGGGCTTGCGGGTATAGGTCGGACAGAATTGCGCCGTTGCTGTCTTGAATGCACCATTCCAGCATGGCTGCAGCATCCGTATCTGTCTTTGGAACGCAGCGGGCAATCTGCTGGCTCAGTGCTTCGCTCTGGCTTTCCAATTGGTCAAGTTCAGGTGGGTTGTCCGGACTTCCCAAGTGGCTGGCCGCTATTGCTTTCTGAGAGGCTCTTAGGGCCTTCCATCGGTCAAACAGCATTGCAGGGCCATGAGGTTCGCAAGATGGCCGTTTGGCTGGCACCAGTGTGTCCAGCCCATCGATAATCTCTCCCACGATATCCGTTGCCGATTTCAAGGTGTCGGCGATTGATGGGGCGTGAGCTTCGAAAGACCCGGTATCGCTCTCAAGAGAAAGGCCGCAAGTGATGAGGATGTTGTTTGCGCGGTAGGCTTTCGCCAACATGGAGCTGACAGTCATTGTTGCGCCCTCCGCTGCAGGTTGCCAACATCGCTCAAGATGCCATCGCACTTCGCGACAACCTCTTGGGAGAGGGCGTATGCGGCATTTGACCTGCTCCCCGTTGAGTCCGCTAATTTAGGTTAGCTCTGTTCAGGTTTTGGTCTTCCTTTGACCGGTTAGCATATTCTGCTGGCGTCAAGCCAGCGAGGCTTGTGTGTGGTCGGTGATGGTTA
>Ga0316202_10001761_pt1 | contig 15841 bp, 11 predicted proteins | sample 3monrhotite_MG_FD_204934 | JGI IMG/M metagenome (GOLD analysis project Ga0316202, IMG submission 204934) | Microbial mat bacterial communities from mineral coupon in-situ incubated in ocean water Damariscotta River, Maine, United States -... | ecosystem: Environmental > Aquatic > Marine >... | reverse complement strand
TTTATAACAAAAGGCGTGCTGGTTGAAATAACCATAGAGAATAAACTGACAAAAAATAACGTGGCTTTGATATTCAGGCCATTAACCATAAACCCCATCACAAAGGATTTTATATCACTAGGATGGTCATTCGCTTTTACCGACAGATCTATTGATTGTGCCATTGGCGCTTTAGCACGTAACCCATGCCATGCAATATAACAAAAATAGGCCGCGGCAATAAATTTTAATAGCATAAACAAATAGGCTGAACTCGCTATAATTAGACCAATCCCTACCAAAGAGTATGCTACATGCAGTAATATACCTGTACCTATACCTAAACTCGTAAATATGGCACTACGCCGACCATAGCGAACACTTTGCTTTAATATTACGGCGAAATCTGGCCCTGGACTAGCGACCGCTAATAAATGAATTGAAGCTATAATCAAAAATTCCTGTAAATACATCATTCTTTTTCTTTTACTATCGGCAATTCACTGTTTTTGATATTGAGTAAGGTATTTTTAAAAAAATCAGCTCCTTTGTATTGAGCTAAAGTAATATTATCTTCAGGGATCTGTTGAGGATCTTTATAAACCTGCAAAATTTTTGTCATACTCGCTTCGCGAATTATGTGTATTGTCGGGTATGGCGAACGATTAGTAAAATTAGCTGCATCATCAAAATCACTGTCGGCAAAACAATAATCAGGATGGAAGCTTGCTAACTGAAAAACACCTTCAAAACCTTGTTCAACAATCAAGTCATTCGCGTAATCAACTAAATCGAGGTATTGGTTAAAGTTTTTGAAACTCGATGGATATATAAGTAAACTTGTTTCTAATTCACTGTGCGTTTGTATGTACACACACTGTTCAATTATTTCTAACAGCGCATTTTGCAACTTTGTTTGATTAGAAACATGATAATGAATCGTGTTATTCACCAATTCTTTTTTCGCAAACGGACAAAAATTCAAACCGACAATGATTTCTTCCAGCCATTGTTTAGTATGCTGGATCGACAATAAATTATTTTGAGTACTATTCATTACTTTTACTCTGTTGTTCACTGTTTTGTTGAATTTTCCACATATTATAATAATAGCCTTGCTGCGCTAATAAACTGTGATGATCACCTTGTTCAACAATTTCGCCTTTCTCTAATACAATAATATTATCTGCGTCGGTAATCGTTGATAAACGGTGAGCAATAACTAAAGTTGTGTGATTTTGACTAACACGTTTAATTGCCGTTAAAATGGCTTGTTCCGATCGACTATCTAGCGAAGATGTTGCTTCATCAAACACCAAAATATTCGGATTTTTTAAAATTGTTCTAGCAATAGCTACGCGTTGCTTTTCACCACCAGAAAGCTTTAATCCTCGTTCACCAACAACTGTGTTAACTCCCTCGGGTAATAATGTAATAAAGTCATTTAAATAGGCTAACTCAATCGCTTGATACACTTCATTATCGCTCGCTGTTGGTTTTCCATAACGAACGTTTTCAAATAAAGTATCGTTAAACAATACGGTATCTTGCGGCACAATACCTATTTGTTCTCTTAAAGACTGCTGAGTTACTGTGGTAATCGATTGATTATCAATACTAATGTTTCCAGTATTTACATCATAAAAACGAAAAAGTAATTTAACTAAAGTAGATTTACCTGAACCACTTTCACCAACGACAGCCACTTTCTCGCCGGAGGCAATAGTAAAAGAAATATTTTTAATAATTGCGCGTTGTTCTTGATAATGAAATGAAACTTGATCAAAAACCACATGCCCATTTTTTACAACTAAGGGCTGAGCGTTTTGAGCATCACTCACTTTAGGTTTTTTATTTAATAGGCCAAAAAAATTTTCTATATTAGCTAACGATCCTTTTATTTCTCGATAAACAAAACCTAAAAAATTAAGCGGCATAAATAATTGCATCATAAATGCATTAATTAAGACAAAATCGCCAATAGTCATTTGCTTATTGGTTACCTGATAAGCAGCTAAAGCTAACATTGCTGTCATTGATAACGAAATAATTATCGCTTGACCACCATTAAGTGCAAATAATGATAATCTATTTTGTAATTTCGCTGTTTCCCAATCCGTTAATTGTTGATCGTAAGCCTGTGCTTCATGTTCTTCGTTAGTAAAGTATTTAACCGTTTCATAATTTATTAAACTATCTATTGCCCGAGTATTACTTGATGAATCTGCTTTATTCGCTGCTCTTATATAACGAGTTCGCCATTCAGTAGCTTTAACCGAATAAGCTACATAAATAACGATAGACAACAACGTTAGTAGCGCAAACCACGCTCCATAATTAATAAATAATATACTGATCACCATAGTGATTTCGAACAAGGTTGGCACAATATTAAAAATCATAAAGCGCATCAAAAAGCTAATTCCTGACGTGCCACGATCAATATCTCGTGATAATCCTCCCGTTTGCCGATTAAGATGAAAATCAAGATCGAGTTGATGTAAATGCCTAAATACTTGTAAACCAATTCGACGAATGGCTCGCTCAGTAACCCGTGCAAACAAAGTATCACGCACTTCGGCAAAAATAACGGTTGTTAAACGTACTAAACCATAAGCAGCAACCAAACCAAAAGGAACAATTAATAGTTGTTGATTCTGCTCTAAAGTATTCGGTTTATTTAAAGTATCAACAATATCTTTAAGTACAAAAGGCAAATAAACACTGGCTATTTTTGTTAAAATTAAGCAACCAAGCGCTAAAAACACTCGTTGTTTATATTCTAATAAAAAAGGCCAAAGTAGTTTTAATACATGCCAGTTAAATTCTTTAGCTTCAATGCTAGAATGTTTACTATGTCTCATTTTGAGCTTTTTCGCCTAAACCATTTTCATTTTTTCGAGTAATCCATCACTGGCATCCTCAATAAGATCTAATACATATTGAAAACCTTTCGCGCCACCATAATAAGGATCGGGCACTTCTGTATCAGAATAATTTTGTGAAAAGTTTAAAAACAACTCAATTTTATTTGCTAAATGTTGAGGTGCAACTTTTAGCAAATTTCGAACATTATCGTCATCCATAGCAAGGATAAGATCAAATTTTTCAAAATCACTTTCAGTAACTTTTCGCGCTTTTATACCATCAAAAGAATAACCTCGACCAACACCTGCTTTTAAAGAACGATGATCAGGTTTTTCACGAGCATGTGCAGCTAAAGTTCCAGCAGAATCTATTTTTAACGTTAGACCTTGCTGTTTAGCTTTATGTCGAAAAACAGCTTCCGCACTGGGAGAACGGCATATATTGCCCATACAGACAAAAAGAACGCTTTTAATTTCTATATAATTCATATGGTTAATGTAACATCTTAGCTAAATAGCCGTTGCTTTTTAACGTTTTTACACGAATAAAATCAATAACTTATTTTCAGGAAAAATTTATTAAGCTATTTTGGGCTGTTTTTGATAGGAGGTAAAGGATAAATTTAAAACATCCTTTAGTTTTTGTTGAGCAAGTAATTACACAAGCAAGACGATAATAATAGCTGGTCACGACAACTTTAAAACTTAAGTGAAAATATAATAAATATCAAACGTCTATAATTCTCTTCATAAAAAAATATATTATTCATTAATATAGGTGTTAGCTAATTATAAATAATTATACTAATCTCATTAATATTATTTAAATCACCTATTAAGCTTAAATATGCTTACTCGCTTTCTTTTACTTTATTTATGTTTGACGTCATTTAGTACTTTAGCTAATTCAACTAAAGAACTAACCATTTATCATGATGCAGATTACTCATTAAATCAGTTATCGGCTAAAGCAATGAAAATGGGGCTGCTTACAGCATTTGATGAAGTAAATAATGAAATACAAGGATTTCACTTAAAATTTATTGAGAAAAATCATCGAGGTAATATAAAGCGTAGTTTCCTCAACATGAAAGACTTTATTAAAGATGATAAAGCATTATTTATACTTGGTGGTCTTCATTCTCCTCCATATATCAAAAACCGCACATTTATCAATGAGAATAAAATTCCCCTTTTAGTGCCATGGGCGGCAGGCGGACCAATAACGCGTTATCCACATCCAAATAACTGGGTATTTCGATTATCGATTGACGATTCAAAAGCAGGCATTCGCATTAGCGAATTTGCACTTGACAAGCTCTCCTGTAAAAAGCCACACCTGTTATTAGAAAATACTCCATGGGGGAAATCAAATCAGAGAACCATGTCGTCATATTTGAAAGAAAGAGTACCTTTCGGCCTAAGCCTATTTGGTTGGAATATTAAAGGGAATTCAGCGCGTATAATGTTGAGGAATATAGTTTCTGAAGGTTATGACTGTATATTTCTTGTTGCTAATTTCAATGAAACTCATCAGTTTGTGGATGCTATGGCGTCTATGAAAAAAGAGAAAATAATTCCTATTATTAGTCATTGGGGAGCCACCGGTGGTGATGTCGATATGATTTTCACTGAGCAGATAAAACACGCTATATCATTTCATTTTATTCAGAGTTGTTATTCTCTTTCTTCACCGGAACAATCTTTATTTCAACGTTCTGTCATTACAAGAGCCAAAAAATTATTTCCTGATGAGTTTACCTCTCCAGAACAAGTTAAAGCGCCAGCTGGTTTTATACACGCATACGATCTTGGTCGGTTAGCTATTTCGGCATTACAACAAATAAAATTGACCGGTAATATGAAACAGGATCGTTTATTATTCAAACAGGCCTTAGAGTCTTTGCAACACCCAGTTAAAGGGCTTATCAAGGTGTATGACAAGCCTTTTTCAAAGTGGAGTGAAGAACATCAAGATGCCCACGAAGCGCTAAGGCTTGAAAATTTTTGTATGGCTACCTTTGGTGAGTATAATCAGATTAAAGTAACGGCTAATTAATCGTTATGGGCTTTTTAAATAAACTCAAAACTAAAGCCGGCATCACTTATTTAGTATTATTTGTAGGTTTCTTGTTTTCACTGTTAGTTAATATAAATTTTGTTTCAGAGCGCGCCGTTTCGTCTTTAACACAACTTCAAGAAAACCACACTAAACTTCAGGCTCAGTCTACGTTTGACAATATCCAACAATTTGTTGAAAACCGAGTTAAACTGCTAGCGGAACTTGCTGAATCGTCAATGGTAACCTCTAGTGTTATGGGCGTTGATCTTGCATCGGCAAACTTGACTGACTTGCTCAATGAACGCGAGATATTAGGGACTAAAGAAAATATTTATATTACCGACTTTACCGGCGAGTTAATTTATCCCAAATCATCGGTAAACTTTTCACGCCCAATATTACTTAAAAAGATAATTGAGCAAAAATCGCCACTAGTTTTAAGTATACTTGAAGGCGATGGACAACATTACTTTAGTCTTACCATGCCGGTGAAATATAATAACGATGTAGAAGGTATGATCACCTTTGACATCATTAGTCATTCAATTGAAAACCTTTTAGCCGAATTAACAAAAAATGATAATTATGCAGTCACCTTTGTTAATAATAACAACTTGCTGTTCCAAACATCATCATTAAAGGGTTTCTCTTTAGTGTCAAAATACCCTATTGCTAATATAAAAATGGAATTAAATTTTTATACTTCAACTAGTAGGTTACAAGAGGAAAAACAACAGTATATTTGGCAAATAGGCAGCACGATAACAATAACTAGCTTGTGTGCTTTTGTGCTATTAGCCTTTTTAATTCGTTCGTTACTTATCAACCCATTAGAGAAACTTGCCCTTTCTGAGAAAAAAATCAAACAAAGTGAAGAAAGGTATCAACTTGCGATACAAGGCAGTAATGATGGTATTTGGGATTGGAATATTAAAGAAGATGAACTTTATTTATCCCCAAGACTATCGAGTATGATGGGATATACAAAGCAGTTAGAGAAGAAATTAACCAATTCAGGTAAATTATTTATTGATTATATTCATCCCGACGACGAAACAAAAGCAAAGCATGCATTACAAAAACATTTTAAACACAATATCCCCTTAGATTTTGATTTTAGGATGCGAGTGGCAGATGGGCATTATCGACATTTTAGAATAAGAGGAATTGCACAGAAAGGAAAAAATGGTAGAGCTGTAAGAATGGCGGGTTCATTGTCTGATATAACTGAATTAAAAGAAAAAAGTTTAGCGCTTGAAAAAGCACTTCAGGAAGCTAAAGGTGCAAACATTGCTAAAAGTGATTTTTTAGCCAATATGAGCCATGAAATCCGTACACCAATGAATGGTATTTTAGGATCATTACAAATACTGAAACGAGATAACTTGTCTGACGCATCAAAAAAATTGGTTGAAATGGGGATTACTTCTTCAAAAAGTCTCCTTTCAATTATTAATGATATTTTAGACTTGTCTAAAATTGAATCTAATAACATTAGTTTAGAGTCACTACCTACCAACATAGTTGAACTGTTCAACACTATAATAACCGAACTTTCCTTGCTAGCTGAGCAAAAAAATATTGGTTTAGTATTTACTATGAAAGAAGGTGAACATCCTTATTGGTTAGTAGATCCCGTAAGGTTAAGGCAAATTATTTTAAATTTAATTTCTAATGCGATTAAATTCACTTCTAAAGGAGAGGTTAACATCACACTGAGTGAGCAAAATGGAAAATTGGTCTTTGAGGTGAGAGATACAGGTATCGGCATACCTCAGTCTCAAATTAAAAAACTCTTTAACCGTTTTGAACAAGCTGACGCAACGACGACTAGAAAATTTGGTGGCACAGGTTTAGGTTTACCTATTGCTAAACAATTGGTGAATTTAATGGGGGGCGAAATCACCGTAACCAGTGAAGAGAAAGTAGGTTCTACTTTTAGCGTTGTATTACCATTAAAGAAAAGTGATTTAAAAAAACATAACAAATTGGCATCGACGGAAACACAAACACCTGATGCTGAAATACTTAACATTCTACTTGCTGAAGACAATAGAATAAATCAGAAAATTTTTAGTGCCATTATTAGCCCTACTAAAGCCACTATTCGTATTGCAAACGATGGTGTAGAAGCGGTTAATGAGGTGGCTAAATCACTACCTGATTTGATTTTTATGGATATTCAAATGCCAAACATGGATGGTATTCAGGCTTGTGAGAACATTAAACACACTCATCCAAACATTCCTATTATTGCCTTAACAGCCAATGTTATGACACATGACATTGACAAATATATGCAGGCAGGATTTGATCATTGTTTAGGTAAACCTGTTGATGTAAATGAAATTTATACTCTGATACATGACATTCTGACTAAATTGATATCTGACAAAAATTAGATTACTCATTTTAAGCTATAAACTTCTACAGTTTCATTAAAACATTACAATGCGTAATGATGCTTCTAGCTAATCCAAACGGTAGTCAATACTGAGCTATCATGCACATAATAATACAACCATTTAATTTTATGAAGCTCTCTTTAGTTACCCTTCACTTGTGCTTTTATTGGTAATTTAATATTAACAATACAACCTTGTTGAACGCTACGATTTTCAAGTGACAAATCACCTAGGTGTGCTTCTATAATTTGCCTACACAAAACCAAGCCTATACCACTACCCTGTTTTTTAGTGGTATAAAATGGTGTAAACAAATTAGCAGTATTTTTAATACCTATGCCATTATCAATAATTTTTATTAATATCAAATCAACGCCAGTTTCTACTGTAATCAAGATATTTTTTGACTTATCGACCATGGCCTCATCGGCATTTTTTAATAAATTAATAAGTACTTGTTCAAACTGCACGGGATCAACAAAAATCGACAGCTTACGTTGGCAATCTATAACTATTTTTCTTTGATTGAATAATGGAATAATTTTATCAAATAAACCCTGTAAATTAACTTCAGTTTTCTTGGGTTCAGGTAAATGCGTTAACTGACGGTAACTGTTAATAAATGTTTTAAGACTCTCGGCGCGTTCAGCAATAATATCTAAACTTTCAGACAAGTTTTGTGAAAAATCAGCTTTCAACTCTTGTTTGCCTGCAAGTATTTTCAAGGTATTTGCCAAAGAAGCAATAGGTGCTAACGAATTATTAATTTCATGACTTAAAACGCGGATCAAATTTTGCCATGCTTGCCGCTCATGATCTCTTAATAAGGCATTAACATCCGTTACAAAAAACAATTCATGTTGCTGACCATGTTCACGATACTGATCTCGTATCACCTTAAACTTTCTTTTACCTTTCGCGAAGTTTAATTCTACCACTTGCTCTGTATTAGTCGTTAACAACCGCTGCGCAATATGATCAAGAGGCTGGTGTAATACTTGTGCTAACTCAACGTTAAGTAGCTTTTCCGCGGCAGGGTTGAGCAAGGCTAAATGCTTGTTTTCATCAACAGCAATGATGGAGACATCAATATGCTGGATTACTTTACTCACTAAAAGTTGACTCTCATGAGCAGTAAAACGTTGCTCTATCAAGGTTTCTGCTAAGGCATTTATTTGCCCAACCAATTGCCCTAACGAATCATCAACACCATAACGCCGACCTCGCAGTGAATAATCACCATGAGTCATCCCTTCGAGTAGATTTGATAACGTACGAAACTGATAAGTGATTTTTTGAAATAAAGTCGACGCACAATAACCAATGAGACAAAATAAAAACAGAAATATTAATGCTATTAAGTTCGTTGATGCTTGATAATGCCACAAAGTATACAGCAACAAAAACGCAGGTACCAAAGTAGCAATGAGTAGATATTTTAATAATTGATGTTCAAATTTAATCCGTTTTCTTTTACTCAATGGTCACTCCTTTTACAAGTTATATTTATCAATTCTACGGTAAAAGGCGCTGCGACTTAACCCTAGTGATTTAGCGACATCCACCATGTTACCCCCATGACGTTGTAGCCTCCGTTTAATAACGTCACTTTCTATATCATCAAGTGTTTGCTCAAGGTCATTAGAATAATCATCCTCACCTTGCGCATTGGTCGCAACATGAGAAGCTTTCGCCGATAAAGCCAATTGAGTAAGGCAAATTTCATGATCTGTAGATAAAACAACTGCTCGCTCAATCATGTGATTAAGCTCTCTAATATTTCCCGGCCATTGATATGCTATTAACTCAGCTTGCGCTGCGGCTGAAAAGAACAAACCATGTCGCTGGTATTTACAGGAGAATTTATTAAGAAAATGTTCTGCCATCGGCACGATATCATCAATACGCTGCCTTAATGGTGGCAACTCAAGCACAACAGTATTTAATCGATAGAGTAAATCTTGCCTAAATAAACCTTCTTTAACAAATTGCTCTATGTTGGCATTGGTGGCTGCAATAATACGTACATCAGCTTGTTGCGTTTTGCTCGATCCTACTTTTTCAAATTGCTGAGACTCGAGTACTCGCAACAATTTTGATTGTTGCGACAGTGGGATATTACCAATTTCATCTAAAAATAAACTGCCTTGCTCGGCTAATTCAAAACGACCTATTCGATTATCGCGAGCATCAGTAAAAGCCCCTTTGATATGACCAAACATTTCACTTTCAAAAAGACTTTCGGTAATTGCGCCCATATTTACATTAATCAGTGAATGCTCGCAGCGTCCCGACATCTCGTGAATATGCTCAGCTAATAAATTTTTACCCGTACCATTTTCACCAATGATCAAAACATTAATATCACTTGTCGCTACTTGATTAGCCATAATTAATACTTGCTTCATACTTTCAGATTCAGCAATTAGAGGTTCAAATCGGCCATTTTCTGCTTTTAATAATTGGTTCTCTCTATCTAACTTTTTAGCTTGATGACACTGTTTAGCTAAACGAACTTGTGCTTCTATAATGGTTAAAACGCGTTCATTTCCCCAAGGTTTTTGAATAAAATCAGCGGCTCCTTTTTGCATAGCATTAACGGCCAACTCAACAGTTGCCCACCCTGTCATCACGATAACAGGCACAGCATCATCAATATTGTTAAGCTGCTCAATTAAAGCCAAGCCTTCTTCACCAGATGTGGTATCGAGATTAAAATTTAAATCAAGTAAGACACAAGCAAAGCTTTCTTGTTCAAAAAGTCGAACTACCTGCTCAGGTTGAGAAGCTAGGGTAACTTCATAATCTGCACACGATAACAATAACTTGAGCGCAGCTAGAATATTGTGATCATCATCTGCAACTAGAATGCGTGGCTGTTTGGTTTGACTCAATTGAATTCCTAATTTATGGCCTAAATTTTTACTTAAATTAATAAAATATAAACGAGTCACTTACATATATACTTTTACACATAAGTGACTACGATGACTAAACTCTGTTAGTTTACGTAACCTTATTCATATCTCAGCGCGCTACAAGGTTCCATTTTAATCGCACGTTTCGCTGGAATAAAAGTCGCAATCGTTACAACTAAGCTTATGATAACAGGAATAATTGCAAAAACTATGGTGTAATTATTGGTATCAGGGCCAAGCATTTGCACTACACCTTGACTCGCTAGGTAGCCAATGGGCAGCCCAAAAACTAAACCAATCACTAATTGAAACCAGCCTTGCTTCATCAACATCGACAATACTTTTTCATCACTTGCGCCAATAGCACGTCGAATGCCAATTTCTTGTGTCCTTCTACTGGTACTATTAGCTAATACACCATAAATACCACTTGATGCCAGCAATAACGCGCATACAGCAAAGACTGCAAATAAATCTCGAACAAAATTCATACCGCCAGTACTGCGTTTCAAGCGTTCTGTTAATGTAGAAATACTGTAAGCTGGTACTTCTGGATCAATACTCGCCACGGCTGAAATTAACGCTTCATGATATTGCTCAGGATTACCCTGTGTATCAACAAACACACTCATAAAACGACGAGATTGCTGTGTATAAGGTAAATAAGCTGTAGTCCTATATTTCATGTTTGAAAAAGGTTGCCCTTGAATAACATGATTAATAACACCAACCACTGTTAACCACGGCTGATCTTCTCCATCAACATATTTAAAACGTTTGCCCAATGCTGAACCAGTAGGCCAGTACTTTTTCGCCATTGACTCAGTGATTACTGCAACGGGTAACGAATCGGCTCGGTCTCGGCTATCAAAGTAACGTCCTTCAAGTAATTTCATTTCCATTGCTTGCATACTACCAATATAAGTAACACCTTGTCCTGTGCGTGGGTATTGATTTTCGTTCACTTCATAGCCTTCAGGCTGAAAGGCTCGATAACCGTTCCCATTACCTGGTAGACCTGAAACAGCTCCAGCTTTATTTACGCCAGGAATGGTAGATAACTTGGTAATTAAGCGTTGAAAATATTCTATACGCTTATTGTCTTCTTGATAATTAACTTTAGGCAATCCTATCCGTGCTGTTAATTTATTATCTGTATTTGCACCAAAATCTGAATTATTGATTTCTTGTAAAACAACAAATAACACCCCAGACAAACTCAGTAAAATACACGACAAGGCGACCTCAACTATCACTAAAATTCTATTTACTCGTCCTGCTTTTTTACCCATAGCGCCTCGAGTACCATCCCTAAGTACAGCATTAAAATCACTACTCGACATTTTCCATGCAGGCAGAATTCCTGTAACTAATGCAGTGATCAAAATGATAATAATTGACTGTATTATTAACTCACTGTCTAATGAGAATACCCACCAAAATGGCACTGATATTGGTAGCATTTGCGGTAAAATAGTTTCCAGTAGCTCCAAACTCCATGCGGCTAAAAATAATCCAAATAAGCCACCTAAACTACAAATAAAAACACTTTCCCACATCATTTGCATAATAAGACGTGCTCTGGGCGCACCAAGTGCTACACGAATAGCCGTTTCTTTGGCACGCTCATTAGCGCGTGCGAAAAGTAAATTTCCGACATTGACACAGGCTAAGACTAAAACAAAACTAACAGCGGTTAACATCAAGCCTATAATCATATCAGTACCATCGCCCATCATCCATTTTTGAAAAGTAGTCACATAAGCACTACTTTTACTATTTGTTTCAGGGTATTGCTGAGCAATTTTGCTCATAATACCTTTAACTTCTTGGTTGGCTTGTTCAATGCTAATTTCTGGTTTTTTCTTCACATAAATAGCCATATGTGCCGCTTCACTACGTTTCACACGCGTTGTATCTTCTGTCAGCGGTTGCCACAATTGCGCCGACATAGGAAATAAGTAACCTTGCGGCATAACGCCAACGATTAATGTATCAACACCATTAATTTTTACACTCTGACCAACTATCGATTGGTCACCATTAAAATAGTTTTGCCAAATATCATAGCCAATAACAGTGACTGGTTCTGCTCCAGACATAGCATCATTTTTAGTAAAATCTCGCCCCAAAATAGGAGAAGTACTGGTAAAGGAGAACATATTTACTTCGGTAACTACAGAGGAATATCGCTGTGCGCGATCACCATTACTTAAATTCGCAGTCGCCGTATAATAAGCGCCAATATCGCTATAACTATTACTCTCCTCTTTAATTGTTAGATAATCAGGATACATTATTGAACCGCCGTTATAATGGATACCATCATACTCTAGTTCAATCATGTGCATTTGTTCGCCTTGCTCAAACGGCAATGGACGCGTCAAAATTGAAGATATAAATGCCAACATAAAAACACACAGGCCTAGTCCTGCTGCCATTACAGAAACAGTAAGTGAAGTAAATCCAGGGTTTTTAAGTAACATCCGATATGCATACTTTATATCAAAGAACCATTTCATTATTTTTCTCCTTTTTGCTTATTAAGCAGCATGAACATCACGGTTTATTAAATTATCTGCCGTTATTTTTCCATCAAGTATCTCGATTAAACGCTCAGCTCTTTTTGCTGAACGTGGATCATGGGTCACCATACAAATAGTTGCACCTTCTTGGTGTAAATTATCAAGTAACGTCATTACCGCTTCTGCATTTTTACTGTCTAAATTACCTGTTGGTTCATCGGCGAGAATAATTGATGGTTTACCTGCTATTGCCCGTGCTACAGCAACGCGCTGTTGCTGTCCACCTGATAGTTGCGAAGGAAAGTGACTACCACGATGATTCATATCTACTTTTTCTAAAGCGGCTTTTACTGCCGATTTTATTTGTTGGCTAGTAAAATCATCACGATAAGTTAATGGCAATGCTACATTTTCTTCAACCGTTAGGTCACTAATTAAATTAAATGACTGAAAAATAAAGCCCACCTCTTTATTACGAATACGAGCTCTATCTGCATTTTTTAAATCAATAACTTGATGACCATTAAGTGTATATTCACCATGCGTTGCTATATCGAGTAAACCTAAAACTGATAGCAAAGTAGATTTACCACATCCTGAGGGACCAGAAATAGAAACATATTCCCCTGCTTTTATAATTAAATTAATATCTGATAAGGCATGAGTTTCAACTTCATCAGTATAAAATACCTTTTTTACATTATTTAGTTTTATCAATACTTGTTCAGTCATTTTTGATTTCCTTTCGTAATTATTTAGTGTTTAACATCACACGTGTGGTTTGTTAATTAATTGATATTTTATTAAATCGTTGGATTTCTTCATTCTGAGAAATAATAATTTGGTCGCCTTCCGACAAGCCATTTTTCACTTGAATTTTTTGCACAGAGCCACGGCCAAATTCAACAGTGACACGATTAGCACCGTCACCCGTTGCATCTAATTTAAAAAGTTTTACGCTACGATTACTCTGTGCAAACGACGGACGGCGTACAAATAAGGTGTTATTCAGTTGCGCAACAAGAATCTCTCCATCAATACTCAAATCTGGACGAGCATCACTAGGTAATGGTTCAATTAAGGCAACATCCACTTGTACCGCGCCATTATTAACCGAAGGAGCAATGCGAATAACCGAGCCTATAATTTGGTTATTACGGGTATCGATCATAACCGATTGCCCCAGCACCACATCACGTATCGCCAGCTCCGGAATTTGTAACTCAGCAATAAGCTCGTTTTGTTGTGCTAGTTTAGCTAAATTACTACCCATAATGACTTGCTGACCCGCTTCAATAGCGACTTCTTGCACTACGCTGTCGATAGTTGCTTTAACTTGTAAATTAGCCACTTGCTCTTGCATACGCTGTAAAGTCTTCCGCATTTTATTTAAACGAGCATTTAGCGCATTTTTATTAGCAACATTACTTTCTTTCATCTTAATCTCTCGCTGCTTTTCGATACTCCAGCGTTCCTGTGTTTGTGAGTTTTGTAACTTAGTTTTCTCATAATCAAGCTTTGAAACTGCTTGTGCGCCATTATTAAATAATTCAGTTTCTGCTTTTAAACGCATTGCTACTGTTTCAAAATCTAACTTTGCATTTAAAACCTTTGATTTTTGATCGAGTAACTGTGACTCTAAATCAACTAAATATGCTTGTGTTTCTGCTTCTTGTGCTTCCAGTTCCCATCGAGTTTCTTCTAGTTTTCGTTCTAACTGAGGATTAGTTAGCTCAATTAATAAGTCCCCTGCTTTAACATGAGCACCAGGTTTAACCAAAACTCGTTCTGCACGCCCTTCAACATAAGAGGCTATCCATCGAAACTCTTTCGGCGTTAATATACCAGGTCCTCGAACCTTTATCGTAAACTCACCACGTTCGACTGTTGCGAACAGTAACTTGGAACGTTCGGAGGTAAAATCACTACCAACAACAGCATGGTTAAAAAAATAGATAATAATTAGTGAAAACACCGTAACAAAAGCCCAACGGTATTTAGTAAAAATCGACTTTTTAGTAGTTCTAACAATATCCATAACCATTCCATTCAAATAATGTGTTTTATAATCAATCAGCACGAAGCACGCCAAAAATTTATCCTGTTGTTTTTATTGTATTATTTTATTTTTTAAAAGAGGACAGAACAAAAAACGTCCCATGAATGAAACGATAAATTTTATGAGAGTATTCCTAAAACGGGATGTTTTAATGTTTTAATGTTTTAAAATGAGTATATGAATGTAGGAAAATAACGACCAAAATCGGTAACCTGCCAGGAATAATTAGCAACCAAACGAAAAAAGGCCGATTCATCACGAATCGGCCTTTAAATGTCTATTTGTATAAGTTTAGTGGTGCGGATGGGGGGACTTGAACCCCCACGACCTAAGTCACCAGCCCCTCAAGGTTGCGCTTAAAAACACAACAAATCCAATAAAAAACATAAAGATACACATAAAAAACACTGATTTTTACACAGGAAAAAATGCAATTTTAGGTAAAAACAGAAACTAATGAAATCAATAGGTTGTAGAAATTCTAGCCGATTTAAACCACTGTATAAGGGATCTTGTTTTGTTTAAATTTTAGAGTATTAAAATGTTTATTGGCTAACCACCAAATAATCGGCTTGTTGTGCATTATTTGAATAATATGAACGACAAGTCACTTTGATAGATTAAAATTAACATAAAATACTTAATAAAGAGATGAAAAGATGAACCAGCAAACAAAAGCAAATTTAGTAGCAAGAAAAATAAAAACTCAATTCAACTCATCAGCGGAAGGCATATTGATGTATTCGGTTGTTGAACGCACCATTAAGGATTTGACCAAGAAAATATCACCAAAGGATAAGGTTGGGCTTATTGATAAGCAGTCAGCCGCAAGATACCTCTCTGGTCACATGCCACATTGCGAATTGGCTTGGGTTGACTCTGAATGGGATCATAGATTGATGGCAAAGATAGGCTTAAACTTAGCCTTATAACGCCTCGTTAAGAGGCAAATAATATGTTGGCTAAAATAGCGACGCAGGAGCAAAAGCCAACTGTTATTTGTCCTGCTTTAACGACTTGTTAGGT
>Ga0316202_10001759_pt1 | contig 15857 bp, 21 predicted proteins | sample 3monrhotite_MG_FD_204934 | JGI IMG/M metagenome (GOLD analysis project Ga0316202, IMG submission 204934) | Microbial mat bacterial communities from mineral coupon in-situ incubated in ocean water Damariscotta River, Maine, United States -... | ecosystem: Environmental > Aquatic > Marine >... | reverse complement strand
TCCGACAATACCACATATAAACTTTCATAGTATTTTTCATTAAAATTAGGAGATAGTGATATGTCCACATATATCATATCGTTGAATTCCCCTCCCATGTATGCGTCTATCGTAAAATTATCTTCTTCTGGATTTTCTATAATGTTTAACTCCAAATTAAATTTTAATTCTCCGTATTCATATTCATCACCATCTACATCGGTATAGTAGTCTGGTAATATAAACATTTCTTCCCCACCATCAAAAATCTTTACTATATCAAAAATTTCTTTAACAACATCAGTAGTTGCTTTTTCCGCTATTCTTGCCATGTATACTTCTTCGTGTAATTTACCTTCTTTAATTAATCTATTATTTATTATATTCAATTCTATAATAGATTGGTATTGGTTTAGGTTTTTTATATCTGTATTTTCTAAAGACCTAGTTAGTGGTGTGTTTAACCAATTTATTTTATTCTCTTGTTCTACCAACCATCTAAGATTTTTATTATCTTTAGTTTCATCAATCAAACTTAACTTACTTATTTTATCTTCTGTAATCACCCTACTATCTTTAAATCTTTCACTTAATACCCTACCTACCCACATACCTTCTTCTATAATTTCGTCATCCTCTTCATCATCTACAATCTTATCAGTTCTTAATTTTTTTAATCTTAGTACTAGGGAGTTAAATAGATTTTTAATGTAGAATATACCAACGGATACTAAGGCACCTTTTAGGTAAGAAGATATGGCTCCTATATCAAATCCAACCTCACCTATTATCCTATTAGTAATATCCAATATTGGTACTAATAAGAATGTATACCCCAATAATTCGGATAGGGATGACATTGTAAATCCGGCTTTTTCTAAAATTTTTAAAGATATGTTTTCAAAATCTTTTAACAACTCAACTACTTTGTTCACATAACCACCTAAATCCCTACCCTTTACTTCTTCTCTTAGCTTTTGGATGTCTTTTATGGTATTAATACTTAAGTAGGATAATGCTGATAGAAATATTAAAATTATTTCCCCTTCACTTAGTGATGGGTATTGACCTTCCAATACATCTTTTACCATACCAAACATACCACTAATACCAAATCCAAATGTACCTACAAATTGTAATTGGATTCCCATATCCCCTAATGTTTTTTGGAATAGTGATTTTGTTGGTTCCTGTTCTGGATATTGTTCATTTACTCTATCTGGAACATCCATTAATATTTCTTCAGTATCTATAGCTTCAGTGTCTTGTCTCATCGGAGAATATTCACCAGTCGAATCATAATCTGTACTACCATCGTCTACTAATTTAATAGGTGTTAATTTATAAGGTTCTATAATTTTACTTACTGGAACTCCAGCTTTTTCTAGTTCTTTCATGAAATTAAGTAGAGTATAATAATCTTGTTTTAATATTCCTCCACTCCCATCACTATCCATTGGTGGGAACTCATCCATACACTTTCCTTCACAATTAGGGTCTATACCGTTTTCACCACAATAACACCTAAACTCATCTACTATATCATATAATCTATCAAATAAAAGAATTCCATGTATCCAATCTAAGTTTGTATTATCCTTTATCTCTAACTGGTTGTTTAGTGTTGGTATTCCACTATCATCGATTCCTGAATGTGTGTATTCTGTGTCCCCATCATAATCTAGGTCTAGAGCATCGTAATTATATACGTCTGACCAACCTACAGTAGAATCTAAAAGCCCTAATTTTTTTCCCTCATGAACCGCATCAGCAACAGTCTCTAAAGCATCCTCAAAGTTACTACTTGGTGAGTTAAAACTTTCTACATATGTTGCTGGGTGATAGGTATCATATAAGTCCCTATATAACTGGCTACTGTGTTTAGGCCAGAAATCCTTTAGAAATCTTTTAACTAAATCTATATTGATTGTGTTTTCCATCAAATATAAATATCTAGTGGTTTAGTAAGTATGTCCGTTATTATTAACTTCTTCTAGTATTTGGTCAAAGCACTCCTGTACCTCATCAAAATGAATGTCTGGGGTTAATAATTTTGCTGTATCTAACTTATCATCTACTATAATAACTGTGGGCACAAATTCAATACTAAGTGTTTTACACATTTCTTCCCACTCTTTCTCTTCTTTATCAACATCTGTAACTTCATAAGGTAAATTATGGTTATCTAACATTTGTTTTAGTTCTGTACAGTATGGACAGTCTTCTGTTGAGTATACGTGAATTTTTTTGTTCATTTTAAAATCCTATTTTTGTTTTATTGTTATCCCCTATACCTAAATTATCTTCATAATTATATATGTCAGATAAAGGCATTGGTTGTTTTGTTACATAATCTATATTTAATGATTTAAGTAGTTTATTACTTTTGTCAATACATAAGTCATCGAATTTGTATTCTACAATTAACCTTCCCTTTCTTAATAAAGCTTTATCTATTAATTGTCTATCTGTATTAAAAGTTGCGACTATTTGAGTTTTTAAACAATCCCCTAATATACCATCACTTAAATTAAGTAAGTTAGAGACAGCGGTTTCATTACCATTACCATTTCTACTTTTTACCACCTTTTCCGCATCTTCTATTATGAGTACTGAGTTTGGGTGTTTCATCATAAATGGAACAAACTCTGGGGTAGCTAACATATCTACCATATTATTGGGTAGAAATATCACTTCTTTGTTTATTAGTGTGGTTAGGTTACGAATGTATGTTGTCTTTCCTGTACCTGGTTTTCCGTGTAGTAGTATGATACCCTTCCCATCTTTTTCGTTTATTTTTTTAACTATCTTGTTAGATATTTTTTTAAATCCTGTGTTATAGTTACTAACTAAATTTAATTTTTCTTTATTACTAATATCAAATTTTTTTAGAGTTAGACCAAATTCATCTTTTACTATTAACCCAACTTTTTTATTTTCATTACTAATTTTAAATTTGTTAACACCGTCTATTAATTTATCTATTGAGTTTCTATTGGTGTAGTATATCGACATCCAACCTTCGTTACCTTCATTAGTGTTTTCCACCCTTATTAAGAACTTTTGGTGTTGTTTAGATGAAAATATTCTGGTAGTACCATCATTATTTTTATCACTAATAATTTCATAGTTTGCTAATTGTTCTAGGTATTCATTGTTAATTAAGTAATCTATTAGTTCTTTGTATTTAAAGGGATAGTCATATCTCAAACTACTAGGAGTCGTATTAAATTGGTGTCTGAAGTACGGCCCTACTGGGAATTCATCCGCGTAAGAACCTTCATAATATTGTATTTTTTCTTCTTGCATATTTTTTTGTTAAAATGGTAAATCATCCATCATCCTATAATCTAACCTTCCTCTTTTTTCTACAGTTTTTGCTATACCGGTTAGTTTACATTCTTTTAGGACTTGATGCTTTTTATATATTTTTTCTTTTGATGATTCTTTCATCTTTAAATTTAATAAATTAACGAATGGTTGTAAATCCTCCGTTACCTGACTATTAAATCTACCCCTACTTTGGATATTGGTCATAATTTTACCATCTCCATGAGGTATGAATTCATTTGTTATTCTATTATCTTTTTTATCTCTTAAAGATATTACACAAGTATCTTTATATTCTATATAACTTTTAACACAATTATGTTGTACATTACTTTCATTCCTATATTCGTAAGTGTCTCTAAGTACAACTGGAGTCATAGTTTGGTTACCTATAGTTATTGGTTGTTGTATGTGGTTTAAAAAATCTTTTCCGTATATGTGTGTTATAGTTGTACTGTTATTAATCTCGTCTACTAGATTAGTCCATTCATGGTGTTCATCCACAAATTCATAATAATCTCTGGCTTTTAGTTTTGGGTTTAGTCCTTCTACTATTAGTCGGTGTTTTAACCTACCTAAGTGGTCAGAAATAATATCACCAACTACCATATCTACTGGTGGACATTCCACATTTGGGTCCAGTAATGAATTTAGTATAGATATAAAATTTCTTTTCTCTTCTAGTGTTAATTCTAGGTTTAGTTGCCAACCTAAATTGTAGTTTTCACTTAGTAACTCTGGCTTTAACTCTTGGACTAGCTGAATACCTAAAACCTCTAACATCATTTGGTATGAAGCTATTTTTATATCTTTATTAGTGTTTAATAGTTTTATAGCGTATTTAGAGTATATCCCTTCCTCTTTTAGGATTGTCTGGATAAGGTTGTTATCTCTTTTTCTTAATGGTTTTATCCCTGGATAATTTTTTGTAAAATAATGTAACCATTTATCAGGTGTTTTTATTCCTCTTACTTTGGTGAACCATATACTGGCTGTCTCTAGTATGGTTTTATTTTTACCTAACCTAATAAGTAAATTTAAATCTTTACCAGCTAATTCTTTAATCAAACTTTTGTGGCATTTATATAACTCCACACTTATTTTATCTCTCTTATCCCAATATTTAGGGTTATCTACAAATTTATTTAGGTTGTTCATTACTGTTGTTTGACTTAAGTCCAAATCAAATATTATTTCTGGTAGGTTAAAGTCGTCCCTTTTCCAGTATTTGAATGGATTTTTTAGGACTGTGGTAGATTTTTTTCTACCAACGTAATGAGTGGTTGTTTTATATACATTATTATTTATTAAATCAAAAGTAACATGCACAACCATTCTTGTTTTCCAAAAGTATTTTGCTCCACATTTTCTACCTTTAACTGTAAAGTATTTACTAATCCTTACTTTTTTGGTTATACCATCTTCTACCATTTTCTCAACAACTACAGTGACTCTTTTAATTTTAGTATGTACGTATGGTGAAAAACATAATTTTTTCCAACCTTCTTCAGTTAGATTTATATGTTGTTTTTTAAATTTAAAAAATACTAGGTCGGGTTTATCTCTAGAACCAACATTATATAAATTTGTATTTTGGTTTCTTAACCCAGATTGAAGAGTATTGAACTTTTCATATTCTTGTGTCCAATACTCTTCGTGTGTGAGTTTGTGTAACGTGATAGTTTCCATGTTAAACGTAAGCTTCAGTAAGTTCCCATAATTTTTTATTCACATCAATTCTCCTATCAATGTTAGTTATTGGTCTTAGTTTTTGCATCTTTTCTTTTTTGTTGTTAAACACTAAACCACCTTTTACTAGTTTTTCTTGTACTACGTTGAATATTTTCCATAGTTCATTGCCTCTATCTCCTTGTCTTACTGGTGAAAGTAGGTCTTCTACATTTAAATTTTCATTACCTTTAGGGTACCTAGTAAGTAATGATTTGGAAGCGAAATCAATTTGTTGTTCGTCACTTAAACTAATTAAATTTAAATTTTGTACTTGTGTTATTACTTTAGGTACCACTTCTAACATACCGTCCATAATTTTTCTAATTTCTTGGAAGTTGTACCATTGGTGTTTGATTTTTACTTGTTCAAACGTTGTGTCTGCTATCACCAAACCATTTGAACATACCAATCTAAATAGTCCAGCGTGTAATGTAAAAGCGTTTCTACCATCGTGAGAATTGGTTAGAACCACTTCTGGTATAGAGTCACCTATATTCCCCACTTCATTATTACGTAACCTAATTAGGTGTTTAGTGAACATAGCATCTTCATCTTTTCTAGATTTTCTTTGTGAGGCACTAAATGGTTCCCAACCTAATTTAGACATATCATCTAAAACTGTGGAGGTGGAGATAAAAGTGTACTTGTTAGATACTTTTGGGGATTGTTGATTTGCGAATGCTGAGGGAACTAACTCTATTAGTTGTTCTCTTGTTAGTGAATTGTTATTCTTTGTCATATCTTTTATAGTATTTTAGATTAAATTTGTACCACAAAGATAAACATTTATTATTGAATAGACAAGAAATGAAATGATTTGTTTTGTTTTATTTTTCTTCGGAAAACAAACTGGTGATAATGGTTAGTAACGAAACAGTAGCTGATATAGATATGGATAGTAAGGTGAAAGTGGTTCTGTCTAACATGTGGTTAGTTAGTAACCACCAAACTGAACATCCTAACCACAAAATAAGTGACACAAAAAATAAAATCATAAGAAATAAAGTTCCCCACGTTAATAACCCTAATTTTACTACATCAAACATTTTCTACCTTTAATTTAATTTTTATATTATCCCCGTAAAGAGCTTTTTCTAATTTAGCTGTCACCCCATAGTCTTTTAAGAAGTTTTTTATTTTATTTACTATTTTTTCTGTGTCTTGGTCTTCTCTAATTCTTACCATTTCTTCCGCGAGTGTTTCGTATAATGGTAGTGGGGGTACAGTAATATGTATCCCATCTGGTTTACAGTGTACATTAAAACCTAGGTCTTCGTTTTTTAGGTCTTTTTCTAGACTTAGTCTAAACCACTTATTTTTGTACCTTACCATCTTTAGACTCTTTAGACTCCTTAGGTGCTGGATTGTATTCTTTTTTAGTGGTTTTAAATCTCTCCATCATTTCCTTAGATTTTTTTAATAAATCCTCGTTGGTATTGTGTGTTGTATTTAATTTTCTTTCACTCATAGTTTTGTTTTAAATATAATAAAAAATATTATAGAAGACAACTCTTCTGTTTTAGTTTTTTGATTTTCGTTGGTGTGCAAAGTAACAAATTAATTTACCCAATATTAAAGATATAATTATAGTGACTATTAGTTCCAAAATAATAATTTGATAATCACCCCTATTATTGCTGAATAAACAACCCACAGTGCTTTAGTCACATTACCCTTCCACGAAACTACCTCATCAACTTGTTTTAGTTTTGGTTGTGTTTCTTTCATAAACTCAGTGTTCTTATTAACTTCAACAATAACACCACTATCCGGGTTAAATAATCTTTTTTGTACCGTTCTAATTTCACTTCTTAAAGATTTTTGCCCTTCTTCTAGGTCTTCTAAAGATTTTTGCATTAAAGCAATTTCCCCATTAGGAAGACCTTTTTTAATCTCCTGTAGTTCTAGGAGAACTTCATTTAGTATTTCAGTTTGGGTTTGTTTAGCCATTTTTTACTTCTTTTAGTAGTTTTTTCTTACCCCCTTCATATTCATATGCATGCCCTTCTGTTATTAGTTGGTTGTTGATACAAATGGTATTTTCATTTTTGTCCATAATAAATATTTCCCCCAAAACCCTACCATACTTACCTACACCGTAAGATTTAAGGCGAAAGTATCCTGGTTTATCACTTACAATTTCTAACAATTCTTTATTTCTTTCTTTGGCGGCTAAACCTAATTTTTTTTCTTCTAAGTCTCTTGTCCTAGACTCCCAAGTATCTATACCTTTATATCTAATTCTTTTTTTAACCCAGATATCAAAACCCACATCAATCATAGCATCAATAGTGTCCCCATCAATTACCCTATCTAATTTACCCCTATAAATGTATTTATCCATATTTTTTAAAAATCTATTTCAAAACCAAAGTTAAGTAACATAAACCTTAGTTTATTTTTATCTATTTTAAGTTCGAATAGTGTTAGTGTACCACACCTTAATGTTAAACTATACTTTTCTTTTTTATTTCCGGCATCAAAACCGTTTATCCAATTTATCATAATCTTTTTATTATAAATACTTATAGAATAGTAAAGAAAAAGATGTATCTTTGTTTATAAGAAATATTAAAAGATTTAAATATATTTATTAATAATGAAAGATATGATTACAGAGGATATAAAAAGGATTAATGAACTTATTAGTTTAACTGAAGAAGATAATATTGGTAACTATATTGACTCCACTTATTTAAAAACTTCTGAACAAGCGGGGATTAGTGATGATGAAACAAGTCGTATAATATCTAAAACAATACAGGACGCTATGGACCACAATATGAAATTAGTGATGATACGACCTGAGTTTGTAAGTTTAGCTGACCAAATGATTAAAGAGTACGATTCAGACCTTTTGGTTGGTACTGTTATAGGTTTTCCTAGTGGTGATGGTTGGATGGGTGACAAATTCGACGAGGCTATGGATGCTATACAAAACGGGGTTGATGAATTAGACTATGTGGTAAATTACAAAGCCTTTCAAAAAGGTGACTTGGATACAATTAAAAAAGAGGTTTGTGAGGGGACACTTATAGGGGTAGATGAAGGTTTGGTGGTAAAATGGATTATAGAGTCCGCTGCTTTAACTAATGATGAGATTGCTGACCTTACAAGTTTAATTAGAGATGTAGTAATAGAATGTGTAGGTGAACAAAAAGCTAGTAATGTTTTTGTTAAAACTTCCACTGGTTTTTATAAACCTGAAGATGGTGGACCAGGTGGGGCTACTGTAGGTGATGTATCTATCATGTCTATAAATGCAGGACCATTAAAGGTTAAAGCTTCAGGAGGTATTTATAGTAGAGAAGATTTAGAAAAAATGGTAGATGCTGGAGCGTCACGAATTGGTACCTCCGCAGGACTAGAAATAATAAGGGGTGAAAAAGCTGAAACAGATTACTAATGAAAAAATTAATTAAGAAAATTTTAAAAGAAGAGGTTGTAGATATTACTGACATTCAAGATGAATTATTAATGATGCCTTTGGATGCTCGTCAGAAATTACGTGATGATTTAACGGATACCGTAAATATGGATACTGAAGAAGAATACACTGATATAGACGAACAAATCTCATATAAAGGTATACCAGAAATTAAAGCAAAAACCACAGTAGGGAAACTACTTAAATGGGTAAAACGTTATGTAACAGATAAGGCAACTAATTTTTTAATTAACGCGTCAATGGATGAGATTAAACAAACTATCGATATTTTAGATGTAATGGACCCTACTTCTACTGTGGGTATATTTAAACCTAAAGCCATGTACCTTGGTGGTGGAATAGATTTTGCTAAAGATGCTGTTTCTTGGAGAAGTGAGGTGGAAGATTTCTATGGCCCTAATCATGTTGTAAAGGATGAAAGATTACTTACTCTTGTAACAACAGGAGAGTTAAGTTATGAAGGATTAACTGCCCCTGTACTTTTAAACCCTATGAGAGCAGAGACTGTTAGAGAAGCTGATACAGAATTTAAAGATATGTTTAAGAAATGGAAGTCAAACCAACTAACTCCAGAAGAATTTAAATTATTCCAAGAAAAAATAAGAGAGCAAATTGTACATCAAGATTTATACATGTTACAGGTTTGTGATACTAATTTAATTAATTTTGATGGTACAGCTGGAGCTGGGACTTTTGGTGAAGCTCAGGTATCAGCACTTAAAAATCAACAGGTGTTTTTGTGGTTAACTAATGGTATGAAATTATCTAATGTTTCTCCTTGGTTATTACCTTCAGTTACAAAGGTTCTTATCGAAGATGAGTTATGGCCTTTCCTGGGGAACTTTAAGTAGTTCTAACCCCATCATATACATGTTTTACTACTGGAAATCTTAATGAGTGACAACCATCCTGGTTAAGTGTCTCTTCAAAGTATTGTACTGTAATTGTTTTACCAATTATAAGTTCTGGGTTCTTGAAATATTTTCTTCTTTCTGATTGGTCAAAACCAGAACCAACACCAACATCACAACCTTTGTGTTCTATTACAACATTACTTAACATTTCTTCCTCCACTTCTAAACCATTTACAATAATTCTATGTGTGGAAGTTTCTATAGATTTTACAACATACTCTTCGTCAAAGAATTTTTTAACTTTTAAAAGGTCGTTACTTCTTTTACCTTTATACTCACAATCTTTACGTAAGATTAAACCTTCCCAGTTATTCTTTGTTGCCAGTTCTGCTAACTCTTGGAAATGCTCTTCGGACTCTACCTTCCATTGTTCCAATAGGTCAATACAGTTTAATTGTTCGTTGAATGTATTATACACCATATTAAACTTACCTAATCTATCACTCAGACTACGTTTACTTACTTGGGTATCGAACTCTTCCAACATAAGGTAATCAAATATTTTGTATTTAGGATTTTCAATGGTATGGTCCTTTCTTTTAATTTCCTTCATGATGCCTTGGAAGTCCTCTGCCCCATTCTCATCAACTACACACACTTCACCATCAAATACTATATTACGTAAATTTAGACCCTCTATTTCGTTTTTAAGTGTATCTAAAGTGTCGAATGTTTTACCTTGTCTTGAAAAGAAATTACAAGTTCCGTTTTCATCTACTATCGCCAAACATCTAACCCCATCTAACTTGTGTGAAGCAAACCATATTTGTGTATCAAAATTAACTTTACCTTTTTGTTTATCATAAGAGTTAGCTAACGCTACCTTAAAAGTTGGGACACATTTTGGTATTGCTTTATTAATTAGGTCAGCTCCAGTTCTTGTTTTTAAATTTTTATCCAGAATACAAAAAACTAAATCCTGTTGCCATTCTTCCATGTGTTTTATGTACCCTTTAACACTTTGGATTGCCTCATGACCTGTTATAGTTCTTTTAGTTAATGCGTCTAATAAATAAAATAAATCGTTGTACCCTTCTCTAGGTTCTAACTTTTTATTTTTCTTAACTGTTGCACTCGTTAGGTGGAATTGTTTGAACGGTGAATACGTATACTTTAAAACTTGTTTAATTATATAGTCATTATTGTACTCTTTAATGATGTCAATCTTATCATTAGTTGAGTTCGTGGACTTTAGTCTAGCCACAAAGTCTTGTATCCTTTTTAAATCAGTACTCTCGTTCATCGTCATCTTTTTTTACTGTTAATAATTCTATCGCGTATGTTTCATCATAAACTACCCCCACAACTTTTTGGTTAGTTTCGGATTCTAATTTTTCTATAGATTCTTTTAAATCACTTCTAAAAGGATAAGCCTTGTCTACTTCCCCTTGAAAGTTATCTATCCAAAATACTCTTTTTTTTCCTGGTTCTCCCATAATTTATTATTTATCTTTTAATTTGTGTTCCCAAGTTAATATTTTTATTCTTTCTTGTGTTCTTTGTTTTTCTATTTCTTTAACTATAGCGTCTCTTACCTCAGCTCTGATTATAGTGTTTACCGGAATCCACCTTTCTAGTAGTATGTCTATTTCTTTCACCTATATTTATTTTTTAAATGAATACGAAACACCTAAGATTGCTGAATATCTTAGTGTGTACGTAGCTGAAAACTCAAACTTACTTGTTCTGTAAGCCAACCTAACTCTTCTCTGCCTAAAGTCTCTGTTTTTAGTTGGGTCTGTGATAACTACGTCAGGTCTGTAGTGATACGCATCTATAAGGTACCCATATAATGTACCTTTTTTTGATATTCGTAATGGAATTCCTATACCGTATGAAAATAAGTACTCATCTTTTTTATCCTCCAAAAATGAATACCCAACAGCTAAGTAATGTACAATATGATATTCTGAAGCTATCCTTTGTGGTATTGTAACATTTGGGTTAATTAACCCTCTACCCATAATAGGTATTCCAAATTCTACACCAAACATATTGTTGGTGGTGATGGCTTTCTGTGTTTGTTTTTGGGTACTGGTAGTGTCTTGTGCACTAACCATAAGTGAGGTTACGATTACTAGTAATATTAAAATTGTTTTTTTCATATCTATTGTTTTAGTTTGTTAATGTTTCATATAAGTTACATTCTGGCTTGTTTTGTTCCATATAAGGAACATTTCTATTTCTTAAGTTTGGTTAGTACTGAACATTTTTCATATTCCTCTGTTGTGATAAAATAATCAATCATAGTATCTAGGTCCTGGTTGTCATAATCTTCTTCTGGGTTAATAAAGAATATTGGTAGTTCTGTTTTTTCTACAATTTCATCCATAGTTTTTTCACCAACTATTAGTTTGTAAGAGTTAACTATACCGGTCTCTATAAATTTATCTGACATATTATTTATATATTTTTTAGTGTTAATATAAAACAAGGGAAGAGTGTTATGCAGTACTTGGAACGGCCTTCCAAGGTCTTTTGCCGACTGACTATTTACTCCCCCTTGTGTGGTACAAAGATAAGAAAAATTGTGTGAATGAACAAATAATATCGTACTAAATTGTTCCTAGTGTAAATACAACTACCATAAGTATTATATATAGAACTGGTGTTATATCTATTTTTGTTTGTGTTGTTTCCATACCGATAAATAATAGGAGTTATAGCATTCGATGTTAAGTAATTGTTAAATCTATATTAAATTTAAGTGTGGTAAAATGGATAATTCTTTTGCTTTGGATTCTACCATTACATCTACCTTATTACCGTAGGTATTTGGTGTGTTATCTATGTAGTCTGAGTGAGCTTGTGGTTTTAGTTTATCATTACTTTCGTGTAGTGCTTTAGATTCTGAATAGTGTACTACTGGTGTGATTCCTTCTGGCCAAGTAGATATAGCTAACTCCAAAGCTTCTTGTTCTGTCATATCACCAGGACAAAATTTGTGGTGATGATAATCAAACACAATAGGGATACCAATACGTTTATGTATATACATTAAGTCTTTTACAGAATACATACTGGCTTTGTCATCGTTTTCTACAGTTAACCTTGTCTTAACTGATTCTGGTAATAATTCGAAATTGGTACAGAACCTATCGAGAGCAGATGCTTTGTCACCGTAAACCCCATTACAATGAATATTAATTTTATTGTATGGTGTTCTATCAAGACCTAATAAATCAAACACTTTACCGTGGTTGGTTAGGTCAGTTATGGTGTTTTTAACTACGTGTTCTCTGGGGGATACTAACACATTAAATGGTCCTGGATGTGAAGTTAGTCTAATACCGTTTTTTCTTGCATAATTACCACAACCATTTAAAATTGTTTTAATTCTGCCATACTGAGGTAAGTCTTCTATATTATATTCTGAAGCCCATGGAAATATATCTGACGATAATCTAAAGAACTTAATATTATTTTTGAGATTCCATTTTAAAATTTCAAACAAGTCTCTACAATTTAATAAAGCTAGTTCACCAGCATATTCTATACCTTTAGCCAAAAATGTTTTTTTAATCATTGACCTGTTGGTTGTAATTTTTGGTTTTTGTTCCCCAAGGGTCATATTAATACAAGCGTATCCTAAATTCATATTACAAATATACAAAAAAAAACCGAAAGTTTTTAGTTTTCGGTTTAATTATAATTTGTTTTTAGTAGTTTACTTTAATATAATAAATTTCTTTTGGTTTCTAATGTACATCACACCTTTATTAAGGTTAGTGACTTTCCTACCCATTAAATCATATGTTACATTATTAACTCCCTCATTTTTCATTAGTTCTTCTATCCCGGTTGGATTACCCATACTCATTAATACCCATGCATCAGTCATGAAATCATATACTAGTGAATCACACTCTGTACAAATGTAAGTCATGGTGTCAAAATATATAAAAGCATCATAACATAATTTAACCGTGTCTTGTGGAGATATAAGTGGGAACGAATAAGGATTATTTCCTTGTGATGTATAACATGTTAATGCATTACATGCTGTAAAATTCCAATCCATAGAATCTATCATATTGATTACACCATCTGCATTTCCTGTTACTGTTAATATATTCCAGTTTGAACTGTCTACTACTATCGAATATGATAGGGAGTCACAACTAAAGTTTGGTTGTTGCATCAATACCTTTTGCCAAAACTGACCATCCCAATATTGTTCAAAACAACACATTAAAGTGTCAACATAACCCATAGTGTCTGTAACTGTATAAGATATACAAGTCGTAAGTGTATCATAATACGTTCCATTTGGGTTATAGTTGTACACCATATGGGTACAAGGACCACTAAAACAACTATCTTCTGCCAACATATTTCCATCACCATAAGTTACTGCGTATAACGGAGCCATGAATGGTAAATTATTTCCAGTTACAGGTATTGCAACTTCTAATTGCATTTGTGAACCTGTTGTGTAAGTCATGTTTGAGTCACATAATGTTTGTGCTTGTGTTTGTAGTCCAAGCAAGACTAATAGTACTAATAAAATTCTTTTCATTTTTTAATTTTTAATTTAATAATTATTCCGTATAATAAGTAGTAAAAATAAACTTGTTTGTCTAGTCTTAAAGTATTTTTGGTTTTTAAAGTCTTACAGGTTCAACCTACCTTATCAAGGTAACTTGTCTTAAAATCCTAAATGTTTACCCTTACAAAATTCTAAATCAACTATACTTGCTCTTATATCTAAACCCTTTATATTAAATGGGTACTCATATGGACACACAGTTCTCCAATGTGGACCCCATTTTTTAAAAAGATACTCATAATTTAATTCATTTATGTAAGTTAATTTATCATATAGTTCCTGACTGTGGTTTTTGGTTTTCATACCGGTTTCCTCATAATCACTATCCCCACCATTTGGTCCATTTATTTTAGCATCTCCATGATAGTAAGTAGATTTTAAATCTATTACTTTTTTAATAGGTTTATTATGTAATCTCATTATATAGTCCACATCTTCCCCATATGCCGGATATAAATTTTCATCAAAATATCCATGAGACTGAACCACACAACTTTTAATTAAAAATAAATCATAGGAGCCAAGTCCAAATTCACCACCATTACCGTGTATCATCCCCACCTCATTATCCTGAGCTTTATCGTGCATTTCTTTTAAGAAACCAGTACCAAAACTACAGTCATGACTTGCAAGAACCCAATATTTTGATTTCATAAAGGAGTTTATTATCATGTTCCAAGCTGCTCCACATCCTATATTATAGGGCATGTGGTATACTTTTAAATTTTTTATAAACTCGTTGGTGGTGTTAGATATTAGGTCGTTTAGTTCTTTATTGAGGCTACCCGCACTATTATCTATAATAATATAATTTTCTACTGGGAAATCGACACTATCTATTTGCCGTTTTAACCATTTAACTTCATTAACTATTGTTGCTCCAATTACCGGTATCATATCTGTAATATTTATATGTTTTAATTATACAAAGTATATACCTATTTGTCCAGTTTATTAGTTAAAAAACTGGACATTTCATTACAATATTCGACTCTATCTAACTAGGCTGACTTGTCCTGTATAATGTTGGTTATGGGTTCTAATTGAGTACCCGTAAACCCCTATCTGACACCCCTTACCGTCCCAAGGAGTGTTATTTGTGGTCTCATATACCTTATCACCCCATCTATTATATATCACCATTAACTCTATGTTACCACTTCCTTGACCATGTACATAAAAAGTCTCATTGTCGTTGTCCTCATTTGGTGTAAAGGAGTTAGGTACGAATATTTGTAAGTAGGGACAATCCTCTATAACTACTTCATGATAGGATGTATCACCTTCACAACCAAACCTTGTGGTATAGACAGATATTATGTAAGTACCTATAGAGTCAGGCCATTGTACTGTAATTGAATTACCTTGGTCGTATATTATTTGACCTTGGGAGATATCCCAATAGTATGTTTTATCCACATCATAACTTACTTGGTATTCTTGAGGTACTATGTCACCACAATTCGTATAAGTTTCTTGTGCGAATAATTGTAGTGGTAGTAATATGTATACTAACCACTTCATATTAAAAGTGTTGTATTGGTCCTGTTACTGGTCCGTTATTTACAACAACATTAATAGTTGTATTACATCCAGCCATTGAGTAAGTTAGTACATAGTTTCCTACACCTGTTGATGGGTCAAAGTTGTTACCTGTTACACCAGTACCAGCCCATACACCACCAGCTGGATTACCCACTAATGTCGCAGATGGGTCACCGGGACAAAAAGGACCTATAGCATTACTTGATAGGTCTAACACAAAAATATCAAGTAGTACTGGTAATCCAGGACATCCAGCGGCATTTGATTCTACAACACCAATAGCGTTGAGGTATAGTCCAGATACTCCACCCCAATCTACTGTAATTAAGTCTGTTCCTTGTCCTGTTTGTAAAACTCCACC
>Ga0316202_10001757_pt1 | contig 15864 bp, 15 predicted proteins | sample 3monrhotite_MG_FD_204934 | JGI IMG/M metagenome (GOLD analysis project Ga0316202, IMG submission 204934) | Microbial mat bacterial communities from mineral coupon in-situ incubated in ocean water Damariscotta River, Maine, United States -... | ecosystem: Environmental > Aquatic > Marine >... | reverse complement strand
AATCTCAGCGCATATTGATCCTTCTATTACGTTCATAAAGGCGGATGCGGCGAACCTGCCTTTCCCTGAAGCACATTTTGATAGAGCAGTTTCGACCTTCGGCATCATGTTTGCACCCAATCAAGAGGGCGCTGCCGCTAAACTCGCAAGAGTTGTAAAACTGGGCGGCAGGGCGGTAATCACTTCCTGGGCTCCGGACCCGGCTGTCGGGCGCGTGTTTGAATTGCTGAGCGAGTATCAGGAAGCCGGTCCAGAAGGCGGCCCTTCGCCAATGGCCTGGGGAGAAAAGGATGGGGTCGCCAGTCTATTGGGCGAAAGCTTCGACCTCAGCTTCGAGAGCGGGGTAAGTTATGGCTATTTCGATTCAACAGAGGATCTTTGGCGTTTCTACGCCAGGACATTTGGACCGATACGAGAAATCATTGAGTCAAATGACGACTCAATCGTCCGTGAACTGGGGCGTCGCTTCAAGGAAGAACATGAGCAATTTGGAGGTGGATTGGGGCTAACGATCCCGCGCCCATACTTGCTTGCAAAGGCAGTGCGTCGAAGCTCAGACTAGGTTGTTAACCTGCACCCGGCGCGAACGTCAGCAGCCCACCCCAATGGCGGTCGTTAAGCGGCGGCAAGAACTGGGCCGTTAGCGGAAGGTCCGGTCCCGGCGATCTGAACTTAGAAAGCCGACATTGCACCTGCGACCCAATTGCGGCCACGCGGAAATATTTCTCAATTCGGATGCTTTATTGGAACCTCAATGACACCATCATTCGATTGAATATGTGCTCTGCTGAAAAGACGAGGCGTTTACGGAGCCTCAGCGGCAATCGTCCGAACTAAATTGCTGATTTCAAGTTGCTAGAATTTCGGCGTCGTTGTCGCCGGACTTGGTTGAGACTCCTCGACCTATCCTGCCCGGATATGAGCTAGAAATCCGTTAGCTTTCTCGCGCAGGTCTACCGCCTGAGTATCAAGACGCTCTGCCGAACCAGAAACTTCGTTCGCCGCTTGCTCGGTCGTCTCGCTCGTCTTGCGAACTTCACCGAGAACCTCCGAAGCGGTGTTAGACGCCCGCGCCGCCATGTCGATGCTTCGTGCCAATTCTTTTCCGGCAACGCTTTGTTGATCCACCGCAGCTGCAATGGCCGTGGCGCCTTTTTCGAGATCCACGATTTTGTCTGCAATCATCTCCAGTGCAGCGACACTGGCATCGGTTGAACTGCGCATACCTTGTACCTGAGCGGTGACTCGCTCGGTCGCTGCGGCTGTTTGGGTTGCCAATTCTTTCACCTCACTGGCAACAACCGCGAAACCGCGCCCCGCCTCTCCGCCCCGGGCCGCCTCGATAGAGGCGTTCAAGGCGAGGAGATTGGTCCGCTGGGCAATGCTGCTGATCAGGTCGATAATCTCTTCTACGTGCGCTGCCGATGATGAAAGACCTTTGATTGTTTCATCGGCCTTTTCTGCGGATCGGCTCGCATCGCGTGCGAATTCAGCCGACGTTTCAGCCTGACGGCTGATTTCTCCCATCGACATTGCAAATTCATCAGATGCGGCGGCAGCGGTGGTTGCGCCTTGCATACCCTCGTCCATCGACTTGGTAGCGGAATCGACCTGCGTAAGGGTTTGATCGGCGGACGCTGCCATTTCATTAGCGGTTTGCTGCAATTCTCCTGATGCGACAGCGACAACATCGACAACACCGCCAATCGACTCCTCAAACTGATCCGCAAGCCTGAGAAGTTCCTCTTTGCGCGTATCCTCCGCAGCCTTTCGAGCGGCTTCCTGTTCTGCTCTTGCCGCTTCTTTTTCGGCGTTGAGCGTTTCAACCTTCATTTCAGCGGCGACGAAGGATTCAAGCGCGCGGGCCATCTGGCCAATCTCGTCTTCGCGGCTTGTCTCTCTGACGTTTATATTGCGCTCGCCGAACGATACGCTTTCCATATCCTCTGCCATACTGACGAACGGGTATACGATCCGGCTCAGAATGAATGAAACCGCGCTTAGACACGAGAAGGCGAAAGCCACTGTAACGATAACAATCGCGACCGCAAAATATGTTGAATATTGCGGGTTCATGAGGCCGATTACAGCGATCAAAGCGACCAAAACAAGGCCCCCAACACCAAGCGCCGTGGCAATTTTGGTTTTGATCGCAAACGGTTTGGACATGTACCATTGGTCGACCCGCGCGACCCATCCTGTCGCAGTGAATTCGCTTTCCGCAGCAGAAGTATCTCTGCTTTGTGCAGATAACTCCGATTGCGGCGTCATATCCATCTTGCCCTCCAGCACACCCGTCTCAAACTCGCTCCCCTGCAGTATGAGGGGGTTTGGTTAATTTGTCGTTTCCAAAGTAGACAATCGGAGGGCTGTGTTTGGTAATCGGCCCGGGCTCTCTTCTGTCCAATACAGATTGGCTATTTTATCTGCACATTCATCGCACTGCGGACAAATTGCATCGTAAATGTCTTCATCGCGCTTTTGCTAACCTTCGAAAACTGCATCAATGCCAAGGTATGGCCCCCGCCGATATACAGGCGCGCTGCCGCCATCGTGTTCAATTCACGCGGTAAAGTCCCTTCTCGTTTTCCTCGCGCGAACACGGCTTTGGCGTAGAAATGGAATTGGTCCAAGAGTTCCAAATATCGCGGCCAAACGTCTTGCCGGACGCCGGTACTCCAATCCAGCCAAACTCTGATAAGGTCCGGATTGGCAGAGGCCTCGGCGGCAAAGCGTGTGGCAAGGCGATCTAGCGTAACCTCCACCGAATCGCGTCCGGCCAAGCATGATTCAACCAGCTCCAGCAGATGCGCCTCGACAGCATTCAGAACCGCAAGCTGCAGATCTTCCCTTCGGCGAAAATAAGCATGGACCGTGGAAACTGACGTCCCCGCGCGGTCTGCCACATGAGCGTGGGTTGCTCGCGAAATTCCGTGATCAGCAAAGGCAGTTATTGCACATTGCAACAGCTGCTCCTTTCGCTTTTCAGGTGATAGCCGCTTGCTCCTCTTTCGATCGTTCTTGAAATTCGCCTGTGTGCTCTGGTCGTTACCCACCAACTACTCCGGATCAAATTATTTTGGGACAGTACGTTACTGTGCCCGAAGATAGCAAGGCACCCTTAGGCCAATGCTCGCTGAGCCTACGTCTTATTGACATTTTACTCATTAACGCTGACAAGTTCCTCAACACAGTCGGCACCCGGGATAATTTCCCGACTTTAGGATCGAGGAAAGCCAATGTTACAGACCGCCCAACAAAACCCAGTCGAAGATGTGCCGCTGCCGTCTATCGACGTGAGCAATCCCGACCTGTTTCGCGCTGATACGGTTGGCGAATATTTTAAGCGCCTGCGCGCAGAGGATCCGGTTCACTACTGCGCTGACAGCGCGTTTGGCCCCTATTGGTCGATCACAAAATATAAAGACATTATGCATGTTGATACCCACCATGACATCTTTTCGTCTGCCGCGGGCCTTGGTGGCATCATCATCGATGACAATATTCAGAAAGGTGGTGATGAGGGGGGGCTTGATCTGCCAAACTTCATCGCGATGGACCGCCCACGTCATGATGAACAACGTAAGGCGGTTAGCCCGATCGTAGCACCCGGCAACCTCGCCCTTTTAGAGGGTACTATTCGTGAGCGCGTTGGGACCGTGCTGGACGGCTTGCCAATTGATGAAGAGTTCGATTGGGTTGATCGAGTCTCAATCGAAATTACCACGCAAATGCTGGCTACTCTGTTTGACTTCCCATTCGATGATCGCCGTAAGCTGACCCGCTGGTCAGACGTAACTACCGCTGCACCTGGCGGGGGCCTGATTGATTCATGGGAGCAGCGCACGACTGAATTAATGGAATGCGCGCAGTATTTTCAAACCCTGTGGAATGAACGAGTAAACGCGGATCCGGGCAATGACCTGATCTCCATGTTGGCCCATTCCCCAGCGACCCGAGATATGACCCCGGAGGAGTATCTTGGAAACGTATTGCTGCTGATCGTAGGTGGTAATGACACAACCCGTAATTCGATGACCGGCGGCGTTCTCGCGCTGCATCAGAACCCAGATCAAATGGCCAAGCTGAAGGCCTCTCCAGGGCTAATCGATAAAATGGTGCCTGAAATTATTCGCTGGCAGACACCCTTGGCGCACATGCGCCGAACAGCGAAAGAGGATTCGGTTGTTGGCGGCAAAACTATCCGCAAAGGTGACAAGGTAGTCATGTGGTATTTCTCTGGGAACCGTGATGACGAAGTAATCGATCAACCCGATGAATTCATCATCGATCGTCCAAATCCTCGTCAGCACTTGTCTTTCGGTTTCGGCATCCACCGCTGCGTTGGCAACCGGTTGGCCGAAATGCAACTTAGAATTTTGTGGGAGGAGATACTCAATCGCTTTGACCGCATTGAAGTGATCGGTGAGCCCGAGCGTGTTCAATCGAATTTCGTCCGAGGTTACGCAAAAATGATGGTCCGCGTTCACGAGCGAAAAGGGTAAAGGAATACCAATGCCAGTAGTGAAGTTTATTACCGCTCAAGGTGACGACCATCTTGTCAATGTAGAAGCTAATTTGTCTGTAATGGAGGCCGCCCGAAACAATGGGGTTCCGGGCATCGATGGTGACTGCGGCGGATGTGCAGCTTGCGGCACCTGCCACGTTCATATCGATGCAGCATGGATTGAAAAAACAGGCCATGCGGCAGAAGGTAGCGAAGCCGACATGCTCGAATTCGTAGAAGAAGCAAACGGTCTCAGCCGTCTGGCTTGCCAAGTGGAAGTTACGGAGGATCTCGACGGCCTTATTGTACGATTACCTCTTGCTCAGCATTGATCTGGAATCAATGGCCGGGCAATCTAAATCTCCAAACCAGTTAACTGATGACCCTTTAGTTCGACTTGTAACTCCTTACCAATTGACGCTGGGTATGGAGGTATTGGAAAGCGAAAATGGGCGTTCGATGAGCCGCATGAAGGCCAATCGACGGATTGCGAAAACACTGGATGATCCGCGCCCTGATCCACTAGCTCTCATGGGCTTTATCGACCAAGGTCTATCTCAATCCCTGCAAGGAATGATTGCCCCCGGGATCGGGCTTTCAACTTTTGATTTGCGGATCGGACTCTCATCAGCGGCGGCGATGGGGGACAAGCTGACGCTGACCGCTGAAACCGTGATGGTAGGTAATGCATCTGCGACTGTCACTGGAACTTTGACCAATTCGGCCAACGATATCGTCGGTGTCTCAACGGGGCTATTTCGATTAGGGAGCTACCCAGGAGGGGCTCCGGCTGACCATAATTTAGCTGGCACCTTCGACCCTCAAGATATGCCTGGACCAATGACGCGTAGTTTGGGACTATCGGGCGCAGCAAATTCTCCGCAGATTACCGCGGGAAACCGAGCTATCTTGGGGTGGGAAAGCGGAAATATTGTGCATGGCGGCGTTGTTGCTGCCGCATTGATGGCGGCATGCCAAGGCCGGGTAGCAGACGGTAAGAATTCAAACGGGCAGCAGCTAGAATCGATAGATATTCGTTACTTGCGCCCTGCAATCGGTTCGCGCGATCTATTGACGAGCAGCCATTTTGAACGTGAAGGCAATGCAGCAAGCTTTGTGCGCGCAACGTGCTTTCACGGGCCTGACAAACCGTTGGCAACTGCCATAGCGACATTTGTCCGTTAGCGTATAAGCATTTGCTCTGAGGCGAGGCAGCGGGTTTTGAAAGCCGACAGGCAGCTAGATAGTGTCAGGAGCCGAAAGCACCGCTTCCGCTAACAACCCAGAAGCATAAGTTCACGTAGGCCAGCCCCGCTGGTGGCCACGAACCCTGCCAACCAACGCCTAATCGATATCAAGGTTATCACGCATCTTTGCTAGGGCTTTACCGAAGCGCTCCAGATCATTGAGACCTAAACCAGAGAGCAGTCGTTCGTAGGTAGCGTCTGCCTCTTTGCGCAATGCTGGCAATAACTCGATTGCAGCAGGCAGCAGGTGTACATGCCACACGCGCCGATCATTCTGCGCACTTCGTCGTTCGACTAGCTCCATTTTCTCAAGCCTATCGATTGCCTGACCAATGCTGGCGCGTTCGAGGTCGAGCCGCTTTGCCAGCTGGGTCTGGGTCATTCCGGGTGTCCGGTAAACATAGGCCAAAGTGCGCCATTGCGTGCGAGTGAGGCCAAACTGCTCGACTGAAAAATCAAAGTTGCGCCGCAATCGCGAGGTTACATCCTCTAGCAGAAATACGAAACGATCTGTGTCAGTCAGGAAGCTTTCTGCGGCTGCGTCGGCGTCTTGGTCCAATTTGATTTCCATGCGGGCGACCATACCACCTCATTTAGAAAAATAAAATTCTTTACTGTAAAGTGCATTACAATATAGCGGCTGGCAGTTATGCTGGACAAAGTGCAAACCATTAGAGGCCATGAGTCGATCAAGCTCGCCGCCGAAGTCTCAGGAAGCGCAAGTGCGCCCCCGGTCTTGCTTGCGCATGGCGGTGGACAAACCCGCCGCGCTTGGAAGCGTGTCACCGGCGAACTTGCCTCTGCTGGTTTCCGGGTCATTGCTATTGATTTGCGCGGTCATGGCGACAGCGATTGGTCTCAAGACGGCTCCTATGACCTGCGCGATTTCGCGTCTGACCTCGTTGCTGTAACGTCCCAGCTTGATTGCAAGCCTGCGGTTGTCGGTGCGTCGCTTGGCGGGCTTGCAGGAATGATTGCTGAGGGTGAACTTGCTTCGGGCAGCTTCGCCTCACTCACTCTTGTGGACATAGCGCCCCGGATGGAGCCAAGCGGGGTCATGCGCGTGGTTGGCTTCATGGAGAAGCATATTGATCGCGGGTTTGCGTCCCCGGAAGAAGCGGCAGAAATTATCGCCAGCTACATGCCGCATCGCCAGAAGCGCGGGGCTGGAGGAAACCTTAAACACTATCTGCGGCAAAAAGCCGATGGCCGTTTTTATTGGCATTGGGACCCGCAGTTCATCCGCAACATAATGAACGAAAAGCGATTGGATCCGGGGCATCAAGAAAGACAATTTGAAGGGTTGAGCAAGGCGGCTGCAAATCTGTCACTTCCGCTCCATCTCGTTCGCGGAGGATCGAGCGACCTCGTCTCCGAGGATTCAGTCGCGCACCTGAGAAAAATGGTTCCCCATGCCGAATACACGGACATTGCCGGCGCAACGCACATGGTTGTCGGAGATTCCAACGATGCGTTTTCGGCTGCAATTGTCGACTTTCTCCAACGCCATCATGGCATGGAGGCAAAGGCGACATGACCAAGGAGCCAGTCATTATCGAGCGCGAACAGCTGGAAGAGATGCTGCGCATCGCACCATTTCACCAATGGCTAGGCGTCGAGATCAAGTCATATTCAGCCGATCAGCTTCAGCTCCTAATGCCATGGCGCAATGAGATTGTTTCCAACCCAGTGTTAGGCGCTGCTCACGGGGGTGTTCTGGCGGCTCTTATCGATCTTACCGGACTTTACACTCTCCTTGCGATGGGGGCGAAGGTCAAAGCCACCGCCGATCTCAGGGTTGATTATCATCGCCCTGCCACATCAGGGCCGCTCATTGCGACCGGACGTGTTGTAAAGATTGGGCGGCAGATATCTGTTGCAGACACACACATTACTGGCCCTGACGGCAAGCTCGTAGCAAGTGGCCGAGGTGCCTATACATGCTGAAGTGCGGAGCCCTGTCTTGGCTGGCAATCTGCGCAGTTGCTTTGGCAGCGTGTTCAGACAACTCGGAAACTGTCGATGTGACCGAACCCGCACAATTAGAGCCACGCCAAGTCGAAACGATCATCGTAAGGCCTGAACTCTTGGCTGAGCCGGTAAAGGCGTTTGGCACCATCGCGGCAAAGCAGCGCAGCGCAATTGGTGCATTGGCCGAGGGGCCTGTCGAACGGATATTCGTCAAAGTCGGCGACCGAGTAACACGCGGGCAACCTCTCTTACGGATTCGTCAGGCTGATTATCAAAGGCGCGTCGCAGAAGCTCAGGCGGCAGTTGATCTAACCGAAGCACAGGCGATTGAGGCAGAGCGCCGATATGACCGCGTGATTGCGTTGGCCCCCAGAGGCTTCGTTTCAAAAGCGCAAGTCGACGCTGCCGAAACCGAACTGGCCGTCGCCCGTGCGCAGAAGACCCAAGCCGAGGCCGTTCTTGGAACGGCAAGGCAGGCGCTTAGCGATACGATCACGCGCGCACCTTATGACGGCGTTGTAACCGCAAGACTGGTGGATGAGGGCGTCTATCTCAACAACCGGTTTTCGATGGGCGGGCAATCGGCGGCGCTTGAATTGCAAGAGCTGGGGACTGTCGCTGCTATCGTAAATGCACCGCAGGAATATGTGGACTCATTCCGTCGTAACATGCCCGCTCGCGTGTTTATCGAAGGGTTCGATGAGCCGTTCGATAGCATCGTTTACATCATCAATGATCGCGTCGATCCGGAGAGCCGAATGGTTGAACTGCGGCTTCCGATCAGCAACCCGAATTATCGGATTAGCTCCGGACTAGCTGCGCGCGCTCAAATTGAGGTCCCGCCCGAGCTGTCGATCATACTGCAAAGAACCGCAATTCAAGGCGATAACGCCTCTGCCAATGTTCTGGTGGTCGAGGATGGAAAGGCGCAGCGCCGCGAGATAACCTACGACAGTATCGACCTCGACAGAGTTCGCGTTCGATCGGGATTGAGCGAGGGAGATGAGGTCATACTCAACCCTCCGGCATCCTTGCGCGCTGGCGAGCCAGTCAAGTCGCGCCGCACCGCGAGCGAAAACTAGTATGTGGTTGGCCGACGTTTCAATCCGGCGGCCCGTCTTTGCGACGATGCTCATCGCATCGCTCGTGGTCCTCGGCATTGTCTCATTTGGCCGTCTAGGCGTCGATCTCTTTCCCGAAGTCGAATTTCCTTATGTGTCTGTTACCACCGCTCTGCCCGGCGCTTCTCCGGGAACGGTTGAGACAGAAGTCACCGACATTATCGAGGAGCAGCTCAACACAATATCCGGCCTCAAACAGATGCGATCCATCAGCGCCGAAGGTGTCAGCATCGTCAATCTTGAGTTCGAACTGGAGGAAGATGCGGACCTGAAAGCGCAGGAAGTTCGCGACAAAATCTCTCGCCTCGGTGGCGACCTGCCCGCCGATGCCGAGCCTCCGGTAATCGAAAAAGTTGATCCTGACGCAGCACCAATCCTTTCTGTTCTCCTTTCGGGGGACTTGCCGATCCGTGATTTGACCACCTTCGCCGACGAGGTGGTCAAAGAGCGATTGCAGCGCGTGCCGGGCGTTGGTTCCGTCGAACTGGTTGGGGGGCGCGAGCGCGAGATGCGCATATGGCTTGATCCATCAGCAATGCGAGCCCGCGGGGTCACGGCGGATGATGTACTGTCTGCAATCCAGCGCGAAAACGCAGAGCTGCCGGGCGGGCGGCTGGTTACCGATGGGCGGACCCGGCAATTCGGTATTCGCACATTGGCCGAGGCGGCAAATGCGGCAGAGTTTGCAGCGATCCCTGTCGCCTATCGGCCCAATGGGCAAACGGTGCGGATTGGCGATATCGGGCGCGTAGAAGACGCGGTCGAAGACGAAAACAGCTACGCCCAGCTCGACGGCGAACTTGGCGTGGTGCTCGAAGTGCGTAAGCAGAGCGGCGAAAACACAGTCGCCGTCGCCGAACAGATACGAGCCGAAATTGAGGACATTCAAACCGACGCATCCGAAGGCGTAAACTTTGTCATCGCGCGGGATACCTCGCGGTTTATCGAACAGGCGATTGGGGATGTTCTGTTCGACCTATTTATCGCAGTGCTGTTGGTCGTGGCAGTTACTTTCCTGTTTCTGCTAAGTTGGCGTGCGACGATCATTGTTCTGCTCGCCATCCCGACTTCAATCGTTGCGACCTTTGTTGCATTTGCAGCGTTCGATTTCACCATCAACATGGTGACACTGCTGGCGCTAACGGTCGCGATCGGCCTGTTGGTCGATGATGCGATTGTTGTGGTCGAGGCGGTACAAAATGACGTCGACGAAGGGGTTGAGCCAACAGAGGCAGCGCATTCAGCGACCAAACGCGTGGCGCTGGCAGTCTTGGCCGGAACATTCGCAACGCTGGCGGTGTTTGTGCCGATCGCGTTCATGGAAGGTATCGTCGGTCGCTTCTTCTTCCAATACGGACTTGCAATCGTCTTTTCGGTCAGCGTGTCGATGCTGGTCGCCTTCACGCTGACACCGGCCATGTCGGCTCGGCTACTGCGTCCCGAACATGCCGATAGTGGCTGGCTGGGTAGGATTGAAAACTTCCATGTCGGGATGCGTAAACGCTATGAACAGCTGGTTGGATGGGCGATAGACCGGCGTTATCTGGTGCTCGGAGGCGCGCTCGCCAGCGTGTTTATCGGCGGCCTGTTCGCCTCCCAAGTTCCCAGCACCTTCATGTCGACAACGGATCGCTCTGAATTTCTTGTAACGGTCAAACTGCCACTCGGAACGGGTATTGCGGGTGCGAAGGAAGCTGCGCAGCAAGTCGACATTGCCTTACGAGAGCACCCAGAGGTCGAACTGGTATTTGTGAGTGCAGGCAGCGGAAGCAACCCGAAGGTGCATGAACTCGATATCTATGTTGGCCTCACGCACAAACGCTCCCGTGATCTGTCACAAGATGATCTGATGACATTTGCACGCGACGCGCTTAGCGAAAATGTGCCGAGCGCGCGCGAGATTGCCGTCGAAGAGGTCCCTTGGGTTTCCGGGGCTGGTGTTGGACAGGTCGCCATTGAGCTTATCATCACGGGACGGGATTCAGCCGCAATCAACGACTATGCACAATTGCTCACAGGCGAACTTGCTGCTCAACCCAATTTTGTCGATGTGCGATCAACCTACGAAGGTGGGCGTCCAGAATTGCAAATTGTGGTCGACCGCGACCGCGCGGCAGATTTAGGCATTTCTGCCCGTAGTTTGGCCGCTGCATCCCGCACCCTTATCGGCGGCAGCGATGCGGGGACATTCAACGATAATGAGCGGCGCTACGACGTGCGGGTCCGTCTTGATGAAAGCGCGAGACAAAGCCTTTCCGATGTCGAAATTTTGCCATTGCGAACGGGGCAAGGAACACTGGTCGACCTTGCATCGGTCGCCACAGTTGAGGTGAACCAGAGCGCAGCAGAAATTGAGCGGATCGATCGGTCTCGCCAGATTTCAGTATTGGCAAACACAGCGCCCGGTGTGCCTTTGAGCGTCGCCGTTTCACAGGTTGAAGATTTGCTGGCGGCTAACCCATCGCCCTCTGGAGTGGCCACCCAAATGGAGGGTACCGCACGCCGCTTAGCCGAAACGAGCGAGGCCATCATCTTTGCCTTCGGACTAGCGCTTGTGGCGCTCTACATTGTATTGGCGAGCCAGTTCAACAGCTTCGGTCAGCCGATAATTATCATGCTAACCGCGCCGCTATCATTCTCCGGCGCTTATTTTCTGATGTGGGCAACGGGCGAAGAGATGAGCCTCTTTGCCCAAATTGGAATGATCGCGCTGATGGGTATCGTGATGAAAAACGGTATCCTGTTGGTCGATCTTGCCAATCAGTATCGCGACCGAGGCGACGAGGCCGGTGCTGCGATGCGCAGCGCTGCCCCAGAGCGGTTGCGGCCCGTGCTGATGACAGCGCTGGCCGCAGTCTTCGGAATGTTACCTGTGGCGCTCGCGCAATCCGATGCCGCCGAATGGCGCAACGCAATGGGGTTCATAATCATCGGAGGCCTAACGACCTCGACTTTCCTCACATTGCTCGTCGTACCAGCAGCGTACGCGGCGGCTTCGGACCTCAGCAGCGGAGCAACCAAGCTACGCGTAAAACTAACGAAGCTTTGGTTCATCAGTTCAAGCAATGGGGCCTAGTCACGGACCGCATTGGTTTGTCCGCCTGTACGATTGCCTGAATTGAGATAGCGAATTTGAATGCCCGCAAATGTTTCAGCGAGGCGAACGGTCGTGAGCACAAAGCGGAATTGTCTGCTTCCCACTCCATTTGCGGACGCCAGCCCGATTTCGACTGGCGTCCAACAGCGGTCAAATTTCCGTCTTCTCCGCTAGCGTGAGCGCGTCTTCGATGTCCACGCCAAGATAGCGAACAGTATTCTCAATTTTCGAATGACCCAACAGTATCTGGATTGCTCGTATATTGCCTGTCGCTTTGTAGATAATCGAAGCCTTAGTTCGCCGCAGTGAGTGCGGGCCGTATTCCTCTGGCCGAAGTCCAATAGTCTCAACCCACTCATCTACTAGTCTGGCATATTGACGGGTGCTCAAATGATTTGAGTGGTCGATCCGACTTGGAAACACATATTCCTCAATAGAACCGCCTCGGCGTTCAAGCCACGCGAAAAGACTGTCACGTGCATCCGCCGCGATTTCAATCTGAACGGGCCGCCCTGTTTTGCACTGTGTGATTGCGGCCCGCGTTCGAACGTCAGGCCCACTGACCAGATCCCCAATCTTGAGCTCAACGAGGTCACACCCCCTCAACTTGCTATCGATTGCTAAATCAAAGAGAGCCCGATCACGAATGCGCTGCTCGCGGGCGAGAAAGAACCGGATGGCCCATATCTGTTTCTGTTTGAACGGCCTCTTAGGCCCGATCTTCGCCCCAAAGTTCCAAGGGACGCGGTTTTGGGTTGCAGGATCGAATTGTGAATAAGTCATCTTCATTCTTCTTGGCCGGAATGGCCGCAAAGAATGTCCGCTTTCGGCAACTAAGACTTGGCATCGCTATGTCTGAAACTGGGGCGCATTGCAGTCATTCCGCGATGGATTGAACTGCTGCCGCCAAGTTCGTGATTGTCGTTGAGGCAACGGCGAGCGCATCGATCGCAGCCTTTTGTTGACCGGTGGGCAGGGAAGCGACAGTCAACGCGCTGGTCGCGTGATCCTCCATCAGCATGCCAATCTTGGTGCACAGAAGGTTGATCAGTTCGCGGTCGATTTCATCCATGAGCACCGGAATGCTCGAATGTCGCCGCAAGTCCATAACCAGCTTTCTAAGCCGATCTTTCCATTCGACTTCGCGGCACATTCGAGCATTGGTGTGCTTACTGAATCGCGGCTTTGAAGCAAGCCGCCGCCCCGACGCCAAGCGAAATACGGGGCCTTGGTCGGTGGGAGCAGCAAAGCGTTGTTCTCACCAACCAAGGAGACCAACGAATGACTGCAAGTATCGGTAAGACCAAGCACAAGAACCCATCGCCTAAGGCCGAGACTAAGATCACCAAAGTGATCGCGCTTTTGCGGCGCAAACGTGGGGCAACTCTCAAAGACCTGGTCAAGGCAACAGGCTGGCAGGAGCATTCACTGCGGGCTGCTCTGACCGGCCTACGTAAGAATGGGCATTCAATCGAGCGAAGCAGCGCGGGGAGCATAAGCAGTTATCGGATCGTCGGGATCGAGCAATGACTGCACAGCTCGAGAATGAGCTTGCAGACTTGCTCCAACTGCAACCCAAAGAACTCAAAGCCATGTGGGAGTGTGTCTATCACTCCCCTGCCCCGAAACTCTCTCCTGCGCTCCTGCGTTCCGGCATTGCCTGGAAGCTTCAGGAAGCGAAGTTGGGTGGACATAGCAAATCAGCACTGCGCTTGCTGACGGGAAAAGGCGACACAGCAGCGGCTGCAAAGCTCACACCGGGCACACGGCTGGTTCGCGACTGGCATGGCACAGGGCATACAGTCACCGTAGCGGAGGGCGGCTTTGACTATGACGGAAGAACATGGCGCTCGCTTACCGCGATTGCGCGCCATATTACTGGGGCGAAATGGTCGGGGCCGCGCTTCTTCGGAGTAGCCGGATGAAGCGGGTCCGCTGCGCAATCTACACCCGCAAGTCGACAGACGACGGACTTGAACAAGAGTTCAACAGCCTCGATGCCCAGCGCGAAGCTTGCGAGGCCTTCATTCTCAGTCAGCGGCATGAAGGTTGGGAGCTCGTGCCAGAACACTTTGATGATGGCGGCTGCTCGGGCGGTAATATGAAACGATCGGGTCTTCAGTTGCTTCTTGCCGAAGTTGAAGCAGGGCATGTCGACGTTATTGTCGTCTACAAGGTCGACCGGTTGACCCGTAGCCTTGCTGACTTTGCCAAGATCGTTGAGCAGCTTGATGCCAAGGGCGCTAGCTTTGTGTCAGTAACCCAGGCGTTCAACACGACAACCAGTATGGGTCGGCTGACCCTCAATGTCCTCTTGTCATTCGCCCAATTCGAGCGTGAGGTTACCGGAGAGCGGATCCGCGATAAGATCGCCGCTTCCAAGAAGAAGGGAATCTGGATGGGCGGCCCGGTTCCACTCGGCTACCAAGTGATCAAACGCAAGCTCCTCCCGGTTCCCGAAGAAGCTGGCCGTGTCCGCACTATCATGCGGCTGTACCTTGCCTCGGCTAACACCGATGATCTGCTGACAGAGCTGGAGAAACAAGGCATCCGAACCAAGTTTCGGAAGGTGGGACACACCACTCGCGGCGGCATCCCATTCAAACGCGGAAGTCTGTTTCATCTGCTCGGAAACGCAATTTACACTGGAATGATAGTCCACAAAGGGAAGGCATACCCGGGAGAGCATCCTGCAATTGTCGATCAGCCGCTCTGGGAGGCTGTCCAGGCCAAACTCAAATCCAAAGCGCCGCCCCGGAAGAGATCGACCAACAGCGAGCAGGTCGCGATACTGAAAGGGCTCCTCACCGATCCGCAGGGCCGCTCGATGGTGCCAACGTTCAGCTGTAAGGGAACACGGCGCTACCGCTACTATGAGACGCGCCGCGACCTCGCGAAGAAATGCGATCCCAAGCCGACGCGTTTTGCGATGCCCAGCCTCGATCGACACATCATCCAAGCGCTCAAAACGCTGTTAGCCGATAAACAACTGCGGCGGACGAGCAATAAGTCCAGCGCGAGAGAAATCGAATTGATCCAGAAAGCTGCACTGGAGTTATTGGCCTTGCTAGATAGCAATCCATCCTCTGTCATTGAGCGTCTGGTCTCCAAGATTGAGGTTAAAGAGCATTCGCTCCTTATTGTATTTAAGCCTTCGGCGATCGGCTTGGGCGATGCATCTAGTCAAATCGGTCAATCCATATCGCTCCCGCACCGCAAACCCTTCGGCGAGCATAAGCTTCGATTGAGTCCAAAAAACACGCGCCTTGCGCAGCCCGACTCTGAGCTGATTGCTTTGCTGCAAGAAGCACAAACAGTCCAAAAGCTGGTTCTGGCCAACTCGAAAACGCCTCTCAATCAACTGGCTAGGGAGCAAGGTCGGTGCCGCAAGCGCTTGGCAAAGCTGCTTCAGCTCAGTTGGCTCAGTCCAAAAATTGTCAGTGCAATTCTTGAGGGCAACCAATCTCCGTTACTGACGCGCGCTAAGCTATTGGACGAAGTTCTCCCACATGCCTGGGTCGATCAAGAAAACCAGCTTACGAACGGCTAAGTCTTCTTGGCGGCCGGAGCGCAACTTTCAAAATCAGATTGGGGTCAGCATTTTGCCGCAGGAGACTTTCACGCAAATCAGTGAAATGTGGCCCGCTATTGCTCGGTCTCCAGACCTCATCCACTAAGCCTGATCACCGAAATCCCCCAGAACTGCGGGATTTCAGCGGAGAGGTTTTCGCAGTTCAGGCAATTTGGTTCGGTAGTGAAATGGGTGGTGCCACATAGAGGACTCGAACATTACACCCCGACCGCAACTTCTGTCATTCTATGACACCAAGAACTCATTGAATGACAAAATGCGAAATTCCAGCACCACTCCTGGAAATTTCGCCCAATGAGCCCAAGACAGAAAGAGCCCAGCCTCATATT
>Ga0316202_10001755_pt1 | contig 15872 bp, 17 predicted proteins | sample 3monrhotite_MG_FD_204934 | JGI IMG/M metagenome (GOLD analysis project Ga0316202, IMG submission 204934) | Microbial mat bacterial communities from mineral coupon in-situ incubated in ocean water Damariscotta River, Maine, United States -... | ecosystem: Environmental > Aquatic > Marine >... | reverse complement strand
AATCTCGCCTGGTTTGCTGCGGTCGACTGCGGTTTTAATTGATTTTATCAACGAAAACAGGGTAAAAATAGCCAAAAATTTTCGATGACTATAGGTGATTTCAAGACTATCGGTTGATACATACCCCCCTAGGGGAGGTTGCGCTTCGCATTTTATTGATACCCCACCAAAATACACCGCTGAGATTTTGAGGCTTTTTCATATAGGTTTCAAAAAATACCACCCCAGAAATCTGAGGGCTTTTACGTTATCGGCGTTATGCTATACTTCAGCCTTTCTCAAAACTCCTTACAGGAAATTATCCATGAGTATGCACTTCGAGCGTATCGGCTATGTCAATTCATTTATCTGCAAGTATTGCAATTGGATGACAGTGACAACGAATTTAAACAACGGGATTACCAGTGAGGTAATTGGTTGCAACAACAGGGACCAGGGAATTATCGATGGCATTGCTGTGGAGAAGGCGAGTCCGTTTCAGGAAGGCTCAGAAGAACATCCACATTTGGCGGTCAATATGGGCTACAACCCTGTTCCTGGTTGGTTTCAGGAAGTGACTGAGCGAACGGTCAACATCAACGAAGGTACAAACAAGTCCGAGAAAGTGATGCGTATGTGGACAGAACGTGTTTGGATCAGACCGACAGTCCGACACATTGAGAAGGTAACAAATGGTGATGCAAAACTTTACGATCACATTTACAAGAACTGTAAATCGGGTCATTTACTTCTTGCCGACATTGCGTCGAACTTTGAGCGAGCCGAACCGTTTGTGAACTACGGTCGAGATCAAGCAGAGACTCAGGCTTACCTCGATTCGATCTATCCAAACTAGCTTGACCCTTTCGCCACCCGTTCGTCAGCTTGTATTACCCTTTCTCGGAGGACACTTTGCCGTACCAATACTATGCAAAATTAGATGAGTCAAAGTACCCACAGGGTGCTTATGACGGAGACACAATCGACTTGATAATCGATGTGGGCTTTAAAATAACTACTAGCCAGCGAATTCGACTGCTTTGGGTTAACACCCCTGAATTAAGGGGTGCGTCAAAAGAAGATGGTTTGGCTTGGCGTGATATGACTAGACAATGGTTAAAAGATACTAAAGACAGGGCAACTGAAGAATGGTATTTAAAAATAACAACATCTAAATCGGATGCGTTTGGTCGATACTTAGCAGATATACAGCGTAACAGTATCACTAACAAATCTTTAAGCAATTACTTACTTAGGATGGGATGCCCAAGATATGAGTCCTGAACAACTTGCCAAGTGCAATACAGAGCATGGTCATCAATGTGCAATCTTTTGCTGGGCAGCAAAGAAGGCTCAAACCGATCCGCGATACAAACTGCTGTTTGCAGTTCCAAACGGCGGGGAACGGCATAAGGTTGTCGCAGCAAAGATGAAAGCAGAGGGCGCAAAGAAGGGAGTGCCTGACTTGTTTCTACCCGTAGGAAATTCTTTGTATCACGGGTTTTTTATCGAAATGAAAAAGCCAGGTTTAGAAAATACCCCTAGTGCAATTAAGCCGGAACAAAGGAAATGGCATACTTCCCTGACAGAACAGGGGTATAAAGTTTGCGTTTATTATAACTGGATAGATGCAACTACAAACATTGAACACTATTTGTCACTGACGTAAAACTGAGGAAACTGTAATGACCGAGTATTTAAAGAAGTTTTTAAAATCTGAGCCTGTCTATATGACGCAAGAAGAAGGAATGAATCTTGCCGAAATGGGTTTAATCAAACCTGACGTAGCTCAGGTTTCACCGATCAACCCAAATGCGGTTTTGGTAAACCTTACCGAAGCCGGACAAAAAAGACTGGATCAAATGATGAAACCCGAACTCCCACTGCCTCCCGTCCAACCAAACGCACCTGTTAAGGTCCATTTACTACCACTTTTGGCTCAACCACCTGAAATTCAAATTGACACCGATGTTCCTGTTCCAAAAATGAAACGGGTTGCTCCAAAATCAAAAAAGAAACCTCGATACCCGTTCAATGAACTTGAAATTGGTCAATCGTTTCATCTTCCCACAATTGAAGATCAGCCCGAACCTTGGAAAGCAGTTGCTAGGTTTCTGACTGCGGCAAACACTCAGTCAAAAATGCCTGTGGAACCGCAAGAAATGGTCAAAGTGACCAAAAAACGCATAGTTTTGGACGAAAACGGCGAAAAACTAAAGGAAAAAGGCAAATTGGTCTACGAAAAGTACCAAACCTATGAATTGAAGACTGTTCAGACTAAAAAATTCATTTGTCGGCGTGTCGGCGCGGATGATCCTGCTGGCGAAGGTGCTAGAGTTTTTCGAGTTTCTCTTGATCACGAAGATTAATCGATTATCTTTAAAATGTGCTTTCTTGGGTTAAGGTCGGGTCGTCTCGTTGGCGGCTCGATTTTTTTATTGACTTGACATTCCAGGTGCAATCGATATTTTGTCAATATCACTGCTAGTGTTCCAAATCATCTTTTTGAGAGAATCAAATGAATCCTCGCGTTTGTTTATCAGCCATTTTGTTGACCGTCCTGTGCCTAGCGAGCTTGGGAAAAGCACAAGATTGTGTGGACTGTAATTCCTTTCGTACAGTTCGCTCAAAGTTTGTGTCTGCTCCAAAAGTGGAGAGATACCAAGTTACAGAAATGGTCAAAGCAATCAAAATGGTTCCCACAGAAGTCGAAGTGCCTGTGACTCGCACTTATGAAACTGTGACAACAACACGCGAAATCTACGACGGTGGAGCAAGGGAAATGCTTCGTCGTCGTAGAGTTGGATTCATGAATTGGGGATGCGTTGCCACTGCGGTCGGTGCTTACTTCGACTGCTCAATGGCAAAACGAGGGGAACGTCAAGGACTTCTCCGACGACTTTTATTCTTTAGGAGGTGATCTAAGTGGCAAAATATGGAACGATGCCTAAGTCAAAGCCCAAGGCAAAGGCAAAAGCCAAGCCGAAGAAAAAATCCAAAACCAAAAGAAAGTAACCATGAACTTTAAACTTCTCGGCACAGCAATGTGCCTTCTTTTTTGCGCACAACTAAACGCACAAACATTTGATGTAAAAACACTTGATGGCAGCATCAAAGTTACAAATCAAATGGTCACAAAGACCAAAATCTTTGATGAAAACAAATCATTGATCGGTGAGGTCAAAGACGAAGGCGAGTCATCTGAAATATCAGATCAGGTTGTCAAAATTTTGTCCGTCAAAACCGATGCTGCCAATGTCTCTGTTTATGCAGACGACATCGAAAGAAATCCAGTCGAGTTGCCAAGTGCTGGAAAGAATCGCTGGTTGATACCTAATGCTCAAAAACTTTGGATCGAAGTTCGCGTTGTTGACTTCGAGAAAAACATTTTTGATTCCAAACGAATTGTTGTGGACAAAGTTGAAATACCAGACGTTGAACCGGAAAACAAACCGCCAATTGATTTGCCAGGATTGCGAGTCATGATGGTTGTCGAGAGTTCGAAACTGCCGACATACGACAGAAAACAAGTCGATGTTTTGTTTTCTGAAAAAGTTAGCATGTACTTGAATCGAAGATGCGTTACTGGACCGACAGGCGTACCTGAGTGGCGAGTCATGGACCCTGACACCGAGTTCCCAGAGAACTGCGATTTGGTGTGGTGCAAAACATTGAAACGACCTATGGAAAGTTTGCCTTGGATAATTATTTCTAATGGCAAAACTGGTTACGAAGGTCCACTTCCTAAAACTACTGACGAATTAATCAAATTGGTGGATAAATACTAATGGCTGATTTTATAATTTCTGATGACACAACTCCGATCTCCTGTTTCAACCACACTCGCGGTCTTGTTCAAAGAGACTATCGCGAAGCGTTTGTTGGTTGTTATTCAAGTTCGACTCCCTGGTCAATGGAGATTCCAACAATTCCCAGATCGGAATGGTCGGAACGAATTAAGGATATGGAAGCATCCAAGAGTCGTTTGTCAGACATTAGGAATCGGGCAGACGGTGGTAGTCCAATGAAATCCCTCGATCAAAATGGTCAGGGGTTTTGTTGGGCTTACTCAACTGCTGCTTGTGTGATGTTGTTACGCGCAGCGGCAAACATGCCCTACAAAAGACTTAGCCCACATGCGGTTGCCTGCAAGATTTACAACTTTCGTGATCGAGGTGCTTGGGGAGCGTTGTCGATGGAATTCATGTCTGATAATGGGATTCCAGAAGAAAAGTATTGGCCTCAAATGTCAATGTCTCGGTCTTACGACATCGACGAAACATGGGAAAACGCCAAAAAATATCGAATTACCGAAGGTTGGATGGACTTGGATTTAAACGCATATGACCGAGAATTGTCGTTTGATCAGGTCGCAACATGCCTTTTAAGTCGCATTCCTGTGGTTTGCGACTACAATTGGTGGGGTCATTCAGTTGCCGGAATGGATTTAGTTGAGACTTCTCCAGGCAAATTTGGGGTTAGAATCTTGAATTCATGGACAGATTCATGGGGAGAGCAGGGAACTGCCGTTTTGGAGGGGAATAGAGCTATTCCTGACGGTGCGTGTGCTGCTCGCGTTATAGTTGGTGCATAAATGAAAAAATGGTATACTTCGAAAACGGTTTGGGTAGGTATTTTCCAGATTTTGGCATCCATCACATTGATTATGTCAGAATTGATGGTGGACAGCGAATACATCTCAGCGATACTTGCGGTCAATGGTTTCCTGGGTATTGCTCTTAGATGGATAACCGACAAGCCTATTACTTCGCCAATCAGCAAAATGGATGATCTGCGACCGCAGATTAAATACAACCAAGCTGCGCGAAGGTACATAGTGAAATGATTCCTACTGTTTTGGCACAAATTGCTGCCGATCCCGTTACAGTCAAATCGATAACAAATCCTTTTGATTATGGTATCGCGATTGGCACAATTATCATTTTGTTTTTTGTCTTATATCAACTCGGCTCAAAAGTAATTCATCGATTTGATGAGATTGCAAGTAAGCATGACGAAACAATCCGAATGCTTCATGACGAACACAAAGACGAGCGAGCTATCTGGCGAGATGAAAGTCAGCAACGCACTCAAAAAATAGATTCACTGTGTGATCGAATGATCGCATGTCTAGCAAAGTTCGGGGAATAAGATGGCAACGACTGCTTTTCCAGCAACAGCAATTTTTGATTCTGGTGCAACAGGTCGTGACTTAATACAAGCCGCAGACCAGGCAGCGGCACAGGCAGCAATTGGGATTGATCCCTCCGATTATGGCTTGCTCGATAGCGATAACACTTGGACGGGCGATAACACTTTTACCCAAACGCTGGCTGTTGACCAAATACAAAACAGCTTAGGTGATGAAGGAATCAAGTTCGATGCGAACTATGGCTATCTGACCAATGCTAACGGTTCATCTAATGTATTGCGTTGGGGCAGCAATGGATTCGAGCCTTACCAAGTCTTTAAACCACGCTACGACGAAACCATTGATTTTGGTGCAACAAACAGAAGGTGGGTGACAGGTTACTTTGTAAACCTTGACGTAAAAACAAATTTCTCTTTGTTTAATCTTGGAGAAACGGGCGATGCAAACACTGAGTATCTTGATATTTCATGGGATACCAACACAGCTACCATAGCTAATAAAACTACTGGAACTGGTGGACAAAGGGATTTGGTCATCCAATCTGGCATGACGAATGCCGAACTCTCCCTTAAAGGTGCGAGGGTGGCACTGTATGACGGCACTAACAGAATGCTGAATGTAGATTCCAGTTCTGTGCAAATTTATGGTCTGCTTAGGCCAAGTCATAATGACACAAGGGACAATGGATCGCTTACCCATAGGTGGCGAAATACTTTCTCAGTAGATGCTGACATTAGTGGAACGCTAACTACAGACACTATCAATACTGCAACAAACATTAACTTTCAAATCAACGGGGCTGCTAAACTTCAGATTGCTAACAATGGTATCACATACGCCTACCAAAGCATCCAACCTAGTTCAACAGCAGCCGCAACTACACTAGGAGCATCCCCTCGCAGATGGGGTAACGTCTACTCACAAGATGGCTCATTCACTGGCAACCTAAACGTCGAGACAGGTGGATCGTTTAAGTTATTTAACTTAGGTGATAGCCACACGAACACGACAAACACCGAGTATCTTGAAATAGAGTCGACCGGAACTTCGCATAATATAACAGCTAAACGAACCGGCACTGGGGCGAATCGTAGTTTCGTATTAACTGGTGCTTTCCTTGACTACATATCATTCTACCCCACTGGTGGCATAATTTTCGGTCGTTCAGGAACGCAGATTGCAACTTTTAAGACTTCTGATTGTTCATTTAACGTACCAATAACACCATCAGTAACCGAAGCTCGTGCTATCGGTACGACTGCGAAACGATGGTCTGATGTCTACTCAGTAGATGGTGACTTCAGTGGTACTGTAAAAGCAGATACTATCGACTCTGCTGGCAATCTATTCAGCATGAACAACCAAGGTGTTGAGTTCTTTAGGAACCAATGGGGCTTAAACAACTTCTATCACACCATTCAGAGCAACAACACAAGTGGTTATGCTCTCCGAACAAATAAAGCCCTCCGACTTGGTGCTGATTCTGGAGTTGGTTACGGGTATAGTGCTGGAAACATTAACAAGACAACTCTTGCTAGTGCCTTCGAGTCATGGTTTCTAATCTCTGCCCCTGCATTATCAGCAAACTGGTACAGGTTTGAAAAAGATACCACAGGTTTCAAATTCTCGTTCAATGGAACGTCTGGAAATGAAGACATCTACTCTTGTGACGATACTACCAAAGCTATATCAATCCTACGTGGTGGGACATCTAGCTGGTCTAATGTAGACGTAGAAGTCGGCGGGTCTTATAAGCTATACAACCTCGGAACAGAAGGTGATGCTGATACTGAGTATCTCGAAACTAGCTTTAATACTAACGTAGCTTTGATTGAGCCTAAAGCCACTGGAACAGGAGTTGGCAGAGAGCTAAGATTGGTTTCAGGGTCAAGTTCTTTAAAGCTTGAGGCTTTTGGATTAGTCACACTAACCGCAAACACAAAGAACCTACTTAGAGCAAGCGGTACAGCATCTACCTACATATATTCGTTCAATAACGGAACTATTCTCGATGTTGGCGATGGAGTATTTGAGGCATTTAGTAGCAACGTAGACCTTGGCAGCACTACCAAACGATGGGCGACTACTTACTCAGTAGATGGTGACTTCAGTGGTCGAGTTTTAACAACCCGACTTGAGAATGAAGCAGGCTATTCATACATTCGTGTAGGAGTTGGAACATCGGCTCCTATCAGGGTTTGGAGAGACCTCGAACCTCAAGTAGACAACGGCTTCGATCTAGGTGCTTCATATTTAAGATGGTCTAACACTTGGTCAGTAGACGGTTCATACACTGGCAACCTAGTCAGCGAAGTCGGCGGGTCTATTCGCCACTATGGATTAGGCACTGAATCTGACAATGACACAGAATTTCTCAATATTGCTTGGGACACCAACACTTACTACATCGAGCCTAAGCAAACTGGTACAGGTGCTAATCGCAACCTCTACATTCGAGCAGGTAACCGAGCAGCAGGTCTCAATGTAAAGACTAATGCTGTTGAGCTTGTGGCATCCTCAGCCGCACTTGTCGTGACTGGCTCATCGATGTCCGTAAATAGACAGTTCACTCCGATCACTAATGGTACTATCAACTGCGGCACTTTCGTCAGTCGCTGGTCTAACGTATACAGTGTAGATGGTGACTTCAGCGGGACAATTAAGTTATCCAGCTACGATGACGGAGCAGGCAATTCCGGCGATGTAACAACGACTCCGATCACTTCGCCAACCGATTCATTTTGGATCGACAAGAATTCTGTCGGAACTCTCTCGACTGGGTGGGTTGGGCTACGAACAAACTACAACGCATCAGGCACAGCACACTCTTGGCTCGCAGTAAACAACAACACAGCACGACTCGAATTAGGGAACGGGCTAAGAGCAGTTTGGCAGTTAAGCGGTAGTCTCCACCGACTTAACCTGAACTTTAAGCCCTACTCTGACAATTCGTATTACAACGGAGCGTACAACGGAATCTGGACAGAGGTTTGGCAAGGTGCTGCAAAGGTTCGCGGTAGCTTTGTTGACGATAGCAACTATGGTTATTTGTCGATTGAACCAGATACCGACAACTACAAATTCAAAGTTAATTCTCTTGGAACAACTGCCGGTGGAGGATTTGTATTTGAGACTTCGCAGTTGTCGGCAGCAGGCAATGAAGGTTTTAAATTCGACGTTGATTACAACGGTCAGATTAGCTGGTACTTTGGTGGCAATTCACGCGGGTACATGAACAAGTCTCTGGCTCAATTTAACTTAGCCGTACAAACAAACACCAGTTTTACAATTAACAGAACGTGGAATAGTGCGGCAACGGTATTCCAAGGGTTCGACGCGAACATTACCGACACAGCAAGTGACGCAAACTCAAACTTGCTAAACCTCAAGGTTAGCGGCGTTCAAAAGTTCCGAGTTAAGAAAGACGGAACATGTACCGCAACTGCATTTGTAGGTGACGGAAGCGGGTTGACGGGTTTGCCAAGTGGATCGTCAACACTGTCTGGACTGACTGACACTAATGTAAGTAGTCCAGCAAACGGCAACCTTCTAATTTACGATGCTGTTAGCAGCAAATGGGACAATGCCCTTTTAACTTCGTCCGATTCTTCAGTGACAATAACTGTGGGCGCAGGAACTATCGATCTTGCTGCCGGTGGTGTTGGTCCGTCAGATGCTAGGCTTAAAGAAAACGTAAAAGAGATAGAGAATTCTTTGGGAAAAGTTTCAAAAATGCTTCCTGTTGAATTTGATTGGAAAGAAGGGTTTGAAGATGTTCATTCCAACAAAGGTAAGGACATTGGCTTTATTGCTCAGGATATAGAAGAAATACAACCTGAATTGGTTGGAAGTCACAAAGATTACAAAACTTTGCAATATGAGAAGTTTGCGCCATTAATAATTGGTGCTATAAAAGAATTAAGCAACCAGATACAAGAAATAAAAAGTAAACTGGGTTGATGATTAAAGAGTTAGATTTTCAAAACTTTACAAGGAATTTTAGATGAGCGAAAAAGAACTACAAGAAACAAAACAGGGAATCACAGTCATTGGGATTCAGATGGAAACATTGGCTCAATTGCCTGCTGTAAAGCAGTTCAATGAATTGATGCAAAAGCGTGAATTGTTAATTAGAACTTTACCTAAAGAGCAAATAGAAGGAGGTGACGAATGAGTCACGCAGTATTTACGGCAACCGTTGTTGATCTTGATGAAGGAACTCATGGCGAGCTTGCTGCAAAATTTATCGTTGATTCGGAAAACGAAAAAAGAGCAGCGGCAGAACCTCCGATTGATCCTTTGCCGGTAACCCCTTGGGCAAGCCTCAAGGCAAGTTATTTGACAGTATTGGGAAATACTCTTGACCGCGCTCACAAAAACTACATCGAGCAGCAAGCAAGCAAGCAAGCGGCTGATGACGAGTTAGATTCGAGATGGCTTGAGGGTGGCGAAGCAGAAAGAACTGCTGCACTTGCTGCGCTCCCTGCTGCTCCAGAAGAAGTTCATCACGACAGTGAATAAGGGTTAAGCAATGTCAACACAATATTTGCAATTTTCAGCAGCGCCTTCGCAAACATGCACTCCCAAGCTATTTGGATTGGGAGGTGACGCAGTTTTATTTACAGGATCGGCAGTTGCAGATAGCCCATCAGGAAGTGGTCTTTACAAGTCTACTTTTTCTGAGGTTTCAGCCTTAAGTGGTACATATCGTTGTGTAGTATTTGTGGGCAGTGTTGGTGTTGCTGGCTATGAAGTGAAGTTCACCGGAACTGATACTGAAGTGGCTCAAGGTGCTGAATTTATCAACGCAAGTGGTGGTGACGATGCTGCTACAATTTACACATACTTTACTGATGCAAATCGAGAAGATGCGTTTAAAGCAGATTCGACACTTGCCAAGCAGAACGAAATTCTTGCGAAACTTTCAACAACAACTCAAGTCTTTACTGATCCTGATATGGCAAATCCAAGAAAAATTACAATCATTCGTGGCGATGCTTACGATAGCGTTTCTTGGCCTGCAAAGTCTTGGGACATCGGTAGAGACATTGATGGTTTAGATTTCAGGTTTACAATCAAAGATCAAATTGACGGAAATGTAATTTTTCAATCAACAGGAACGGGTGCTGGTCAAATGGCAGCACCTGTAATCACAAGTGCGCAAAGCCTTTTGCTGCAAAAAACAGAAGTTGGCGATGAATACTATTGGGATGTTGAAATTGAATACACTACAACTTCGTTCGGTACTCCATTGTACGGAACGGTAGAAGTTATTGATGATGTCACAACGCCAGGAGATAGAAGTTAATGGCTAAATTCACATCTCGGACGCTTCAATACGTCAATCAAAAAAAGGGAACAATTCGTTCCGGTCCATTGACAGTTTTTATGAAAAAGAAACTTTCTGTGGCAACTTTGACTTTGTCGTATTCTCATTCATGGGCATCGTTAAGCATATCTTCTTCGGTTAGTGTTAGTCCTGCGATGTCAGGTCAAACCAACCCGTTAACCTTTGTTGTGGAAACTGGTGCATTGCCGACAGGACTTTCCTTAAATACAAGCACTGGAGTTATTAGCGGTACTCCAACCCAAAGTGGTACAAACGGAAGTTTTTCAATCAAACTAACTGACTCAACAACAGCTACTGTTACGAGCGTTGTTTACAATTGGAACGTAGGACTCTAATGGCAGACATAACAGTATCGAGTGCAGTTGACACATTCATGCAGTCTGCTGACCAAGCAGCGATGATGAGCAACTTACTTGCTCGCGTTGACTTTCAAGGTTCGTGGACTCAGCAAACTTACACTGACCAACAAATGGTCACTGCTGGTCAAAACGGTTCGATTCTTGCAGTTGCGAATACAAACACAACAGACAGTCCGGTTCCATTGCCAATTTCGGATTCTGACTTCTTGGTTTCAGACTCACCATCTTTCACCAACCTGACTGCCCAGCCATACATTTACACTGGCATCAGAGTGAGGAATTACACAGGTGTTTACGAGATTTCTGAAATACGAGTTTGGATTCCAGATGTTTCGTCTGATGCAATGTATCGATTGGTCATACTTAACAATTCAGACAACAGCATTGAAATACTTGATGGATTCAATGGCAATTATGTAACTGCCGTTGGTTGGCACACAATTCCAAAATACAAAACTTTGCTTGAGGGTGGCGATTACACTTTTTATTTAATATCTAGCAAAAAAAGTGGAACAACAAGTTTTAACCACAACTGGAATCGAGTTGCTATTTCCAATAACGATGTTGATCCAACAAGTACAAATCTGACAAACAACGGATTGCAATCCAAGTTGCGAATAAGTAACAACGATGCAACTTCGACCGACAGGGCAAGTGATTTAGCTTTGATTGTTCCAGGTAGTGTTGTCAAAGTGGCTGATTCAACTGACTCAACAAGTTATTACGAATACGAAGTTGTAAGAAGCACTGCACAGACAGGTTGGTACAATTACGATGTCCTATTGCTTTCAACTGGTAGTGGTGGCGCACCTCCGGCATCCACGGTCACTGTTACTGCAACCAATCGAACTGCTGTTGCGATGGAGTACGTCAAGATAACAAATCATTTTGTTTCGAGCAGTGTTTACGAAGGTTATTTGAAAATTGGGACTGGTGGCGATTCTTTTGATGACCACGTTTACAATCTTGATCTTAAGATTCAAAAATATGAAAAATCTGCTGATTGGGACATACTTCCAGGGTCAAGCGGATTTGGAATAAGCGATCAAAATTCAACTGCTTTGACAGATTCTGGTTGGGCAGTGTATTACGATTCAACTTACACTTCTGGATCACCGTTAACTGTTAATAACACTAAAGTGCAATTGACAAATGACGGTGCTGGATCATTGACCAACACAGATTATCTTCCGACAAGCATGCAGAATCTGTGGGCATCTGACAAAATCATTGCTCAAAAAGTTGGAGATGTTTACGACATTTTGATTGAATTTAAAGCTGATCCAGGATCGCCTAGTGATTCAGCCGATTTAATTATTGATGTTGGAAACGGAAGTCCTGTTGTTATTATTGATCGATTGATCAGTCTTTCTAGGTCTGGTGTTAACAATGTCTCAATCGCATTTCCTGTTTGGGTTTTGCAAGATTTCGTTGATAACGGTGCAAAGATTTATTTTGACACATCATCAAGTGGCGATTCAATTAATGTTTACGATTTCATTATTTTTATAGCTCGCAGATGAACAACGAATCCGAACTAAAAATAAGATTTGCCGATGCTTTGTTGCGTGATCCCAACAATGCGTTTGCTGCTGCTCAATCAATTGGAATTGAGCAAAGTCGGATTATGCAAATTGCTACCACTTGGCCTAACGATGCTGATGTTTTAAAGGCACAAAAAGAATTAGTTGAAAAGCATGGTGCAAGAGAATTTTTGCCGTCTCGCGAAGAAGCAGCAAGATTACTTTGGGAAAAAGCACAGAACGCACAAAAGGCTGAGGACGTTGCGAAACTAATGAAAATCTACGGTGACTACATGGGCTTTATCGAAAAGCCTGGTCTTACCGTAAACAACAACACACAAAATGTTTTGCATGTGATGCGAGTTCCGATGCCTGAATCTGCCGAAGATTGGGAGTCAAAAGCAATTGAGCATCAAAGCAATATCACATCAAAAATATTAGAATCGGATGGTGGCGAAAATGTCGAATCCGAAGATTGATGTTGTTTGGGAACCAATACCGAATTCGAGTCAAGAGTTGGCACTTTGCGCGCCTGCTGACATTGTGTTTTTTGATGGTGCTAGAGGTCCAGGGAAAACCATTACTCAGTGCATGCGATTTCGTGCAAGAGTTGGTTTAGGTTATGGTAAATATTGGAGAGGAGTAATCTTCGACCGTGAGCATGACAACCTTAGCGATCTTGTTGCTCAAACTACCCGTGAGTTTCCAAAGTTTAAAGACGGAGCAGTTTTTAAATACTCAAAAGGTGATTACAAATGGGTATGGAAAACAGGCGAAGAATTGCTGTTCCGGCATGTCAAAAAGATTGAGGATTACAATGGATTTCATGGTCACGAATACCCGTTTATCGGTTGGAATGAAATCACCAAGTATCCGACCAGAGGTCTTTACGACAAATTTATGTCAGTCAATCGATGTTCATTCGATCCGGTTAAAGACACTCCCAAAGTCAAAAAAGGCACAAAGCTCGTTTATGATACACCAGATGAAAAGGCATTACCCCCAATCCCATTAGAAGTATTTGTAACAACCAATCCAAACGGCCCTGGTCACAACTGGTGCAAAGAAGAATTTGTTGATCCAGCACCTCCAGGGCATTTGGTCAAAAAAACAACTGAGATGGAAAATTTCGTCACTGGGGAAAAAATTATTGTGACGAGAACTCAGGTTAGAATATTTGGCAACTTTTTTGAAAACCCTTATATTCCCCACAAGTATCGAGCTAACATCATTGCTGCCTGCGAGCGTGATCCCAACTTGAAAGCGGCATGGATGCACGGAGACTGGTCAGTCAATGCAGGTGGTGCAATCGACGATCTGTGGAGAGACAATATCCATGTGGTTGAAAGATTTATGATTCCAAAAGATTGGAGAGTTGACAGATCGTTTGACTGGGGTTCAAGTCACCCATTTGCGACTATTTGGTGGGCAGAGGCTAACGGAGAGGAAGTTAACCTGCTGGACGGTCGTATTTGGTGTCCTCCGGCTGGAACTTTAATTGCCATAGCTGAGGACTACGGAACCGTAAAGGTAGGCTCAAACGAAGGTCTGCGGCTACCTGTGAATATGATTGCAAAACGAATAAAAGACATTGAGTCTCAATTAAAATCAGAATTGTGGGTGCAAGGAAGAATACGAACTGGACCTGCTGATAATCAGATCAGAAATGTCATGCTTGACGATGTTGACACAATCGAAACTCAGTTTCTGGATGAAGGAATTGGCTGGACTAAGTCTGACAAATCACCTGGTTCAAGAATTAATGGTTTGCAATTAATGCGAGATCGTTTGCGAGCTTCTCAGCAAAAAGAAAGACCTGGAATTTATTTTATGCGGAATTGTAAGTCTTGCTTAAAAACATTGCCTTCGCTTCCGCGTGATCCTGACAAACCGGATGACGTTGATACTGATTCGGAAGATCATTTGTGGGACGTTGTTAGGTATAGGATTTTAGCCGCTTCAAATCGGTACGCTACAAAAGTTCAAACAGACTGGAGAGGTTAACATGGCAATTCAACACAACGTGGATCATGTTCGGCAAGAATTAATAGACATTTTACCTCGTTATGAAATGATTGAGGACTGTTTGGATGGCGAGTATGCAGTCAAAGAAAAAAAGACCACATATTTACCTAAGCCAAATCCAACTGACACAAGTGCTGCAAACCAAAGTCGCTATGAAGATTACATCAAGCGAGCAATTTTTTACAATGTAACTGCTCGAACTTGCGATGCTTTGGTTGGTCAAATATTTTTGCGACCTCCTGAAATTGAATTGCCTGAGCTACTTGGTCCGATTGAGGAAAATGCAAACGGAGAAGGTTTAAACATTATTCAATTGACCAAAGAGGCTTGCAGTTATGTATTGCCATACGGTCGAGGTGGAATGTTAACCGACTATCCAACGACCGAAGGCATGGTGTCTAGGGGCGACATCATGGAAGGCAGAGTTAGACCTACGATTCGGTTTTACAAGCCACAAGATATTATCAATTGGGAAACAAGGGTCATTGGAAACGAAACCGTTTTAACAATGGTTGTTCTTAAAGAGGTTTTTGAGCGACGAGATGAAGGTTCGTTTAAGGTTAGTAAGTACGAACAATTTAGAGCGTTAGAACTTCTTGACGATGGTTGTGTCAGAGTAAGTATTTTTGTTTATGACGCTGACCATCGAGGCATGGACAGAGAGCGTGTTTACACTATCTGTGACGTAGAAGGAAACGAGTTCGGAAGAATACCGTTTACTTTTATTGGTTCTGAAAACAACGATCCTTACATTGATCGTCCTCCACTTTACACGATGTCAGTTTTAAATATTGCTCATTACCGAAACAGTGCTGACTACGAAGAAAGTTTGTATTTTATAGGTCAACCAACATTGTTTATTTCTGGTGTCACAGAAGATTGGGTTAAAGATGTTTGGAAAGGAACTTTGCGACTTGGAGCGAGAGGTGTTATTCCTGGACCTCCCGATTCGTCGGCAAGTTTACTTCAAGCAACTCCTAACTCTCTTGCCAAAGAAGGAATGGATCAAAAAGAACAACAAATGATTTCTGTGGGCGCAAAGTTAGTTGAAAGGAAATCAGGAGTTGAGCGAAAAGAAAAAGAAATTGAAATCGAAGCAGCGGGTGACACAAGCATTTTGACAAGCATTGCTCAAAACGTAGAAGAAGCGGTTATAGAGTCTTTACGTTTTGCTGCAAAATTTGTTGGTGCTGACGAAAGTCAAATTGAATTTAAAGTAAACAAAAACTTTGATTTGACATCGTTGACTGCTGAAGAATTGCGGCAAATTAACGAAACTGGAAATTCGGATTATCCACTTCTTTCTTGGGAAGAAAGCAGAGTTGTCGCAAAAAGATCAGGTCTTGCTTACCAAACTGATGATGAGGCAAGAGTTTCAATTGCTGAAGATATGAAAGTTAGAGCAGAGTTTGCTAAACTTATGGCAGACGCTGTAAATGTCAATCCGGTAAATCCAGATGCCGGTAATCAAGAACCGACTCAGT
>Ga0316202_10001752_pt1 | contig 15885 bp, 11 predicted proteins | sample 3monrhotite_MG_FD_204934 | JGI IMG/M metagenome (GOLD analysis project Ga0316202, IMG submission 204934) | Microbial mat bacterial communities from mineral coupon in-situ incubated in ocean water Damariscotta River, Maine, United States -... | ecosystem: Environmental > Aquatic > Marine >... | reverse complement strand
CATAGATTCACGCAAGCAGGTTGAAGAGACGCAATAATATTATGCTTGATGAAGCCAAGGTATTCAGACCATTAGCTGATCGACTTAGACCCCATAAACTTTCAGATTATGTTGGCCAGGATCACTTGATTGGTGCTGATAAACCACTTTCAAAAGCAATTGAATCAGACCATCTTCATTCAATGATCTTTTGGGGCCCTCCCGGTACTGGCAAGACTACATTAGCCAGCTTAATCGCTGAGCTTAGCGACAGTCACTTAGAACGAATTTCTGCGGTCTTATCTGGTGTTAAAGATATTAGAGAAGCCATAGAGCGAGCCAAATACAATCAATCTCAAGGTATACGTACCATTCTTTTTGTCGATGAGGTACATCGTTTTAATAAGGCGCAACAGGATGCCTTTTTACCCCATGTTGAAGATGGTACCGTGACCTTCATTGGAGCCACCACTGAAAATCCATCTTTTGAGTTAAATAATGCACTGCTTTCTCGCGCCCGTGTTTATCTAATCAAACGTTTGGATGATGCTGCTCTTAATGCCATTTTAGAACGTGCTATTTCTGACACAGAAGCTGGACTGGGTGACATTGGTTTGTCTCTTAACGAAGAACAAAAGCAGCGGCTATTTATGGCCTCTGATGGTGATGCGCGTCGTTTACTTAATCTCTTAGAAATTCTTGCTGATAGTTTGGCAGATGCTGAAACTAGCGAAGTATCCGATACCCATTTATCAGAAGTACTGCGTCAGAGTTATCGAACCTTTGATAAGGGCGGAGAACAATTTTATGATCAGATTTCCGCATTGCATAAATCTGTGCGAGGCTCAGATCCCGACGCGAGTCTTTATTGGCTTTGTCGCATGCTAGATGGTGGTTGTGATCCCTTATATGCCGCGAGACGAATTGTACGAATGGCTTCAGAGGATATTGGTAACGCCGATCCAAGAGCCTTGAGAATAGCATTGGATGCTTGGGAAACACAGGAGCGACTCGGTTCTCCAGAAGGTGAACTAGCAATTGCTCAAGCTGTGGTTTATATGGCTTGTGCTCCTAAGAGTAATGCAGTTTATATGGCTTATAAGGCTGCAGCTAGAGATGTCCGTAAAGAAGTAACCTATGATGTGCCACTAAAGCTTAGAAATGCACCGACCAAGCTGATGAAAGAATTGGATTACGGTAAAACTTACCGTTATGCGCACGATGAACCTGATGCTTATGCAGCTGGTGAGAATTACTTCCCTGATGAAAAGAAGCCCACTGCCTATTATCAACCGGTTGATAGGGGCTTAGAAATAAAAATATCTGAAAAACTAAAGATGCTTAAAAACAAAGATAGAGAATGGCTAAAAGAACGTGGTAAAGCTAGGCGAGGGAGTAATAAATGAGCATTACACCAATGTTATTATTGGCGATTGCTTGTGGTGGAGCCTTGGGTGCTTTAGCTCGATTTTTTACCCAACATATAGCCGGCAATTGGTTCGGTTTAACCTTTCCCTGGGGCACATTGGCCGCCAACATCTTGGGCTGTTTTATCATGGGTTTGCTTGCTGGTTATTGGGGCAGTCATGATTTCAATTTAAGCCAGGAACTGCGTGGCTTCTTAGTCATTGGATTTCTTGGTGCGTTCACTACCTTCTCAGCATTTTCTCTCGATAGTTTGGTTTTATTCCAAAATGGCGAGCACTTCAAAGCCCTGTTCAACGTGATTGGTAGTTTGGTTTTGTGTTTAATTGCTGTTTACCTCGGAAATCTTCTCACCAGTCGATAATAATTCAATGCGTCTAAAGGCATTTGGCGTTATAATCAGCGACTTTCATTAGGCTTGAATCTGTACGGTAAAAACCAAGGCAGTAAACAAAGGCACAAAGATGTTAGACCCTAAATTATTAAGATCAGAAATTGAGCAAGTCGCCCAAAACTTAGCGCGACGAGGTTTTACTTTAGATGTTGCAAAATACCAACAATTAGAAGAGCAACGTAAGTCATTACAGGTTAAAACGGAACAACTTCAAAACGAACGAAATACAAGCTCTAAAGCCATTGGTCAAGCCAAGGCAAAGGGCGAGGATATTCAACCGTTAATTGCTTCAGTAGGGCAGTTAGGCGAGCAGTTAGAAGCTGCGCGTAGCGAACTGTCAAATGTCCAAGCTGAACTTAATGACATACATCTTGGATTGCCAAATTTACTGGATGATTCAGTTCCTGATGGTTCTGATGAAGCGGATAACCTTGAGGTCAGTCGTTGGGGTGAGCCTAGGCAGTTTGAATTTGATGTAAAAGATCATGTGGATCTTGGTGCTATTAATGGCGAAATGGATTTTGAAACAGCCGCTAAAATAACCTGCGCACGGTTTGTGGTACTCAAAAATCAATTGGCAAGGCTACAACGTGGTTTAACTCAGTTTATGCTAGACACCCATTCCTTAGAGCACAACTATGAAGAGGTGTATGTTCCTTATCTAGTCAATGCTGATAGCTTGACAGGTACCAGTCAATTGCCTAAATTTGCTGAAGATTTGTTTGTTATATCTGGTGATACTGAAGAAGATAGGCAACTTTATTTAATTCCTACTGCTGAAGTTCCTGTCACTAATATAGCGCGGAATGAGTTATATGAAGCGAATCAAATGCCTAAACGATACGTCTCTCATACCCCTTGCTTTCGTTCTGAAGCCGGTTCGCATGGTAAAGATACGAGAGGCTTGATTCGACAGCACCAGTTTGAAAAGGTCGAGATGGTCCAAGTGGTATCAGCATCTGAAGCTGAAAATGCCTTAGAAGAGCTAACAGGCCACGCTGAAGTGATACTTCAGAAGCTAAACCTTCCTTATCGTAAAATTATTCTTTGTACTGGTGATGTAGGCTTTGGTTCTAAAAAGACCTATGACTTAGAAGTGTGGTTACCAGCTCAAGACACCTACAGAGAAATATCTTCCTGCAGTTGGTTTGGTGATTTCCAAGCGCGTCGTATGCAAGCGCGTTGGAGAAACCCAGAAACAGGTAAGCCTGAGCTAGTACATACACTCAATGGTTCTGGTTTAGCGGTAGGGCGTACACTGGTAGCAATTATGGAAAACTATCAGAATGAAGATGGTTCGATTACAGTGCCAGAAGCATTACGAAGTTATGTTGGTGGTATGGCGAAAATTGGATAAGTTCTTCTAACCATAAAACATAAAAAAAACCGGCCATAGAGCCGGTTTTTTATTAACTGTTGTAACGCTTAGTCATCAAATGCTGATAATAGATTCAAAAGGTGAATGAATATATTGTACAGATTCAAGTACATGCTTACAGTGGCCATAACATAGTTAGTCTGTTCTCCACGAATGATAGTACTGGTATCGTATAAAATAAAACCTGACATCAGTAAAACCACACCGGCAGAAATTGCTAGACTAAGACCAGAGATATACAGGCCAAAGAAGTAGCTACCAATAAGGTAAAATAAGCTACCGAAGAATAAAATCATAAGGCCAGCAAATAAGAAGCCTTTCATAAAGGTGAAGTCTTTCTTAGTCGTTAGTACATAACCAGAAAGAGCAAAGAAGATAAGTCCTGTTCCACCCAGTGCTTGCATAACGATACCGCTACCATGCATCGCAGTGTACATGCTGATAATTGGTCCTAACCAGAAACCCATCCAGCCTGTAAATACGAATGTAAGAAGAATACCCATTGAACTTTCCGCAGTTTTATTCACTGCAAATAACAATCCAATAGTAACGGCTAACCAGACAAACGGGTTAAGCGATCCAACGCCCATAGACATTGAAACAAATGACATGGCAGCACTGAAAAGTAGTGTTGCGGATAAAAGCAGGTAAGTATTCTTCAATACTTTGTTAATTTCTATTCCTGCACTGCCCGTACGAGTGACTGCGGCTGTATTGTAATCCATATAAGTAAAAACCTCATTTGACGATAATTTATGTGTCGAGTCTATTCTGTCACAAAAGCGCCTAAATTGCTCGATCTTAGTGTGACAGGATATTTCGGCTAACTGTATGAAATGACTGCTCTTATTAATAAAAACTTAGCAAATTCCAAACACTCAGTAGATTATATTGGGTTAATCGTATGTTTTTCAAGAAAAACCGGAATTATAGACTTCACGTTTATTAAACTTTGAGGTATAGTGCACGCCTTCGGAGAGATGGCAGAGCGGTTGAATGCACTGGTCTTGAAAACCAGCATAGGTTTGTAGCCTATCTAGGGTTCGAATCCCTATCTCTCCGCCATATATAAAAAAGCCTCGCTACGCGGGGCTTTTTTATATATGACTGAAAGCTAGGTCCCTGTTTTAATCTATCCCTTTCATAGATTCTAATGAACTCTAGATCCTCTTCCCCTGTAGGTCGGTCTTCAGGCCGACGCTGAAGATGATAACTCACTTATAATTTCAATTTGCGCGTCACCCTAAAGGGCGACCTACATTTTGACCAAATGCATTTCGGACGCATTAGCGCTCCGAAGGGGTTAAAACAGGAATGCGGTTACGCTGTAGAGGCATATTTCGGTAGATAATTTATTTTGACTTCTGTTCCTGAATTTTGATCAGAATCTATCGACAATGTTGCCCCCAGTTGCTTCGCTCGCTCTTTCATAATGGCTAAACCATAATGATTGAGTTTTTCAGGTTTGGGGCCTAATCCAACGCCGTCATCTTTAATAATTAAATTGATAACATTATTATCATCTGCAAACACTGAGACCTTGGCATTTTTTCCTTTAGAATGATGCAAGGCATTTTGTGTGGCTTCGCGCGCTATTTGCATAATGTGAATTTCTTCATTCGGTGTGAGAGGTAAATCACCGATCTGATAGTCCAAGGAAAAATTTATTTTTCCGTCTGAGCGGTTATTCAACTGAGTGATTGTTTCCTCAAAAGCATGTTGAAGGCCTTCGGAATCAATTTTAAGTCTAAAGGTGGTGAGTAATTCTCTAAGTTGACGATAGGCAGAGTTTAATCCGGATTTCAATTCAGTAACCACGCCATCGATTTGTTCTTTATCAGCACTAATCTGACGCATCTTTTGCAGTCGTGTAACTTGAATTTTTAAGTAGGATAAGGCCTGTGCCAATGAGTCATGTAACTCTCTAGCAATGACCATCCGTTCACTTGTTAATGCCAATCGCCGAGTTTGTTCAGACTGATGGCGTAGTTTTAATCCAGTAGCTATTTGGGCTGTTATAGAGCTAAGCAATTGATGTTGCCAAGCCTCTAAAGTGGCACCGGCTGGCAAGTTACATACCAAAACACCATAGTTAAACTCTCCTTTAATAAGCGGATAACTAATACTTATTTTGCCATCTTTATTAGGGTGACTCGTGCAATTTACAGTTTCTGTGATGCAGTTGTCACAGTCCATTTCGATACAACGCTGAGATAACTCTTTATCGGTAGTGATAAGGTGTTCAAATGGGGTAGAGCCTTCACTAGTCATTAAACATAAATCCAAATCATCCAATTTTGAAATTTTTGATAGTTTGGTAAGAATGGGGTCCAGCTGTAAATTTTCACTCGACTGACTAATAAGGCTTGATGTTTCAAATAACAATTCCAATGAATCATTACTCTGTCTGAGCTCGGCAGTTTTTTGTTCCACTCTTTTTTCTAAGTCTAAATGGGACTGCGAAATAGCATCGGCCATTTGATTCATGGTATTCGCTAGGAAGCCCAGTTCATCCTGTTGGGTGAGCTTAGTGTGAGCTGTATAGTCTCCATCAATGATCTTTTTTGCCGAGTTTGTCAATTCTGATAAAGGTGTTTCAACGCGACGACTCAACTGGAACATAATGATCACAACCAAAATGATTGTGAGAAACAGAGATACGCCTTGGATCATTCTAATCAGTAATATTCTATCTTCAGCATGTTGCTGATATAAAGAGACCAGTTGGTCGATTTGGATTACAAAATCATTGATCTGTTGTCTTATCTTAGGTTGGTAAATTGACCGTAGTTCTGGTTGTTCTATGATCAGGTCGAAATTCGGGCGGATCTCAGTATGCCAGTGCTGGTTTATGTTATCTAATGACTTAGCAATGATACTGTCATTATAGGTCGTCATGATCTGTTTTAAGACCGGAGAGTCTAATTTTTGCTCAAAAGTATTTAATTCATTTATGAGTGATTGGGCACTACTACTATTAATGAATTGCTGTTGGTAATCAGCCAAAATTTTATAGCTTTGCATTCGAAGTGATCCCGAATGGTTTATGGCTAGCGCATCTTTATCGGCCATTTCTGAAATGAAGGCAGTACTAAACATACTTACGATTGCTAGAAAACTAATGCTAAACATCATAGTTCCCATTCGAAAAACAATAGAATTGTATAACTTTTTAACAACCTTACTCATAATTTAGCCTTTGGTAATACCCCTAATAACCTTCGTTAGCAATAATTTCGACTCATCAGACTCATTATTAAGCTGAAGGTAAGAATATACAGTATCTCAGCGATTCAGGCTTATACCACTTTGTGGGTACAGCCACTAATCACAACAGAATTAACATTTTGCAAAATTGATCTGAATCAAGCTTTAATAGGCTTAGGCGCTTAGTATGCATCAATAATTATAGATCAGGAGAAGTGGCATGAGCCGTTTTTTGGATAAATTAAAGTTCTTCAAACCTGCTACCGAATCATTTTCTGGTGATCATGGTATCACAACTGATGAGGACAGAGGTTGGGAAGATGGATATCGTCGACGTTGGCAACATGACAAAATAGTTCGCTCAACACATGGCGTAAACTGTACCGGATCATGCAGTTGGAAAATATACGTAAAGGATGGTCTGGTTACTTGGGAAACACAGCAAACAGATTACCCTCGTACTCGTCCTGATCTGCCAAATCATGAGCCTAGAGGGTGCCCTCGTGGCGCTTCTTACTCTTGGTATATTTATAGTGCTAATCGCCTTAAATACCCTAAAGTACGTAAAAGACTGGTTAAGTTATGGCGTGAAGCAAAATTACAGCATAGTGATCCAGTTGACGCATGGGCTTCTATAGTCGAAAACAAAGACAAGGCTAATTCATATAAACAACAGCGTGGTATGGGTGGGTTTGTCCGTGCTGATTGGAATGAAGTGAATGAAATTATTGCTGCTGCAAATATTTATACCACTAAAGAATACGGTCCAGACCGGGTAACTGGTTTCTCACCAATTCCTGCAATGTCGATGGTTTCTTACGCGGCAGGCGCACGCTACTTATCTTTGATTGGTGGTAACTGTTTAAGTTTCTACGACTGGTATTGTGATTTACCGCCAGCATCACCGCAGATTTGGGGTGAGCAAACCGATGTACCTGAGTCAGCTGACTGGTATAACTCAAATTATATAATAGCTTGGGGCTCAAATGTTCCACAAACCAGAACACCAGACGCACACTTCTTAACTGAAGTGCGCTATAAGGGTGCAAAGGTTGTTTCAATCACCTCGGACTATTCAGAATTATCAAAATTAACCGATCAATGGTTAGCACCAAAGCAGGGAACTGATGCGGCGTTAGCAATGGCATTTGGCCATGTGATATTGAAGGAATACCATACCACTGGTAAGAGTGATTACTTCAATAACTACGTTCGTACAACCACTGATTTTCCAATGTTAGTGATGCTTGATGAAAGCGATAAGGGATGGGTCCAAGGTCGTTTCTTGCGTGCTTCTGACCTGGCTGAAAACCTTGGTCAAGATAATAACCCAGAGTGGAAAACAATTGGTATTAACGAAGCCAATAACGAATTAGTATCGCCAACAGGTTCGGTTGGATATCGTTGGGGCGAATCAGGTAAATGGAATATTACCGAAACAGATGGTACCTCTGGTGATAAAGTAAAATTAAAAGTCAGTCTTAAAGACAGCAATGATGGCATTGTAGATGTTGCCTTCCCATATTTCGCCACTGAAACCAACTCACATGAACATAATTACTTTGACCATACTGAACACGCAGATATTATTCATCGTAAAGTACCAGCCAAGAAAATTACTTTGGCCGATGGCAGTCAGGTACTGGTAACAACGGTACTGGATTTAACGCTAGCTAACTACGGTGTTGATAATGGTTATGACTGTGATAACTGTGCCAAGTCTTATGAAGATGACATTCCGTATACGCCAGCATGGCAAGAAAAGATTACTGGTTGCCGTCCACAAGATGTTATCAGAGTAGCAACAGAATTTGCAGATAACGCACATAAAACAAAAGGTCGCTCCATGGTTATTGTGGGTGCGGCATTGAACCACTGGTATCACATGGATATGAACTACCGTGGTTTAATCAACATGTTGATGATGTGTGGTTGTGTTGGCCAATCAGGTGGTGGTTGGGCACATTATGTTGGCCAAGAAAAGTTACGACCTCAAACAGGTTGGTTGCCACTTGCCTTTGGGTTGGATTGGCAAAAGCCACCACGTCAGATGAATGGCACTTCATTTTTCTATAACCATTCTAGTCAATGGCGTTATGAAAAATTAGAGATGTCCGAAGTCGTTTCACCATTAGCGAATAAAGAAAAATGGACGGGTTCTATAATCGACTTTAATGCCCGTGCTGAACGAATGGGTTGGTTACCTTCGGCACCACAATTAGGCGTCAATCCTTTGCAATTGACAAAGGATGCAACGGCCGCGGGATTATCTTCTAAAGATTATGTCGTACAACAGTTAAAGGCTGGCGATCTCAAGTTCGCCTGTGAAGAACCCGATAATCCACAGAACTTCCCACGTAATATGTTTATCTGGCGTTCAAACCTATTAGGTTCATCAGGTAAAGGGCATGAATACATGCTGAAACATTTACTGGGCACTAAAAATGGCCTGATGGGCAAAGAATTAGGCGTTGTAGGTGACAAATTACCAGAAGATATTAAATATGAACAAGAGGGTGCAGAAGGAAAAGTGGATCTTCTTGTCACCCTAGATTTTCGCATGTCTACGACCTGTTTGTATTCGGACATCGTGTTGCCAACAGCAACCTGGTATGAAAAAGATGATATGAATACATCGGATATGCATCCGTTCATCCACCCATTGTCACAGGCGATTGATCCTGTTTGGGAAGCGCGTTCTGACTGGGATATTTTCAAAGGTATTGCTAAGAAATTCTCAGAATTAACGGAAGGACACCTGGGTAAAGAAAAAGATATTGTCACCTTACCCATTTTACATGATACACCGGCTGAGATTGCTCAACCATTTGGTGTCAAGGCTTGGTGGAAAGGCGAATGTGATTTAATTCCTGGTGTGACTGCACCTAACTTGGTTGAAGTTGAGCGTGACTATCCAAACACCTATGCTCGATTCACCTCATTAGGCCCAACACTCGAAGCTCAGGGTAATGGCGGTAAAGGTATATTTTGGGATACCAAAGAGGAAGTAGAATTCCTCGGTCAGTTGAACAAAGTACATCATGAAGGCAGCAATGCTGGTCGTCCTAAGATTGAATCAGCAATTGATGCCTGTGAAGTGATTTTATCGCTCGCTCCGGAAACAAACGGTGCTGTTGCGGTTAAAGCTTGGGAATCGTTAGGTAAGTTTACTGGCCTAGACCACACTCATTTGGCAAAGCCAAAAGAGGACGAGAAAATTCGTTTCCGTGATATTCAGGCACAGCCAAGAAAAATTATTTCCTCGCCAATTTGGTCTGGTTTAGAAGATGAACATGTTTCCTATAATGCAGGCTACACCAATGTTCATGAGCAGATTCCTTGGCGAACGGTTACTGGTCGACAGCAGTTTTACCAGGATCATGAATGGATGCGAGATTTTGGTGAGACCATGTGTCTTTATAAACCGCCAATTAACACCAAAACTGTGCAGCCGTTGATGAACAAGAAGCCAAACGGTAACAAAGAGATTGCTTTGAACTGGATCACACCACATCAAAAATGGGGTATCCACTCGACCTACTCAGACAATCTATTGATGCTAACGCTTTCACGTGGTGGTCCGATTGTTTGGATCTCTGAAGTGGACGCTGAAAATGCAGGCATTGTTGATAATGACTGGATTGAGGTGTTTAACGTCAATGGTGCAATCGCTGCACGAGCAGTCGTATCACAACGTGTCCCAGAAGGAATGAGCATGATGTATCACGCACAGGAACGTATTGTGAATGTACCGGGTGCTGAAACGACAGAAACGCGTGGTGGTATACATAATTCGGTAACACGAGCGGTAATGAAACCAACACATATGATTGGCGGTTATGCACAACAGTCTTATGGTTTCAATTATTACGGTACTGTTGGTTGTAACCGAGATGAGTTTGTCATTGTTCGTAAGATGTCAAAGGTGGACTGGTTAGACGAAGAAACCGAACATGGTGGAGCTGACCAATCTGAACAACAATTGAATGAGTTTAAGGTATAGGAGAACTGAAATGAAAGTACGTGCGCAAATAGGCATGGTCCTAAACTTAGACAAATGCATTGGTTGTCATACATGTTCAATTACATGTAAAAATGTTTGGACCTCTCGAGAGGGTGTTGAATATGCCTGGTTTAATAATGTTGAAAGTAAGCCCGGAATTGGCTACCCAAAAGAGTGGGAAAATCAAGAAAAGTGGAACGGCGGTTGGGTTCGTGACAACGCTGGAAACCTTAAACCTAAACAGGGTGGTAAAGGACGCATATTAGCAAACATATTTGCTAATCCGGATCTTCCTGAAATTGATGATTATTATGAGCCATTTGATTTTGATTATCAGCACCTTCATAAGGCTGGCGAATCAAAACACCAACCAGTTGCTCGTCCTCGTTCTTTGATCACTGGTCAAACAATGGAGAAGATTAATTGGGGTCCTAACTGGGAAGAAATTCTTGGTACTGAGTTTAAACATCGTAAAGCAGACAAAAACTTTGATCAGATTCAGTCGGACATGTATGGCGAGTTTGAAAAAACGTTTATGATGTACCTACCACGTTTATGTGAACATTGTTTAAATCCAGCATGCGTTGCTAGCTGTCCAAGCGGTGCTATTTATAAGCGTGAGGAAGATGGTATTGTTCTTATTGATCAGGACAAGTGTCGTGGTTGGAGAATGTGTGTTTCTGGTTGTCCTTATAAGAAAATTTATTACAACTGGAAAACAGGTAAATCAGAGAAATGTATATTCTGTTATCCAAGGATTGAATCTGGTCAACCTACGGTTTGTTCAGAAACCTGCGTCGGTAGGATCCGTTATCTAGGTGTATTGCTATATGATGCTGATAGAGTAGAAGAAGCGGCATCTGTTGCTAATGATAAAGACCTTTATCAAGCTCAGTGTGATATTTTCTTGGACCCTCATGATGAAGCAGTACAGGCAGCGGCACGAAAAGAAGGTATTCCGAATAACTGGCTAGAATCCGCAAAAAATTCGCCTGTTTATAAAATGGCAATGGATTGGAAAGTAGCATTACCATTGCACCCTGAATATCGTACTTTACCAATGGTTTGGTATGTACCACCACTAAGTCCAGTTCAATCAGCTATTGAGGCTGGTCATGTGGGACAAAATGGTGTGATTCCCGATCTTCAATCACTTCGAATTCCAATGAAGTATTTAGCCAACTTACTTACTGCGGGTGATGAGCAACCTGTCATCAATGCCCTTGAACGAATGCTTGCAATGCGCGCATATAAACGTTCTGAGCATGTCGATCAGGTAGAGGATTTAGCAGTTCTTGAACAGGTTGGTATTAACAAACACCAAGTTGAAGACATGTATCAGACAATGGCTATTGCCAATTACGAGGACCGTTTTGTTGTTCCTACAAGTGGCGCAGCCTATACAGATGGCGATCCCTATGAGAGCAAATCTGGCTGTGGTTTCAGTTTCGGAAATGGCTGTGCAACGGGTTCAAATGACACCAATTTATTTGGTGGCAAGAGCCAGACTAAGCGTCAAGTTATTCCAGTGAACCTCATTGATTAGTAAGATTATAAAAGGACATAACTATGAAAATTTTAAATCTTATTGCTCGGTTAATTGATTACCCGACTGAGGAAATTCACCAGGCTGGTGACGAGATAATTGCGTTAATACAAAATGACGCCTTTTTATCTGAACAGGACAAAGTTGGTTTAGTTAACTTTGTCACTGGGCGCTGTGCTATGGATATTCTTGATTGGCAATCAGATTACGATGCCTTATTTGAACGTGGTCGCTCGCTATCCTTACTTATATTTGAACACATTCACGGTGAAAGCCGTGACCGCGGCCAGGCAATGATTGACCTGATGGCTCAGTATAAACAAGCAGGGTTAGAAATTGACGTTCGAGAATTACCCGATTACATTCCATTATTTCTGGAATTTGTGGCAACTCAAGGACAAGAGAATGCAGAGGGCTGGTTACAGGATGTATCGCATATTTTTGCCTTACTACATGTGCGTCTAGTGCAACGGGATTGTGATTATGCTGCATTATTCAGCGCACTGGTGAACATCTCAAAAGCAGACATTAATTTTGATGATTTAGCTAACCAAGTGAAGGGTGAAAAACGCGACGACACAAAAGAAGCAATCGATAAGGTTTGGGAAGAAGAGATGGTTAAATTTGGACCTGACTCAAACAGTGATGCTTGCGGTACGGCAGGAAATAAGCCTGCGGAGTCTCAACGTCGAGATCAAGATGTTCCAATTCAATTTATGGAAGCGATAATTGATGAAACGTTAGTAAAAGACGCCAATAATTCAAACGCTTCAATCGGAGGTAACTAATTATGGATTACATCAATAATTTACTATTTGGTTTATATCCTTACATCGCATTTGTTATTTTTATAGTCGGTAGCATGCTGCGTTATGACCGTGAGCAATACACATGGAAAACAGGCTCGAGTCAGATGCTCGATAGTAAAGGAATCAAGAAGGGCAGTTTAGCCTTCCATGTTGGTATCATTGCTGTTTTGGCAGGCCATTTCGTAGGCTTGTTAACGCCTCATCATGTTTGGGATGTACTTGGAGTAGATGCGCCGACTAAGCAATTATTTGCCATGGGTGCTGGTGGTCTGTTTGGTTTAATTTGCCTTTATGGTATGACCGTATTGTTAAAAAGACGCTTAACTAATCCACGAGTACGGGCAACAAGTTCGACAATGGATATTTTAATTTTAGTACTTTTATATATTCAACTAGTACTTGGATTGGTGAGTATATTCTTTTCGTTCAGTCATTTAGATGGCACTGAAATGTTAAAAATGATGAGCTGGGCTCAGAATATCGTGACCTTCAATAGTGCTGCAGCAGCGACAGCTTTATCCAGTGTTGGCTGGATATATAAATTGCATATACTGTTAGGTATGACATTGTTTGTTTTATTCCCATTTAGTCGATTAGTCCACATTTGGTCGATACCCGTACGATATGTTCGTCGTCCATACCAAATTGTTCGATCAAAAGGATAAAATTTCAATCTAATTGAAAATGATATCATCAAGCGTCTGAGTAAGTTAATAACCCAAAGGACGCTTTTCTACATCTATAAACTCAAATTAAATATCAGGTAATTCAGTATGCAAATAACCAACGCGGCACCAGAATCAGAAAACAACGCTTCTAATGAAGAAACTTCAGATGCTAAAAATCCAGCTGCAAATTTTGGTAAATATCATGCAGAGTTTGGTTATAAACCATTGAATGCCGATCAACTCAATGAGCCAGAAGTTCCAGAAATACGAGTCAATGGTGCCTTAATTGATGAAGCCTCGATATTAGGTGAAATGCAATTCCATCCTGCGGATACAAAACAAGCTGCGATGAGCAAAGCTACTGAGGCACTTATTGTTAGTGAGCTATTACGCCAAAAAGCGCTAGAGTTTAATTATTTATCTTCAGATACTGAGGTAAACTCTGCTGAGGAAGCCGCTGGATTAGAAACACTTATAGAAAATCATGTTACTTATCCCAAAGCTACTAAAGAAGAATGTAAACGCTTTTTCGAAGCCAATCAAAATCGCTTTATGACGTCACCATTATTGGAAGTGCGACATATTTTATTAGCGGCGGCACCTGAGGATGTAAACGAACGCCTCAATCTCAAAAAGGTTGCTGAAAAACTAATTGAAATTCTAACCAATGAGCCAAGTACCTTTGCAGAACTGGCTCAACGTCACTCTGCCTGTCCCTCTAAGGAGCAAAAAGGTAACCTAGGTCAAATCACCAAGGGTCAAACTGTGCCTGAGTTTGAACGGGCTCTATTTGCGTCTAATGAGGGTTTAATTGGATATCCTCTTGAAAGTCGATATGGCTTCCATATCGTCTTTATTGACAGAAAGGTAGAAGGGCTGTCTTTGCCCTATGATATCGTTCAGGATAAGGTGTCTAATTACCTCAATGATAAAGTTCAACGTAAAGCAACCGCTCATTACATACAGACACTCATTGAAGGCGCAGATATCATTGGTTATAAGTTTGATATTGAAGCAGGACTGATGCAGTAGTTTCAGTGTCAGTAATTGAATAACATATTTGGCTTTTATAAAGTCAAATAATACAAGAATACAATTCTGCAGTCACAATGATACAATAGGTCATCAATTATTAATTAGGTTTTAAAGGCCAATCCAATGTCAAAAATGTTCGGTGAATTAATCAAAATGGCCTTGCAACAAGAGCAACCACAACGCTTACTTTTTTTATTTGCAAAGGCTGAATCTGGCGACGAAACTAACACAGCCGGATTAGTTAAAGGACATAAGTCAGGCACCATTGAGCCTCGTATGTGTGTCGATAAATTGCCCTCAGAATTATCTAAGTACAGTGATCTTGTCAAAGAAGCTGATTCAGTTGCAAAGGATTGGAACTTTGTTTTTATTGCCGGACTAAGTGGGCAAGATGGTGTTGCTCCTAGCACTGAGATGGCAGAACAATACTTGAATAAAATGACCAATGATTTGTCAGCGGGTCAAAATATTGCACAGTATGTGGTTTTTGACCGTGAAGGTAAACCGATTGAAATGATGGTTAGTTAAGCAACAAGGTCATTTGAAGTAATTAAAGTAAGGTGTTTTAATTTTTCTAAATACAACCTAGCTCGCATTAAACATGCTGATCACTATCAGTAATAAAACTATCATTGAACCTGATAATATTCCCCAAAACATAATTGTATTATGCTCCGTTGAACTTTCGGGTACGTCGAGCAGGTAATCAGGATTTGGGTGCGTTAAATCTTTCAAAAAGTGTTGAATGGTTGGATAACGTTTTTCTATATCTAACTGTACGCCTTTTTCCAAAGCCCGATCAAACCAGATAGGGATAATGGGATTATGGTAACTCGCACTTTGGTAACGAAGATGATCATAATCAAATGCAGTCTTACAGTTTTCTACTTGTTCGCCATAGGGCCAGTGGCCAGTAAAGAGTTCATAAGCTATGGTCGCAAGCGCATACAGGTCTCCTTGAATCCCAGGATTTTTGCCTAATAAATATTGAGGATCAGAGTAGGTTGCTGTTCCTAATGCACCTTCGTGCTCTATGGGATTAAACAACTCGGCAGTGCCTGCTACAAATGTTGAGCCGAAGTCTACAATCTTAATCTGGTTCTCATCGTTAATAAGAATATTTGCGGGTCTTAGGTCCTGATGGACGCTGTCATTTTTATGGAAAGCATCCAACCCTTTGGCTATCTGCTTAACTATATCAATTGCATCTTTAGGAGCAGGGAGCGGGTTTAGCCCAATCCAATCATCTAGCCCCGTGCCTTCGACAAATTCCATTAGATAATACAAACAGGTCCGTGGTCTGCTCTGCTGTACAATTTTGACAATCTTGTCACTGCTTATTCTTTTTCCTATCCATTCCTCTTGAATGAAACGGTCTATATAGGCAGTATCCTGACTGTAGTTAATTGACGGTGTTTTCATGACAATTTGTTCGCCGCTG
>Ga0316202_10001751_pt1 | contig 15894 bp, 14 predicted proteins | sample 3monrhotite_MG_FD_204934 | JGI IMG/M metagenome (GOLD analysis project Ga0316202, IMG submission 204934) | Microbial mat bacterial communities from mineral coupon in-situ incubated in ocean water Damariscotta River, Maine, United States -... | ecosystem: Environmental > Aquatic > Marine >... | reverse complement strand
GTTTAGCCGCTGCGGGCAAACCACCCAAGCTTATTATTGGGGCAATGATGCGCAAACTCATTTCGGCATTGGTTGTTGTTTAATCGGTGAAAATCTGTGTAATCTGCGGACTAAAGCTTTTTCTAGGTTCATAGAGCATCCCTTCTTCCTCATTACTAGAGTGAGTTTCAATCCTTGCCGAAATGAAGACATATTTTAAGTTAAACCCGCTTTGCGGTAAGCTATGCGCTTTCCAAAAAACATTAGGCGAATTCAAATGGTACAAGGTCAATATGTGATGTCCATGCTCCGCGTGAGCAAGATCGTCCCTCCTAAGCGTCAAATCATCAAAGATATCTCCCTGAGCTTTTTCCCCGGTGCCAAAATTGGCCTGCTGGGCCTGAACGGATCGGGTAAATCCACTGTGTTGCGCATCATGGCTAAGCAGGATAAGGAATACGATGGTGAAGTGCAGCATCTACCAAATATCCGCATCGGTTACTTAGAGCAAGAGCCTCAGTTGGACCTAGATGCCACCGTGCGCCAGGAAGTGGAATCCGCGCTGGGTGAAGTGATGCAAGCGCAAGCCAAGCTGGATGAAGTCTATGCCGCTTATGCTGAGGAAGATGCCGATTTTGACGCGCTAGCCACCGAGCAAGCACGTTTAGAAAACATCATTGCCGCATCGGGCAGCGATGCCTCACACCAAATGGAAATCGCCGCCGACGCGCTGCGTTTGCCGGATTGGGATGCGGAAATTAAAAATCTTTCCGGTGGTGAAAAGCGCCGCGTGGCGCTGTGCAAGCTGCTACTAGAAAAGCCCGATATGTTGCTGCTCGACGAACCTACCAACCATTTGGATGCGGAATCAGTTGATTGGCTAGAGCAATTCCTAGTGCGCTTCCCCGGCACCGTGGTCGCTGTTACCCATGATAGATACTTCCTCGATAACGCCGCCGAATGGATTCTCGAACTTGACCGTGGTCATGGCATTCCGTGGAAAGGTAACTACTCAAGCTGGTTGGAGCAAAAAGGCGCGCGACTGGAAACAGAAAACAAGCAACTAGATGCGCACACCAAAGCGATGAAAAAAGAGCTGGAATGGGTACGCCAAAATCCGAAAGGACGACAAGCTAAATCCAAAGCACGTATCGCGAAATTTGAAGAACTCAATTCGCAAGAGCATCAGCAGCGTAACGAAACACAGGAAATCTTTATTCCCGTCGGCGAGCGCTTGGGTAATGAAGTTATCGAATTCGACGGCGTGAGCAAAGCCTATGGCGACCGCCTGCTGATCGACAACCTCAGCTTCAAGATTCCACCCGGCGCAATCGTCGGTATCATCGGCCCTAACGGTGCGGGTAAATCCACGCTGTTCCGCATGATCACTGGCAAAGAAACACCCGACAGCGGCACGGTAAAGATCGGCCAGACCGTGAAAATCGCCCACGTAGACCAAGCGCGCGATTCACTGGAAAGCGAAAAAACCGTGTTCGACGCGATCTCCGGTGGCAACGACATCTTGACGGTCGGCAAATACGAAACCCCAGCCCGTGCCTATATTGGTCGCTTCAACTTCAAAGGCTCGGATCAAGGCAAGCTAGTTGGACAACTTTCCGGTGGTGAGCGCGGCCGATTGCATTTGGCACAGACACTTATCTCCGGCGGCAACGTGCTGCTGCTCGACGAACCATCCAACGACCTAGACGTAGAAACCCTGCGCGCATTGGAAGATGCCCTGCTTGAGTTTGCAGGTTGTGTAGCAGTTATCTCCCACGATCGCTGGTTCCTAGACCGCATCGCCACCCACATCCTCGCTTGTGAAGGTGATTCAAAGTGGACGTTCTTTGATGGTAACTATCAAGAATATGAAGAGGATAAACGCAAGCGTCTGGGTGAAGAAGGTGCGAAGCCTAAGCGGATTCGGTATAAACCGATTAGTCGGTAAGGCTTTGCTCCCCTCGCCTGCAGGCGGGAGAGGGGCTGGGGGGAGGGGCGTGGCGTAAGTTCCAAACAGGTAGACTTTTAGTAAGGAGGTGTCGTATGCCAACCATCAGCCAGTTCTTCGGAATCATCATTCAGATGTTCTGGAATGAGCATGCACCTCCTCATTTTCATTGTCGCTATGGAGATTACGAAGCCATTATGAATATTCAGACTTTGGAAGTGATGCAAGGCAAAATGCCGCGCAGGGCAATGAATCTCGTTCTCGATTGGGCAGAACTGCATCAAGTAGAATTGCTCGAAGACTGGGAACTTTGTGAAGCCAAGCATCAACCTAAACCGATCGCACCATTGGAGTAAAGAATGCCTGCATATTGGAGAGTGAGTGAAGTTCGAGTGATTGAAGACTATGCAGTGAAGGTACGCTTTATTGATGGTCTCGAAGGCATTGTGCGTTTCTTGCCGGGATTTTTTCGAGGCGTATTTGCACACCTGAACGACCCGGAAAAATTCCGGCAAGTCTCCGTGGTCGGTGGTGCGGTAACTTGGCCGGGAGAGCTTGATCTAGCGCCGGATGCGATGCACGAAGAGATTAAGCAACGCGGAGAGTGGGTGGTGGATAAGTGAATAGTAGAAATGCTAGTACATGTAGATACCGTCTTAAGCGTCAACTAATTTTTCCATAATCACGCTGGTATGGTTGACGCGTTTTAAGCACACCGAAGCACAGATGTACCAGTTTTCGCATGGCGGCACCGAGCGCAGACATTTTCGATTTCCCTCTTGCTAGTAATCGTTCATAAATAGATTTGACGTGAGGATTGCAGCGTATTGCCACGACTGCCGCCATATACAACACAGCACGTATTTTGGCGGGTCCTGCCTTGGATAGCTTAGTTCGTCCCATCACAGAGCTACCTGACTGTCGTTCTACTGGCACTAAACCAAGATAGGCTGCGAGCTGTTCGGCTGAGCCGAAGTTGTGTGTAGTGGTCAAGTAATTTCGGACACCTCAATAGGTTGTTTTACTGCAAACTGTTTTTCGTAAACTATGGGTGCTAAGTTCCCCAAGGCGGAGTGCCGTCGTGTGCCGTTATAGAATCCTACGATGTACTCCGTCACGTCTTTAGTGGCCTCCATTTGGTTTGCATATTCTCGTTGCCACACCCGCTCTATCTTCAAGTTCAAGAAGAAGCGCTCCATCACCGCATTATCCCAACAATTGCCTTTGCGGCTCATGCTGCAAATGATGCCATGTTGTTTTAGCAAGGCTTGGTATTCATGCATAGAACATCTGGATTGGGCGGCATGTATAAAAAAATACGACCGAGAACATACTTTATTCTATTGCGATCCGCCGTATTGGGGGACTGAGGGTTACGGTGTGGACTTTGGCATTGAGCAATATGCGTGCATGGCCGGGCTGGCAAAAACAATCAAGGGCAAGATGATTATCAGTGTGAACGATATACCAGAGATGCGAAAAACCTTTGCTGGATTGCAAATGGACAGCGTGGATATCACTTATTCTGTAGGGGGTGGAAAGAAGCAAAACAAGGCTGCGGAGCTTGTTATACGTAACTGGTAGTGAATGGCTGGGGCAAATGAAAGTTAATTTTGTCTCAGCTTGTAATTTTTGGCGTTAAATTTAGTGCCAAATGTTGCGCAAATCAGTGCCAAATGCGGCGCGGCCTTACAACTACACACAACTTCGGCTCAGCCGAACAGCTCGCAGCCTATCTTGGTTTAGTGCCAGTAGAACGACAGTCAGGTGGCTCTGTGATGGGACGAACTAAGCTATCCAAGGCAGGACCCGCCAAAATACGTGCTGTGTTGTATATGGCGGCAGTCGTGGCAATACGCTGCAATCCTCACGTCAAATCTATTTATGAACGATTACTAGCAAGAGGGAAATCGAAAATGTCTGCGCTCGGTGCCGCCATGCGAAAACTGGTACATCTGTGCTTCGGTGCGCTTAAAACGCGTCAACCATACCAGCGTGATTATGGAAAAATTAGTTGACGCTTAAGACGGTATCTACGCTGCCCCTTTTTTTATTTTTGTTTTCAATGATAAGTTAGCCCGTAACGACATACGGGCCAGTGGATGCGGCGGTAAGAACATGAGGAAGACTGCCAAGCCGATCTGTTTCTATTATCCAGACCCCTTGGGACTTCGGCGTTTGAATATAGCAGACATGTAAATCTAAGAGCGAGTGGCTCTCTTCGATAATCTGTGGAATATCAGCGGCCAGATTTTGTAGATTTTTACTCCCGCTCCATGGGTTGTGAGAGTGTAGATGTTTTCCCAATCGGTCGTACACAGTCTCAAACTTTTTTTTTGGTCAAGAAACCGGATTTTTTATCCCCATAATGCCACGCCCCATCTTCTTGACGAGCAGCAGGAAGCAAGGGTTTGGGGTAAAAATTTTTATTGATCTTGCTAAGTGCTGTAAATATTTTTGTTGCGTGATAGTTCTTTGTAAAGTAGGGGCTGTTTGATGCGGCGGCCCGAAGTTCAGCGTATTGCTTTTTGTTTGGGGCAATTGCCGCAAATGCGATTGTTTCGAGAGCCTTCCGCACTTGAAGGATTGAAGCCTCAAGTTGAGGCACTAGATTGGTTGCGGTGTATGCCGATAAAAAAGCTTGGGCTGAAAGTAGTCGGGATGTGGCCTCCGCTATTTGCATCCGATAAATTTCCTGTAGTGAGGCTTCAGACATGGCAAGGGCTAACGTAACTAGACGACAAAATGTCGTTTAATTCGATGCGAAATGTCGCATAGTCTGGAGGCAGGCGTTTTATTCCATTGATTCTCAAAGGAGTGATATTCATGAACACACCATCCTTGCAGAAAAAAGCGACATCATCTCAAGCTCCCAAGCTTCTTGACCAAGTGGTCGCAAAAATGCGGTTCAAACATTAGAGCCGACGAACCGAGTTGACTTATACGCACTGGATTAAACGCTATATTCTTTTTCATGGCAAGCGCCATCATTTGGATATAGGGGGCACTTGAAATCGGAGATTTTCTGTCTGAATTGGCGACTGATCGTAATGTCTCTGCCAGTACCTTGCACTGTCTTTCATATTATTTCTATACAAAGAAGTGCTAGGGATTGATTTTCCATGGCTGGACAATATTATCCGAGCAAAGAAACCCCAGTGCTTGTCCACCGTGCTATCTGAGAACACCAAGCCTGAATTGCACTAAATAATTCAAAACCGCGCACCACATTCAAACTTTACGCACCACATTGATGCGTTAACTCGCTCGGCCTTGCTTGATTCTAGAGGGTTTGCTGCTGGCACAGGAATTGCATTGTATGTGCTGAGTGATTTTCCTTACCCAATGGCGGGCGGAGAGTTAAACAGGAATACCGACAAAGGCGTCGTTTTGGCTTTAGGCTGGGCGATGTCTTTTTTTTGAGGAAAAGGCATGATGGGAATAAATAAAATGCGTTTGGTTGTAATCGGCAATGGTATGGCGGGTATTCGCACCATTGAAGAGTTGTTAAAAATGTCGACTGATGAGTTTGATATTACGGTGTTCGGCTCAGAGCCTCAGCCTAACTACAACCGCATTCTGTTGTCACCTGTGTTGTCTGGTGAAATGCCATTTAAAGATACGATCTTGAATGACTGGGCTTGGTATGAGGATAACCATATCACCTTGCATACGGGGAAAACGGTGGTCAAGATTGACCGTAAGCGTTGTACGGTAGAAACAGATGATGGACTTGTTGTTCCTTATGACCGCTTGCTGATTGCGACGGGTTCCAACCCTATTATGTTGCCCGTGCCGGGCATTGATTTGCCCGGTGTGATGGGTTATCGCAGTATTGCTGATGTTGGAAAAATGTTGAGCAAGCCGGGTAAGGGTACTCGTGCGGTGGTGATTGGTGGTGGTTTGCTTGGTCTGGAGGCGGCAAATGGCCTGTCATTGCGCGGCATGGATGTGTCGGTGGTGCACTTGTGCGATTGGCCGATGGAGCGCCAACTGGACAAGGTGGGCGGCGGTCTATTGCAAAAAGAGTTGGAAAAGCGTGGGTTGAAGTTTTATATGACACGTCAGACTGAAGCGATTCTGGGCGAGACTGAAGTTACTGGCTTACGCTTTAAAGATGGTGAAGAGATTCCCGCAGATCTGGTGATTATGTCGGCAGGTATTCGTCCGAATATTGCCTTGGCGCAATTGGCAGGTATTCATTGTGAACGCGGTATTGTGGTCAGCGATACTATGCAAACTTTCGATCCGAAAATTTATTCCGTAGGGGAGTGTGTTCAGCATCGTGGGCAGACTTATGGTTTGGTTGCGCCGCTGTTTGAACAAGCTAAAGTTGCCGCTAATCATCTCGCACGTTATGGCGCAATGCGTTATGAAGGTTCGTCGGTTTCAACCAAGCTTAAGGTGACGGGTATTGATCTTTTCTCGGCGGGTGAATTTACTGCGGGCGATGAAGATGAAGAGTTGCTATTGCATGATTCGGCACGCGGTGTTTACAAAAAGCTGGTGTTACGCGATAACAAATTACGTGGTGCAGTGATGTATGGCGATACCGTGGATGGCCCTTGGTATTTCCAAATGATGCGCGATGCAACTGATGTGTCTGAGATGCGTGAGCATCTCTTATTTGGTCAGGTACATATTGGTGACTCTGGTTTGGGTGGGGTGTCTAGTGTGGCGAACATGCCCGATACGGCTGAGATTTGCGGCTGTAACGGGGTATGTAAAGGCGCTATCGTGAGTGCTATCGTCGATAAGAAATTATTTACGCTGGATGAGGTGCGCGCCCATACTAAAGCCTCTGCTTCATGCGGATCTTGTACAGGTCTGGTCGAGGCAGTATTGGCGAATACTTTGGGTGGCGATTATTCTGCTCGCCCCAGCAAGAAGGCAATTTGCGCTTGTACAGAGTCTTCTCACCAAGATGTGCCCCAGGCCATTCGTGATCTAGGGCTGAAAAATATCCCCGATTTGATGCAGGCGATGCAATGGAAAACGCCGGACGGTTGCCATGCGTGTCGTCCAGCACTGAACTATTATTTACTGGCGGCTTGGCCGGGTGAGTATGTGGATGATAGTCGTTCACGTTTTATCAATGAACGTGTGCATGCCAATATTCAAAAAGATGGTACGTATTCGGTGATTCCGCGTATTTGGGGCGGCATGACTTCGCCAGCCGAGTTGCGCTCGATTGCTGAGATTGCCGAACGTTATGAAGTGCCCACTGTGCATATCACGGGCGGTCAGCGTATTGGTTTGTATGGCATTACTAAAGAAAACTTACCCAAGATGTGGGGTGAGTTGGTTGATGCTGGTTTTGTATCTGGCCATGCTTACGGCAAATCGTTACGTACAGTTAAAACCTGTGTCGGTTCCGAGTGGTGTCGCTTTGGTACACAAGATTCCACAGGGCTGGGTATTCAGGTCGAGAAGATGACTTGGGGTTCATGGACACCGCATAAATTTAAGATTGCTGTTTCCGGTTGTCCGCGCAATTGTGCTGAGGCTACTATCAAGGATTTCGGTGTGGTGTGTGTGGAGTCGGGTTATGAGATTCATGTAGGTGGCAACGGTGGCGTTAAGGTTCGCGTTACAGATTTCTTGTGTAAGGTGGAGACAGAAGCCGAAGTGTTGGAATACTGTGGCGCATTCATGCAGATGTATCGCGAAGAAGCTCACTATCTGGATCGTACTGCACCATGGATTGAGCGCGTAGGTTTGGCACACATCAAGCAACATGTTGTGGATGATGCTGTTACTCGTGCTGCTTTGTATGAGCGTTTTCTTGAGTCGCAACGTTACTCTCAGGATGATCCGTGGAAAGAGCGCGCTGAAGGAAAAGATGCACATGAATACGCGACACTAGCGACCATCGAATAAGGAGAAATGCAATGAATTGGATACAAGTTGGAGTACTGGACGATATTCCTCGTCAAGGTTCGCGGGTGGTTAAAACGGCCTCAGGCGAGATTGCACTGTTTCGTAGTGTAGATGATAAAGTGTTTGCGCTGAATAACCGCTGCCCACACAAGGGCGGGCCGTTGGCGCAAGGTATTGTGCATGGCACACGTGTTACCTGTCCTTTCCATAACTGGGTAATTGATTTGGAGAGTGGTTCCGCCGTTGCTCCTGATACGGGATGCGCGCATCGGCATGAGGTTCGGATTGCGCATGATGTGGTGTTTATCGAAGTAGAGGCTGGGGAATGCCAAGCTTAAATAATCAGAATACAGTGCGTAGCACTTGTCCTTATTGCGGGGTAGGGTGTGGCGTGGAGGTCAGTGTTGAGCTTGATTCAATCAAGTTGCGCGGTGATGCTGAGCACCCTGCCAACTTCGGTAGGCTGTGCTCTAAGGGCACAGCCCTAGCGGACACTTTGGATCATGAGGGGCGCTTGCTACATCCTAGCGTCAATGGTCAGCGTGTTGACTGGGATGAGGCGCTAGATAAAGTTGCTAACGGCTTTAAAGAAATCATCGCCGAACATGGCCCGGATGCGGTTGCCTTCTACGTCTCAGGTCAACTGCTAACCGAGGACTATTACGTCGCTAATAAGCTGATGAAAGGCTTTATTGGCAGCGCGAATATCGACACCAATTCACGTTTGTGTATGTCCAGTGCAGTAGCGGCGCAGAAACGTGCTTTCGGTGCAGATGCTGTGCCGGTTTGCTATGAAGATGTTGAATTAGCGGACTTAGTGCTCATTGTCGGTTCCAATTACGCATGGGCACATCCTGTGCTTTATCAGCGTCTGGCAGCCGCGAAAAAGAAGCGCCCAGAAATGCAAATAGTGGTCATTGATCCGCGTCGTACGGCGACTTGCGATATTGCTGATTTACATTTGGCGATAGCTCCTGGTTCGGATGCGTATCTGTTCAACGGACTGCTACATTATTTACGTCGTGAAGATGCACTTGATTTGGCATATGTCGAAGCGCACGTGGAAGGTTTTGCTGCGGCCTTTGAGGCGGCGCGTGCAGTAAATTCCATACCCAAGGTGGCGCAGGTGTGCGAAGTGGCAGAGACGCAGCTCAGTGAGTTGTTTCGATTGTTTGCGCGCACTGAACGCACCGTGACGATTTTCTCACAAGGCATCAACCAATCATCTAGCGGCGTAGACAAAGGCAATGCGATTATCAATGTGCATTTGGCGACTGGACGTATAGGGCGACCTGGCATGGGGCCGTTTTCTGTTACGGGTCAACCAAATGCTATGGGTGGGCGTGAGGTAGGCGGTCTTGCCAATCAATTGGCAGCGCATTTGGATTTTTCAGATCCGGCGAATGTGGATTTGGTGGGAAAGTTTTGGAATGCACCGCGTATGGCCGAAGCGCAGGGTTTAAAAGCGGTAGATATGTTTCAGGCTATTGCGGATGGCAAGATCAAGGCGGTGTGGATTATGGCGACGAATCCTGTCGTTAGTATGCCGGATGCCGATAAGGTGCGTTCTGCCTTGCAGGCTTGTGACTTGGTTGTGGTATCTGACTGCGTAGAGCTTACCGACACCACAGCGTGTGCCGATGTTTTATTACCTGCTATGGGCTGGGGTGAGAAGGACGGTACGGTGACTAATTCCGAGCGGCGTATTTCGCGGCAACGCGCATTTATGTCTGCGGCGGGGGAGGCCAAGCCGGATTGGTGGATCATCGGTCAGGTAGCGCAAAGAATGGGATTCGCTGAAGGATTTGCCTATACCAGTTCCGCGCAGATATTTCGCGAACATGCGCGCTTGTCTGGTTTTGAAAATGCAGGCAAGCGAGCTTTTGATATCAGTGCACTAGAAGATCTGGATGATAGTCAATATCAAACATTGCAGCCTGTGCAATGGCCGCTTAATAGCAATGCACCCAGCGGCACTGCGAGAATGCTCAGCAATGGGCAGTTTTATACACCAAACCGTAAAGCATGCATGATTGCTGTTGCAGCACGCTTACCCGCTGTTGCGACTAATACTGAGTTCCCTCTAGTGTTGAATACGGGACGTGTGCGCGATCAATGGCACACCATGACACGCACAGCCAAAGTGCCGCGCTTGAATGCACATGCATTTGAGGCATTTGTGCAAATTCAAGCCGGGGACGCACAGCTGTATCAACTGCAAGATGGTGGCTTGGCGCGTCTGAGCAGCCGCCATGGCAGCATGCTGGCGCGAGTGCAAATCAGCGAAGATCAGCGCCACGGCTCGGTATTTGTACCGATGCACTGGAACGATCAATTTGCCAAGTCGGCGCGGGTTGATGCACTGGTTGCACCTATTACAGATCCGATTTCAGGTCAGCCTGAATCCAAACATACGCCCGTACGGGTTGAACCATATAAGCCTGTCTGGCAGGGCTTTGTATTGAGTCGAACACGCTTGGATTTTGCAGATGCAACCTATTGCGCCTGTATGCCGGGGGTCGGCTATTGGCGTCATGAAATAGCTGGTGAAAGCACCCCCGAAGATTGGCGTGCTTGGGTGCAGCAATCATTTAATGCACAAGAAGAATGGCTGGAATATCGTGATGCGGCGATGGGGCGTTATCGAGCGGCTTGTCTGCATGAGGGGAAATTGGAAGCGGCGTTTTTTATCGCAGGCGATCAGCAGTTACCGGAACGCGAATGGCTGAGTAGTTTATTTAGTCAGCCACTTTTGGCCCCTGCCGATTTGGCTGGCTTGTTGTCTGCGCGCCCACCTAAAGGAGCTATATCTGATACGGGCCGTAATGTGTGTGCTTGTTTTAGCGTGGGTGAAAAAACCATCCAAAATGCCATTAAAACGCAAGGTTTGAAAAGCGTAGAAGCGGTAGGGAAATGTTTAAAAGCAGGTACGAACTGTGGTTCTTGTGTGCCAGAGATACGACGGATTATTGAACGCAGTTAAGTTGCTTTCATCATTCGACTAAGGCTGGACACAGTACCAGCCAAGTCGCTACTTATGTGGTGAGGTTTTAGATTCACTGTGAGGACTGAGTAATAGATTTTGTATGGGATGCGTAGTAATGCGCATTTTCATTCAGTGCGCGGGCCGCATCGCCAGTTTTGGTGTCACCGCAAGTCTTGTTGAAACCACAGCGTTCATCGTGTAGGCGCGGGTTGGAAAAGATGTGTAGATTTCCTTTGTCGTTGCCCATGATTGTGCGCATATTTCCGCCCACCATGATGTCACCGAATTCGCCGGGCTGTAACTTTCCATCACAGTTGCCAACTGCATAACCGTTGGCATAGGGTGCGATAGCTGAGGTGTGCCCCCTGTTGGGGTTGCATGCATCGACAAGTGAACCGTGGTTTAAGCCCATTAGATGGCCTAATTCATGGGCCAAGGTGTGCGCGCCGCAGAAAAAGTGGATAACTGCGAAGGCTCTACGCGGGTCGGATATTGCGGCCACGGATTGGTTCACTGCATAAGCGCGTCCACAGCCCGGCTTACCTAGTATTAATAACTGGCTAACAACAGCAATAGTGTAGTCGGCCCCATATTGCTGCGCCTTATTGAACATGGCTTCGAAGCCGTTACGTTCATTTTTCATGTCGTTGATAATATCTATGCCACTCACCGAGCTAATTTTGGCATATTCGATTTGCATTATTTTAGCTCTGAGGGCGACTCTGCTATTGCGGTAATAGGCATTTAGCACGTCTACATAGTTGTATAGCGCATCTTGGGTGATTTTGCGCTTTGTTGCCGTATTGCCAAGGTCATTGCTGGCAATGAATTGAATGCCAATATCTTCTGCCCATGCGCTCGTGGTAGCGCATATTGTTAATAGAATAACAGCGGTGAAAAACCGATTCATAGTGCCAATTAGCCGCGAGAGTACATGAATTCAGCAATGGCCAGCGCACGCTTTCTACGTAGTTCGTCTCCAGGGTGTTCTAACAGCGCACGAATTTCTCGGGTAAATTTTATTAGCCCAGCCAGCTCTATCCATTGTGCTAGTTTTTTACTTTCTTTAGCAGTGAACGGGCTATGGGCGTTATATGCAGTTATAAAAGCATTGAATCTCGAAAAATCGGCAAGGTGTATAAATTGCTCGGCCAATGAGAATTCGAAAGCACCGTCTAGTACGTCAGCTATACGCGGGCCATAATAGGCATTGTTAAAATCGAAAAATACGGCTCTGCCTTGTTCGTCGGTGATCACATTCTTGGGGGTGACGTCGCCATGATTGTGGGTGAAGGGAATATCGCTGTATAAAGTTACTCGGTTTTTATGGGCACTGTAGCGTTCTGATAGGGCGCTGAACTGACTTAATGCCGCCGCAATTTCTGGACTGTGTGTGGTGTCGCTCACATACTCTTTGTATAGCGGTAACCATATGGCACAAATGTCTTCGTAGACGAATTCTTGTTGTACATCTAGTGCATGCTCTATTTGTACTTGATGGATGCTGGCCAATGCTGAGCATGTATTGTCCAGATTATATTCCGGCTGCAACTGTGCCTCTCCATTGATGTGCTCAAATAATAGGGCAGGGTAGCCCTCTATATTCGCAGTGTCTCCACGTGTTGTTGGGATAACTCCTGCTGTCAGGACGTTACGTTTTTTGAGTTGGTTTATCAGACTTTCTTCGTATGCTGTGTGCTCAGCTACGCGCGTGCGTTTGTAGTTTCCCGATACCTTGAAAAGCTTTAATACATAGTTATGCTCATTGCTTGCAACTTTGTATAAAGCATTTTCTGTAGCGACATTTAATTTTTCTACAGCAACTTGCGGAAGGTCATACTGCTCTCCAATTTGTTGAGCAATATTTGCTTCATCACCAGTGTGATTGACGATGCCATCACGGGCACGGTCATAGAATAGCTGGGAACTGAATTTCTTTAGGAACTCGTCTTTCTCTGCTTGATATCCACGCGAGGGAAAGAAGACATAAGCATCAATCAGGTGCTCGATGAGCGGTAAGTTAGGGTAGCTTTTTTGCCATTCAGCTTTGCCACCCTCGATGGGAATCTGTTTGATGTGATAAATTGCGCAACGGTTCGATGGCTCGTCATGTTTAATGAAATGCCAGTGAGCTGGAATATCTGCCTCAAGCTCAGGATTCATTTCGATCAATATGTCTACATCCGAACCCAATTTGACCTGAGGGCCATTTACAAAGGGTGCAAGATAACGTCCCATCTCGCCACGTATGGCTGATCCCATCAGGTAAATCTTATCTACAGTAGCGAATACAGCAACTTCATTGCGTATGGTATCGGCTATTTTTTGTTGAAGTGCAGCTTGTTCCGGCGCGACGAAATTTACCTTAGTCGGTTTTATGAACCACAATTTGAGACTGACTAAAAAATCTGCCCATGTTTTATACAGCGCTGCTGCATCAGCCTTGCCGTGTTCAGTGGCGCTATAGGGGAAAATCACTTGTTGGTTTGCGGCTGAATATAGCCAGTTGTCTTGGTTTATATCTACGTTTAATTGTTTGTCTGAACTCAGTGCGAAATATAGATCAAGCACTTGGCATTTGATACGATTGATTGCATCTGGGTCTATGCCTTGTGCATTGCGGGAAACGAAATCGACTAATCTTTGCGTCTCTTTGTTGCCACGGATGCGTTTGTAATCTGATGTCGCTAATCGAGTATTGACCTTGGCAACCACTTTAAGCGCTGGCCCTTGGTAGCGATGCTCATATTTTTGTGCATCAAGAGTGAAACCGATGAGTTTGAATATCTCGCGTATCTTGGGGAAGTGATAGGCCGCAACGGAAATAGCTAAGGTATCGTCTGGAATATTGCCAATGTCTAATGTGAAATCAACATCGTTGTCTTCTAGTAACTCAAGGACTTCGTCGTAGGAACTCGCACAAGGTGAATCCACATCTAGTGTTTTGAACAGTTGTGCGATTTGGCGAAATTCGGTTTCATTGAAGAGCAACTTGTAGTTGCGGCAATGAAAATGGAATCCATCGCTACATTCTTCCAATGAGAAACGCTGGGAATGGTATTTGACATCATGCTTTAGTAGAGACTCTGTCCAGATGCGTACGTCATCTTGATTGGCATTGGCTAAGATGCCATCTTGATAGTCTTTTTCATGAATGATGGTTTGTAATTCTCGCGACTGTTTGCGAAAGGCATCACATATGTCTTCAAATTCGCCTCGGCTTAATTCGATGCGTAAATCACGATAATGAATGTGAATGTTTTCTTCCATATCAAGAAAGAAGTGCTGATGGCGTTGTTTGCCAAGCATGTTGCTACGATGAAGCATTTTCTTTATGACACCCATGATGCATCAATCTCCACTTATAACTTGAATTCTGTCGTTTAAATATCAGTTCGCACACGGTAATGCTGCAAAGAGCAAAGCTGACATGCTGATTGCCGTAATCTGGAAGCTAGGATTAGCAGTTGCTCCAAGGCTCAGCACGTATCCATTTCACTGCTATCCATTTTGCACCGCGAATTACGGGTGAACTTGCATGTAAGGATTTAGGGTCTATCTGACCATTTTCATCCACACTTTCAAAGTATACTGCATTGCCTTGCTTTGCCTTGGCTTCTAGATTTAGCGTTGGGAATGCCGTGCCTCCTCCCTCTTCAACATCATTTAAATATATTACTATGGTTGCAACGCGTTGACCGCCTCGATTTAATATATTTGCGCTACCTGCTAAAGCAGGGTCGAAATAATCATGGTGGGGCTTATAAAACCCACCCACTGGGTAGTATAAAACCTGCATCCCCTCTTGGTGGGACATCGGTAAGCCGGAGAGTAAGGCTATACGTTCTTCAATCTGCGAAATTAATGGTGTTTGACTCGGCGAAAAACCTTTACTTGACGTGATGCGCCCCTGGTCAGCTCGATTTTTGCCAGTCTTTTGATCAACTACTGATGCTCGCTTTAAGTCCGGCCTCGACATTTCAATGAGCGCCTCACATTCGGACGAAGATAATAAATTGCTCAGTAAGATAACACGGGGTTGAGAGAGTGTTAAAAGAACTGATACCTTGCAGCCGGGCAGCTGAATATTATTTGCTAATGGCGAGCTATTAAAATTGCTGGTGTTAGCAGTTAAAGCATCTCCGGCTGAATGAATTGTGTCTGGCTCGTCATCGGAGAAGACCTCTTGCGCGACTTTATGTGCAGACTCTGATGAATGACCTACTTTAACCATGCCTTGAATAAGATCGTCAGCAGACCATCCGCATAACAGACGTTCTTGAGCCCAAGAAATTAACTTTTTATGCAATGCTGCGTTGATAGGCATTCTATGTATCTTGTCGTTCTTCAGAGAAAATATGTTAAGTACTTATTTGGAGGTATTTTCCATTTTAACTTAACAGATTTAATGTCGAATTGCTAAAAGGCAAGCTTTTTGAGTCCGAGGACAAACTGCTTGAGTGGCAAAAAAGTGGGATCCCCTTTTACAGAGATCCCGCCAAGTTACGCTCAAGGGTCTAATTACTTACCAGTCGATTTTATCAATGTTGCTAAAATCGATTGATCCGTGCTCGGTAGTGATAGTGCCAGAGTGTCCACTGGTATCAAGAGAACCGTGCTCACTGTTGTTGGAAATCTGATTTCCATCAACCTCAACAGTCCAGCCGCCTCCCTGTGAGTCGCCACCACCTACATCCATCTCAATTACGTCTGACCAGCCGCTGCCACCATCAACAGTGGAGTGCCCAGATATGTCACCAAAGGTGAAAGTATCGTCGCCAGCGCCTCCAGACAGGTGGTCGGTTCCGTCGGAGCCGCTAATGGTATCGTTACCCTTTCCACCATCAATGTTGTCATCACCGCTGCTGCCATTTAAGTGGTCAGCTTTGCCCGTGCCTTGTACATCATGTGATGAACTATTGCTGTCTGAATTGCCATGGTCATTAGAGTTATCGTTGCCATCAGACTTGCCTGAATTACCCTGATCTTTAGAGTCGTCGTTGCCATCAGACTTGCCTGAATTATCCTGATCTTTAGAGTCGTCGTTGCCATCAGATTTGCCTGAATTATCCTGATCTTTAGAGTCGTCGTTGCCATCAGA
>Ga0316202_10001750_pt1 | contig 15915 bp, 10 predicted proteins | sample 3monrhotite_MG_FD_204934 | JGI IMG/M metagenome (GOLD analysis project Ga0316202, IMG submission 204934) | Microbial mat bacterial communities from mineral coupon in-situ incubated in ocean water Damariscotta River, Maine, United States -... | ecosystem: Environmental > Aquatic > Marine >... | reverse complement strand
GTCCTCCGTCCATGCCCAAAGGGCTTAGGACGAAGGCTCAGGCGGCCCACCGACGTCGAGCGAGGGGGGTCCATGCTTCTGCAAAGAACGGGTCGAAAGGGGTCCTAGTTATTGAGAATCAACACCTTGGAAGTGTGAGCGCTCTATCTCTGTATTCCGCTCCGCGGAATGAGCTCGCTTCGCTCGCCGTCGCGATCTTCGCTCGCTTAGGCTCCCTCATACCCCGACCCCTGCTACGCAGGCTCGGTTCCGCCACCTTGGAAGTGTGAGCGCTCCCTTGCTTCGCAAGGGGCTGGATAGGTTGAGGGCAATACCACGTTGGAAATCGCTTCGCTCGAGGCGCGATCTTCGCTCGCTTAGCTCATGTCCCGACCCCTGCTACGCAGGCTCGGTTCCGCCACCTTGAGAGTGTGAGCGCTCCCTTGCTTCGCAAGGGGCTGGATAGGTTGAGGGCAATACCACGTTGGAAATCGCTTCGCTCGGGGCGCTCCCTTGCTTTGCAAGGGGCTGGAGAGGAAGCGCGGGCTTACTCGTCGCTTGCCTCGTCGCTGGGGGCCTGGTTCAGCGCGGGTCCCTCTCGGTATTGCTCTTGGAGTCCCAGGCGCTTGATGCTCCGACCTTGGTCGTCCTTTTCGTCCACGACCAGGATCTGGGCCAAGAGCTCGGGCCGCCCCTTCTCTTGGTAGCTGAGCATCAGGAGCTCGGTTCCGTCCGGACCGTCGGGCCAGACCCCGATCAGCTCACCCTTGGAGAGGATGTCTACGACCGCGTATTCCCAGGGCTCCTCGGCCTTCCAGCTCGAGATGAAGGGCCGGATCTTGATGTAGCTGTGCTCGTCGCGAGTGGCCGCGCTGAGGTGGTCGTAGAGGGTCGACCAGCACTCGTAGCGCGCCATGTGGCTGACCATGGCGTGGAGCTCTTCGCTCGTCTTGGCCACTCCCTGGTGCGGGAGCATCTCGGTTTCGCACTGCTCGTTGCAAGAGCAGCCAGCGAAGGCGAGGGCGGAGAGGGTCAAGATGAGGCCGAAGATTCGTGGCATGAGGGCTCCAGGAGGCCAGCGTAGTAAGGAAGGAGACCGCTGGGAGAGGGGCGAGATTCGATCACAAATCCGCTCGACCGTTGCTTGCCGTACCTACCTGAGCTTGGCTTATAGTGTCGCCGAGCGTGAGGGGTCCCGATTCCTGGGGTCCTTAGGGCTAGATACGCCGTAATCAGCCGCACTCTGCCCGGGGGGGCCGAACTTTGGCCAAGAAGAAGCTCGGCAAGATCCTCATCGAGATGAAGGTCGTCACCCAAGCCGAGGTAGACGAAGCGCTCGAAAAGCAAGCCGAGGGCGGCAATAAACGCCGCCTCGGTGAGCACCTCGTGGAGGGGCGCGCCTGCGATGAAGAGGACGTGGCCAAGGGGGTCGCCGCGCAATGCGGCCTCAAGTACTGCCAGGTCAGCAAGTTCGACATCCCGCCGGATGTGATCGGGCTCGTGAGCCGCGACGTGGCCGTCGAGAAGCGGATCGTCCCGCTCAAGAAGGGTAAGCGCGACCTGATCGTCGCGACTCCCAACGAGCTCGACTTCTTCGCCCTCGAAGACATGCGCTTCGTGATTGGCATGGACGTCAAGCCCGTCATCGCGAGTGACGCCGAAGTCGTCGCGGCCATCAACAAGTACTACGGCGAGGTGATCGGCATCGACGCCGCGATGGAAGCCCTGGGCGACGACATTGACGTCCGCGGCGCCGGGATGGAGGAGGAGGAGGACGCGCTCGAAGACGACGCACCCATCGTCCGCCTCTCGAACCAGATCATCGCCGAGGCCGTTCGCAAGGGCGCCTCCGACATTCACGTCGAGCCCATGGAGAAGCGCGTTCGCCTCCGCTACCGCATTGACGGCGCGTGCATCGAGCAAGACAACGTCCCCAAGAAGCTACAGGGCGCCCTGCTCTCGCGCTTCAAGATCATGGCCAAGATGAAGCCTGAGGAGAAGCGGATCCCTCAGGACGGCCGGATCAAGATGCGCCTCAACAAGCGCGACATCGACTTCCGCGTCAACTCCCTCCCCAGCACCCACGGCGAGTCCATCGTTCTCCGAATCCTTGACAAGGAGAAGGCGATGGTCCCGCTTGAGGCGCTGGGCATGCACAAGTCGAACTACGACAAGTTCCAGGCCACGATCAAGCGCCCCAACGGGATCGTCCTCGTGACTGGGCCGACGGGATCGGGCAAGACCACGACCCTGTATGCGGCGCTCAACAAGCTCAACCGCCCCGACTACAAGCTGATCACGGCAGAGAACCCCGTCGAATACAGCATGGAGGGCATCAACCAGGCCGAGGTCAACCACGAGATCGGCCGGACCTTCGCGGTCATCCTCAAGGCCATGCTCCGCCAGGCGCCCAACGTGATCCTGGTCGGTGAGATTCGAGACGAGGAGACGGCGACGGTCGCGATTCAGGCGGCCCTCACGGGTCACCTCGTGTTCTCGACCCTCCACACCAACGACGCCCCGAGCTCGATCACGCGCTTGACGGACATGAACATCAAGCCCTTCCTGGTGGCCACGGCCGTCGTCGCGATCTTGGCCCAGCGCCTCCTGCGCCGGCTCTGCAAGAACTGCAAGGCGCCCTTGGATCCCTCAGAGGTCAAGCCTTGGGAGCTGGCTGCGGTCGGGGCCAAGCCAGAACACCTTCGCGGGAAGCGGCTCTTCCAGCCCGTGGGCTGCGAGGTCTGCGGACCTGGCGAGGGCTACAAGGGCCGGACCGGTGTCCACGAGCTGATGGTCATGAGCCCCGCCTTGCGGGACCTGGCCTTCAACGCAGCCCACTCCACGGAGCTGCGCCAGTGCGCCCTCAACGAGGGGATGTCGAGCCTTCAAGAAGACGGCGTGCGGAAAGTCCTCGACGGTCAAACGTCCTTCGAGGAAGTCCTCAAGATCAGCCACCGTCAAGACCTGAGCCTCGGTTAGGCCGCGAGGAGTTTCTATGCTGCAGATCGACAAGATCCTCGAACTCGTCGTCGACAAGGGCGCCAGCGACCTCCACATCACGGTCGGGAGCCCGCCCGTCGTCAGGCTCAACGGCAAGCTCCGCGCCCTGAACACGCCCTCATTGACCGCCGAGGACACTCAAGGGTTGATGAAGTCGATCACGAGCGAGCGCGCCCAGCAGGAGCTGGCCGAGACCGGCGGGGCCGACTTCGGGTTCAGCTTCGGCGATCGAGCTCGGTTCCGGGTCTCGGTCCTCAAGCAGAAGGGCAACATCGGCATCGTCCTGCGTCAGATCAGCAACACCCTCCTGACGATGGACCAAATCGGCCTCCCCCAGGCGGTCGCAGGTCTCCTCTCGCGTCCCCGCGGAATGTTCCTCGTGACGGGCCCCACGGGGTCTGGTAAGTCGACGACCCTCGCGAGCTGCGTCGACTGGATCAACCAAGAGCTCGACGCGCACATCATCACCATCGAGGACCCGATCGAGTTCTATCACCAGCACAAGAAGTGCATCGTGACCCAGCGCGAGATCGGAGTCGACGTCGGCAGCTTCGACGAGGCGATCCGCCGCGCCCTGCGCCAGGATCCCGACGTGATCCTGGTCGGCGAAATGCGTGACCTCGAGACGATCTCGGCCGCGATCACGGCGGCCGAGACGGGTCACTTGCTCTTCGGCACGCTCCACACCATGGGCGCCGCCGAGACCATCAACCGCATCGTCGACGCCTTCCCGACCAATCAGCAGGAGCAGGTCAAGACGCAGCTCAGCCAAGCCTTGATGTGCGTCATCAGCCAGACCCTCCTCCCGCGCGCGGACAGCGGCGGTCGGATCGCGGCTCACGAGATCATGGTCTTGACCCCCGCCATCGCTCACCTGATCCGCGAAGGCAAGATCTTCCGGATCAACAGCGAGATCCAGACCGGCTCCCGCCACGGGATGCAGCTCATGGACGACGCGCTCTTCAACATGTTCCGCAAGAAGCAGATTCGCTATCAGGACATGCTCGAGAAGTGCGTCAACCCGAACGAAATGCTGGCCAAGATCCGCGAGGCGGGCCTGGTCGGAGCCGGCGGCGGTGGCGCCCCGAAGGGACCTGCGCGTCGTGGCTAGGCCTCGTTTCAACCAACTCGGATCCTCGACGCCTGGCCCTTCGGCCGCCGGGAAGTAGGCAACCTCCGTGCGCAACATTGGCGAGATCCTGATCGAAATGGGCTTCGTGGACGTCGAGGACGTCAACGAAGGACTCGCGATCCAGGGCAAGAAGGGCGGCAAGCTCGGCGACATCCTGACTGAGCTCGGGTATGTGACCCCCGAAGACATTCTCTTCGCGCTCGCAGAGCAGACTGGAATGGAGGTCGCTGACCTCGACGAGGAGGAGATCGAGCAGTCGGTCATCGACCTCATCCCGAAGACCTTCGCCGTGACCTATCGCGTCGTCCCCGTCGGACAAGAAGGCGGCGTGATCGTGGTCGCCCTCGGCGATCCCATGAACCCGACGGTCCTCGAAGACCTCCGCTTCATGCTCAACCTCGAGGTCCGCGGCGCCGTCGCGACTCCGGATGCCATCAACCGCGCCATCACGCGCTACTACGGCGCCATCGAGGAGACGACCTTCCAAGACGCCTTGGCCGAGGCCGGCTTCGACCCCGACGACATGGAGGTCCTCGACGACGTCCCCGGTGGCGGGAACACTGACCTCGAGGCCATGACCAGCTCGACGCCCGTCGTCAAGCTCGTCAACCTGATCCTCCTCCAGGCGATCAAGGACAAGGCCGCTGACATTCACCTCGAGCCCTTCGAGAAGGTGTTCAAGGTCCGGCAGCGAATCGACGGCGTCCTCTACGACATCAAGCCCCCGCCCCCGCCTCACCTAGCGCGCGCCGTGGCGAGTCGCATCAAGATCATGGCGGACCTCGACATCGCCGAGACCCGTCTCCCCCAGGACGGCCGCATCGAGCTAAACGTCGGCGGTAAGCCCGTCGATATCCGCGTCTCGACCCTGCCCGTGGTCTGGGGCGAGGCCGTCGTGATGCGTATCCTCGACCGCGGCAACGTCGACCTCGACATCGACAATCTCGGCATTCGCCCCAAGGACCTCGAGGTCATCAAGGCCCTGATCACCAAGCCCAACGGCGTGATCCTGGTCACGGGACCGACGGGCTCTGGCAAGACGACGACGCTCTACAGCTGCCTCAGCCACATCAACACCATCGACAAGAAGATCATCACCAACGAGGACCCCGTCGAATACGACATCGAGGGTCTGATTCAGGTGCCCATTAACCCCGAAGTCAACATGACCTACGCCAAGGCTCTGCGCGCGATCCTGCGACAGGACCCGGACGTGATCTTCGTGGGTGAGATTCGTGACCTCGAGACCGGCGGAATCGCGGTCGAGGCCGCCTTGACGGGTCACTTGGTGCTCTCGACCCTTCACACCAACGACGCCCCCTCGGTCGTGACCCGCCTCGTCGACCTCGGGATCGAGCCCTTCATGCTCAGCGCCGTCCTCGAGGGCGTCATCGCCCAGCGCCTGGTCCGCAAGATCTGCCGCGACTGCAAGGCGGAATACACGCCTGAGGCCGAGGAGCTGATGGAGCTGGGGCTCAAGCCTGAGATGGTCCGAGGCCGGACCTTCTACTACGGCGAGGGCTGCAAGCGCTGCAACTCAACGGGCTACAAGGGTCGACAGGCCATCTTCGAGATGTTCATCGGCTCCGCCAAGATCAAGGAAATGATCGCTAAGAACGCCAAGCTCGTAGACCTCACGGCTCAAGCCCGTAAGGAGGGGATGCGAATCCTCCGCGAAGCTGGAGTCACTGCGATCTACGAAGGTCGAACCACCATTGAGGAGATCGTCCGCGAGACGATCCTCCACTAGTCAACTCACACGAACCTCCAGCTCAGCCCCAGCTCTGGGGCGCTCTTGGGGGGGCCTAAAACAACCGCGCAGGCCGGTCAGCACAAGTCGTTGCTTTCCAGTGTCCAGCGCCCTAAACTCCGGGCTTTCCAGCCCAATCGCGGGGGTGAACCATGCCTGGCTTTACAGTCGAAGCCGTTGACCAAAAGGGCAACAAGGTCAAGAAGGAAGTCACCGCCGACGATCGCGATGACGCGATGGCCCAAGTCAAAGACATGGGGCTCTACCCGACCAAGGTCAAGGAGAGCGGCGGAGGCGGCGGCAACGCTGCTGTCCAAGGGACGGCCGAGGACAAGAAGACTCGGACCTTCACGATCGGCGGCGTCAGCCTCGGTCTCCTGACCCAGTTCACCCAGCAGCTCTCGACGCTGCAGGATGCGGGTCTGCCCATCGTCCGCTCCCTCAAGATCCTCGAGGGTCAGCAGAAGCCGGGCGTGCTCAAGAACGCTCTCCTCGATGTCGCCGAAGACGTCGAGTCCGGCGCGACGCTCTCTGAGGCCATGGGCAAGCACCCCAAGTGCTTCGACCGCCTCTACGTCGGAATGATCAAGGCTGGTGAGGCCGGTGGTGTCCTCGACACCATCCTCGATCGCCTCGCCATGTTCATGGAGAAGAGCCTCAAGCTCAAGAAGAAGGTCATCGGAGCCCTCGTCTACCCGATCGTCGTCACGGTCGTGGCCGTCTTGATCCTCGCGGGAATCATGGCCTTCGTTATTCCGGCCTTCCAGAAGATGTTCGACGAGACGGGCATTCAGCTCCCTGCGGTCACGCAGCTCCTGATCGACATCTCCTACTTCGTGAAGAACTACTGGTTCCTGCTCCCTGGGTTCCCGATCGTCATGATCTTGGCTTTCAAGCTGACGGCGAGTCATCCCAAGGGCAAGTTCATGCTCGACAAGTTCACCCTCTACATGCCGGTGTTCGGGACGATCCTCTACAAGTCGACCATCAGCCGCTTCTGCCGAACGCTCGGAACCCTGGTCTCCTCGGGTGTTCCGATCCTCGAGTCGCTCTCGATTACGCGCGAAGCGACCAGCAACGACGTCATCGCCAAGGCCATTGACGAAGTTCACGCCTCGATTCGTGAGGGTGAATCCATTGCCCGCCCGCTCCAAGAGGCAGGCATCTTCGACGACATGATGATCAACATGGTCGACATCGGCGAGGAGACGGGTGAGCTCGACAAGATGCTCGTCAAGATCGCGGATAACTACGACGACGACGTCGACATCGCCGTCGAGTCGCTGAGTTCGATCATTGAGCCGATCCTGATCGTCGGTATGGGTGGCGCGGTCGGCTTCATCGTTATCGCGCTCTTCCTCCCGCTGATCTCGCTGATCGAGAAGCTCTAGACGAGCGCCTCGATCCTCGTGGATCCAGAAGGCCCCGGACGTGCTCTGCGCGCCGGGGCCTCTCTCGTGTGGGGTCGAGACGTGTCGCCGAGGCGACCTCTAAGCGCCGAGGACGCCAAGGTCGCCAAGGGCTCCGCCTCGCGATGGGGAAGCGAAGGGCTCGCTGGCGTCCGAGAAGCGCAGGCTGCGCTCGGGCGACTCGTCAGCCTCCCTCGAGGGAGGCTCAGCGGATGAAGCTCCACATAGTCGATGGGACCTTCGAGCTCTTCCGTTGCTTTCACGGCGCGCCGCGGGCCGCCCTCGACGGGCAGGAGGTCGGGGCCACCCGGGGGTTCCTCCACACGATCCTCTCGCTCCTGCGCCAGGAGGAGGTCACGCACCTCGCGATAGCCTTCGACAGCATCATGGCGCCCGCCGTCCGCAAGGGACAGCCGGTCGATCCCCTCGCGAGCCAGCACGGCTTGGTCGCCGAGGCGACCCGGGCTCTGGGGGTCGTGATCTGGCCCATGGTCCGGCGCTACGAGGGTGACGACGCCCTGGCCAGCGGCGCCGCGCAGTTCCGCCATCAGGTCGAGCAGGTCGTGCTCTGCACGCCAGACAAGGACCTCGCCCAGTGCGTGCGCGGCCAACAGGTCGTGGTCCGCGATCGGATCCGAAAGGTGACCCTGGACGAGGCGGGCGTGCTGGCGAAGTTCGGCGTCCCTCCCCTCCTGATCCCGAGCTACCTGGCCCTCGTCGGCGACGCCGCCGACGGGATCCCCGGGATCCCTGGCTGGGGGAAGGTCTCAGCGGGCGCAGTCCTGAATCACTACGGCTCGCTGGAGGCGATCCCCGCCCTCGGCAGCGAGTGGGAGGTCAAGGTCCGCGGACGCGATCGCCTGGCGCGCGAGCTCAACGAGCGGCGCTTCGAGGCCCTGATCTACCGTGGCCAAATCGACCTCGCAGAGGACGTCCCGATCCCGCACGGACTGGACGACCTGGAGTGGCTGGGCGCGCCGCGAGAGCGCCTCGAGCGCTTCGCCCAGCGGATCGGCGCCGAAGACGCGCTGCCCGGCGTTCCGCGCTGGCTGGGGGAGTAGCTGCGCCGGGCGCGATCCCTTTGGAGAGCCCGAGTGTTGGTAGAACCTGTCCGTGACCGACTCCTCCGAGCCCCAGTTCCTCAACTCTCCGACTCGCTGTCCCTACTGTCACGACTCGGTGGGCGCGGAGGCCGCTTCTGTTTGCACAGACTGCCTGGCCAGGCACCACGACTCATGCTGGACGGATCACGGTCGCTGCTCCGCGTGTGAATCGACTCGAAGGCTCCGTCCTGACGAGGCCGAGCAGGAGCCGCAGATAGGCGGATCCACGAGGCTGACCCGAGATCCGGTCACGATCCTGCTGGTCGCGGTCGGGCTCGCCGCCAACTGGTTCCTGCTGCAGCAAGGCACGCCGCTGCAGCGCATGGAGGGGCCGGCCCTGACGCTGATCCTGGGAGCGATCATCGGCTGGCGAAGCCGCAGCCCCACCTCAACCCTCCTCGCGACGACGGCGATGACCTCCGTAGGGACCCTCGCGTGGTGGCTGGATCACAGCCACGCCTCACTGATCCTGAACACGCTCGCGGCAGTTGCTGGCGGACTTCTTCTGGGACTTCCCGGGTCCGCCCTCGCTCGGGTCATGGGGCCCAGGTCCAACGCCGAGCCAGCCGAGTCAGGTCCCCGCTCCGAGGCTCCTCAGGCGATCAACGAGGGGGAGCCAGGTCGAAGGCGACCCAAACAGGAGAAGGCCTAGGCTAGATCGCAGCCAGGTAGACGGCGCCGAGCTTGAAGGCGATCCCAGCGGCGAGGGCCAGGCCCAGGAGGCTGCGCATCCGGTTCATTTCGCCGAGCTTGCGGAGGGTCATGAAGCGCAGGTAGCTGTAGCGCGCATAGAGGAGCGCCTCGGGGCTGCGCATGTCCACGCTGCGGTAGTGGGTCTTGAGGAACTCAGAGAAGCTCCGCTGGTGGCGCATGAAGCCTTGGAAGTCGGTGTCGTGAGGCAAGTCGGGGAGGACCTCGCCGACGGCGTCCTCGCGCCCCTCAGCGGCGTGCACGCTCCGCCCGGCCAGGACCCGGAAGATGTAGACGTAGACGAAGGCCAGGAGGAGGCCTATCGCCGTGCCCCAGGCGCCGAGGGTCAGGAGCGCGACGCCGTGCTGGGCTGCGCCGAGCTGCGCCGTCGCTGGGGTCAGCTCTGCTTGGAGCAAGTAGCCCAGGGCCAAGACGCCAAAGCCCATAAGGAAGTTGCCGAGCTGGTCGACGGACTCGACGGTCCGCAGGGACCCGCTCAGGTAATGGCGGAGCAGGTCATCGTGGGTCGTGGACTCGCAGATCGGCGGGGACTGGGTGCGCATGGCGGGCTCCTCGGCTGCCCAGCCCTAGGCAAGTCCTGGTCCAAGAGCAACTTCTGGAGCCGAGTCGAGGGTGCGCCGATCCGGAGCACCGGATCGGAGCGGGCCGCTCAGGTTCGCTCCCGCGCTACTCCGGCAGCTCGCGGATCCGCTTGATCAGCCAACTCGTGGAGTGGGCCTTGGAGTCACCGACGATGGCGATCTCGCCGCCGTAGGCCATGACCGTCTCGCGCTCGGGGATCGTCTTGGGGTCGTATTCGGTCCCCTTGGCGTGGACGTGAGGCTCCAGGAGCTTGAGGAGCGCGTCGACGGTAGGCTCGTCGAAGATCGTGACGTAGTCCACGTAGCGGAGGGCGGCTATGACCTCGGCTCGCTCCGCTTGGGGTTGGATCGGGAGCTGGGGCCCCTTGTAGGAGCGAACCGAGGCGTCGGAGTTCAGCCCCACGATCAGGAGGTCGCCGCACTCGCGGGCCCCCTGGAGCGAGCGAATGTGTCCCACGTGGACGATATCGAAGGTCCCGTTGGTGAACACGACGCGTTGGCCAGCGGCCTTGGCGGCGGTCACGACCTCGGCCAGCTCTTGGCGGGGGAGGATCTTTCCTGGGGCCGGGGCGCTCAGAGCGATCCCTCCTCGGAGAGGGGTGAGGTGCGGAAGATATGCGAGGTCTGGTCCTTGAAGCGACCTGAGTGCTCGGCGTTGCCTTCCATCCGCTGGAAGATGAACTGGCAGATCGCGGTCCCCGGGTAGAGGCGGAAGGTCCGCGGGCTCATGTTGAAGATCTCGAGCACGGTCTGGTTGAAGGTTCCGGGCTGCATGAAGCCCGCCGAGATATGGACCAGAAGCCCGAGGCGCGCGAAGCGGCTTCGGCCGTCGAACCAACCGCACATGTTGGAGGAGAGCCCGACCCGCTCGTTGGTGATTCCGAGGACCATTTCCCGACTCCCGACCTCGAAGTAGGCCCCTTCGGGGACCTCGATCAGCTCGGAGATGGAGGGATCGCGATAGTCGGTGTCGTCGCGGAGTGTGATCGAGTCGTGCCCTGGACGGAAGCGACGGAAGTGTCGCGAGACGGTGAGGTCCACCGAAGCCGTCCCGACCCGCGCGGGGTCGTAGGGGTCGATCTGGATCTCCTTGCTGTCGATCGCCTTCAAGATGGCGTCGCGGGCCAGGATCATGGCGCGTCTCCTTGGGTGCCTGTGCTCAGCGCGGCGAGGGCTCCCTGGCCCCCGCGGCGCTGACGAATCTGTTCGGCGATGCGCTCGGGGCTCGCGGTCAAGAGCTCTTCGCTGCGGAAGCCCTCTAGGTCAGCATCGTTCCAGCTCAAGTCCCACTCGGTCACGGCGCACTTGAGGTCCTCGTAGCGGCCGACGGCCTTGAGGGCCCGGATCCGAACCCGGAGGCTCAGCTCCTCTTTGAAGCGGACGTGCACGAGGCCGAGACCCGAGACGCGCCCCGCCGTATAGAGAGGGCAGAGAACGAGCGAGCGACCGTCGCGCTGACCGTGGCCGAGCCAGACCCGCGGCGAGCGCACGACCAGGCGCTTGGTTCCGTTGAGCGGCGCGCCTGTGTCCGCGCGCGACGTCATGCCCGACGCGACGCCCGACTTGCCGAGGACCCGGAGTTGACTGGCGTCGGTTGGGGCCCCCAAGGGAGAGAGCCCCTCCAAGGCGTAGACCACCGCACCTAGGGCCTCGTCCAAGGCCGGCTCCAGGCCGCCCAGGGCGGCCGCGTCTTGGTCGGCTATGCCCTCCTCGAGAGCGCCGGCTTCGACCAGCGAGCGGATGAGCGGCCCGGCCGGAGCGCGCGTGGCACCAGCCTCGCGGCTGATCCCGACCGTGACGGTCTTGGCCTGGTGCTTGATCGCGTCGATGGGTCGCCGGAGCTCGTCGATCCCCGCCACGAGCTCGGTCAGGAGCTCTTCCAGGCGCGCCAGGGGCGCTGGGGGCGCCGTCCCCAGTCCGCGTCGCTCGAGGTCGAGGGCCAGGCAGAGCCGGACGGCTTGGTCGCTGGCGCTCCCGGCGTTCCAACGCCCGTCGCGGACCGCGTCCTCGATCTCTTGGCGGACCCCTGCCAGGGCGCCTTGGACACGGCCTATGGTCTCGGCCGCGGCTTGGGGATCCTCGTCGCTGAACTCTTCCAGGGCGGCCTGAACCAGCTCGCGGCCGCGCCGGAGGGGGGCCGCGAGGTCGTCGATCGCGCGCGCGACCTCATAGCTGAAGACGTGGCCAGCTATGGTGTTGAGCAGGAGCGCGATCTCGGGCGAGCTAGCCGGGACCTCGATGGTCGCGGCGGAATACTCGGCGAAGCGCGTCTCGCCGCGGTCGCAGATCACGACCGGGATCGCGGCGTGGGCCTTGAAGATCGCGACCTCCTTGACGGCGTCGGCCGCGGCCGCGCCCGTGAGGCCAGCCCCGCACACCAGGATCATGGGCTCGCTGCTGAGGTCGATGTGCTTCTTGTCCTCGATGGTGTCGACCGAGACGGACTTGTAGCTCAGCTCGCTGAGCTTGATCCGGATCTCGCGGGCCGCGTGCCGGAGAGGGCCGCTCCCGACCACGGTCCAGTGTCGCCTGCGGATCGCGAGGCGCGCCGCGCGCCGCGCCCGCTCCCGACCGCGGTCCAGGACGTCTTGGAGGCAGCGCGGGAGATCCTGGAGCCGGAGGAGGTGTTCGCTGACGCTCTCGGCGCTGATCGCCTCGGCGTGCTGGGCCAGGTAGAGGGAGAGGAGGTAGCCAGCGACGACTTGGCAATAGAAGGCCTTGGTCGAGGCCACGCTCATTTCCACGTCGCGCCCGTCGGAGGTGTAGAGCACCCCCTGGGCCTTGTCGCTGAGGTCCGAGCCGCGCCGGTTCACGATGGCGATCACCTGAGCCCCGCGCTCGCGCACGAGGTCCACGGTCCGGTTGGTGTCGGTCGTGGTCCCGCTCTGGCTGACGGCGATGACGATGGTGTCCTCGCCGACCTGATCGAGGAGGAAGCCCGAGAGGTCGGTGGCCGGGAGCCCTTGGACCGCGACGCCCTTGGCCGCGAGGAGCCCGCTCAGGAAGTCGGCCACGGCCAAGCCCGCGACGGCCGCGGTGCCTTGCCCGATCACGAACACGCGCCGGAAGCGCGAGGCGGCGAGGCCTTCGCAGACCTCGCTCGGGACCACGTCGTCGCCGAGGAGGAACTCGGCGCCAGCGGGCGTGCTGCGGAACTTGCCGCGCAGGGTCCGCTCGACCGAGTGCGGGGCGTCGTTGATCTCCTTGAGGAAGTAGTGCTCGAAGCCGCCGCGGTCTATGTCACGGGTCGCGATCGGCGCGGCCTGAGTCACGGGCTGAGCGCGCGTGGCGCCGCTGAAATCGTGGACCGTCAGCTCGCCGCCCTCGGGCGCGAGGCGGATCAGCTCACCCCGCTCGCCGTCGAGCTTGTAGAAGCGAGGCGCGAGCTCGACGACTCCGTAGAGCTCTGAAGCGAAGAGGTAGCCCCCGCCCTCGAGCCCGCCGACGTAGATCGCCTGGCCGCTCCCCTTCTGGGAGAGGTAGACCGCCTCGGGGTCGTCGCTGGTCACGACGCCAATGGCCGTCGAGCCGTGGAACTCGGTCACCGCGCTGGAGAAGGCCGCCCAGAACGAGTCCGCGCTCGCCGCGCGAGCCGCGATCTCGACGGGAATGATCTTGGCGTCGGTCGTGCAGACGCTCGGGATCGCGTAGCCCTCGCGGAGGGTCGGGTAGTTGTCGACGTCGCCGTTGAGGACACCAAACACGACCCGCTCGGGGTTTTGTCCCGTGAGGTCATTGGCTACAGGGTGGCAGTTGGGCTCGGAGATGATCCCGTTGCTGGCCCAGCGGGTGTGGGCGATCACTTGGACCGAGGCTCGCTCGTCGCTGATCAGGCGGAGGCAGAGCGCGTCTTGGCTGAGCTTCTCGCGCAGGTCGCGGACGTTGGCCCCCAGCTCGCCGACCTCTTTGGCGACCTTGTGGGCGAAGCCCAAGGAGACTCGCCCCGCCGAGCTTCCGCGCATCACGCCGCGGTCCCTGAGGGCTTGGATCGCTTCACGCTGAGCCAGGGACTCGCTCAACCCCTCGGCCGCGAGCTCCTGCTCGACCGCGGCCCAGTCGGCGCTCGAGAACACGACTAGGGTCCCGAGCCCACCCGAGTCACGGCCTCGGACCTCGAGGCGCGCGAGCTGGTTGAGGACTAGGTTCAGGCGCCAGAGCTCGAACCAGCCCTTGGTCCCGAGAGGCTTGCAGAGGCGAGCCTCGGCACTGAGGGCCAGGAGGGCGACGGCGTCGAGGTTCGTCAGGGCGTCGCGGCGGATCCGCCAGGCTACGTCTCGGATCGTCACGATCGCTTGCGCCAAGGCCTCACCGGCCTTGGTCGACTCGCTTTTGAGCGCCAAGAAGGCGTCGCTAGCCTCGGCCACGCGCTCTAGAGCAGCCGCTAGGCCCTCGACCTTTTCGCGGGCGCTGGGGTCTAGCCGCAGGGTTTGGAGCCCGCTCCAGTCGACCAAGCCCAGGCTGAGGCGCTCGAGGCGCTCGCTCAGCTCCCGGAGGGGAACCGGCCCAGCGTCTGGCTCCCAGGCCGCGAGGGCCTGGCAGAGAGTGTCAAGGTCGCCCAGCCCGAGGGAGGCCTTGGGTTCGAAGCGGCGCACGAGGCCGACGATCCCGCACATGGAGTTCTCTCTTAGCTGATGAAGCGAAGGGCCCGAATCTTACGGTACACCTCTTCGGAGACTCCTCCCGCCGGGAGAGGTGGGTAAGATCCGCGCGATGAGCGTGGTGGCGATCACGGGCGTCTCGGGCTATCTCGGGCAAAGCCTCCTCTCCCAGCTCGACCTCGACGAAGAGGTCGAGGCCATCGTCGGTGTGGACCGAGAGCTCCTCTCCTGCCCGCCGCCCGACAAGCTGACCTTCGTTCAGCACGACCTGACCAAGCCCCTCGGCGACCTCTTCGCGGACCACGGCGTGACCCACGCGATTCACGTCGCGACCGTCGGAGTGCGCGAGCACGAGGCGGACCCGACCCTGGACCTGGTCATCGTCGGCAACGTCCTCGACGCCTGCGGCGCGGCGGGCGCTCGCTCGGTGTGCGTCGCGAGCTCGGTCATCGTCTACGGGGCGCACCCGGAGAACACGATCCTCCTCGAGGGATCGATCGTGCGCCCCAACCCCGAGCTCCCCGCAGCCGCGACCAAGCTGGCCCTCGAGGAGCGCTGCTACGACTTCGTGAAGGCCTTCCCCGAGACCGCGCTCCAGATCGTGCGCCCCTGCCCGATCCTCGGCCCCACGGCCCGCGGGCTCTTCACGCGGATCCTCGACGCCCCCCGGATCTACGGCCCCTGGCGCATCGACCCGCGCTTTCAGTTCGTCCACGAGGACGACGCGACCCGAGCCATTCACCGCCTCGTAAAGTCCGAGTCCTTCGGCGTGTTCAACCTCGCAGGCGACGGCTCCCTGACCCTCTCTCAGATCGCCCAGCTCGCCGAGCGTCGCCTGGTCCGCCTGCCCAGCTTCCTGCTCCGCTTCGCGGCCTGGCTGGCCTGGCGTCTCGGCAAGACGGACCTCCACCCCGGCCTCCTGCCTTTCCTGATGCACCCCTGGCTGGTCGCGGCGGTCAAGGTCCGCAACTCGGCCTACTTCGTCCCTCGCTACGACTCGGCCGACGCGCTCTTGGGCTACCTCGAACACCGCGAAGAGCGAGAACCGCAGGCCCTCGAACCCTTCGAGTGGTCGGCGCCGACGCCGGCGGCCAAACCGACCCCCGCAGGCGACGGAGGCGATTTCGGCCAGCGCCCTGGCCTCGACGCCGAGGATCGCGCCAAGACCAAGCCCCTCGGCCGGCCCGAAGGCCTCGAGGACGCCTCGGACCTCGAGGAGCTCAGCCGCGCCAACGACACGCCCGACCCCGACAGCCCCGAGGTCACTTCGTCCTTCGAAGATGCTGGACCTGCTGCGGAAGAGGCGGAGAGCGGGACCGGCACCGACGAAGTCGAGGCTCCTCTAGAAGAGAGCGAAGCGAGGGAAGGAGCCGAGGACGAGCCAGCGCAGGACGAAGCTCTCACAGAGCCTCAGGCTGCCGCTGAGCCAGCCGCTCAGGAGCCAGCCGAAGCTGCTGAGGAACCCGCCCCGAAGGAGCCCGCCCCAGAGGAGCCCACCGACGCTGCTGAGGAACCCGCCCCAGAGCCCACCGACGCTGCTGAGGAACCCGTCCCGGAGGAGCCCACCGACGCTGTGGAGGAACCCACCCCCGAGGAGCCCGCCCAAGCTGCCGAGGAGCCCGCTCCGGAGGCCACTGCTGAGGAACCCGCCG
>Ga0316202_10001749_pt1 | contig 15918 bp, 8 predicted proteins | sample 3monrhotite_MG_FD_204934 | JGI IMG/M metagenome (GOLD analysis project Ga0316202, IMG submission 204934) | Microbial mat bacterial communities from mineral coupon in-situ incubated in ocean water Damariscotta River, Maine, United States -... | ecosystem: Environmental > Aquatic > Marine >... | reverse complement strand
GGTTTTTCCATCGACCAGTGTGACTCGCAGATCTGTTACCGGGAAACCGGCCAGAACCCCCTCGGTCATGCCTGCCTGAACACCTTTATCAACTGATGCTCGGAATACCGCATCAATAACACCGCCGTGGATATTATCGCTGAATTGATATCCTTTGCCACGTTCCAGTGGCTCCATATCAATAACAATGCGGCCGAACTGGCCTGCACCACCGGACTGTTTTTTGTGTGTATATTCAATACCACTGACTTTGCCGGTAATGGTTTCTCTGTAGGGCACTTGTGGTGTGGAGGTTTCAACATGTACCTTGTAACGCCGATTAAGCCTGTTGAGTACCAGTTGCAGATGCATCTCGGAGGTGCCGCTGATAATCAAATCGTGAGTTTGAGGGTCAGCATGTAGCTGAAGACTGCGGTCATCATTGGCGAACTCGTGCAGTGCCGTGCCCAGTTTCTGGCCGTCCTTGTTGGTTTTGGGGCGAATAGCAAGTGATACCATCGGCTTGGGTAGAGAGATCTCATCCATACTGATGTTGGTGGCCTCATCGGTAATAATATCACAGGCATGCATATCATCCACGCGTGGAATGGCGATCAGATCTCCGGCTGCAGCCTTGCTGATATCCTGCTGATTTTTTCCCACAATTCTGAATATATGGCCAGCTTTCTCAATCTTCCCGGAACGACGATTGATAAATGTATCATGGGCGGAAATAGAGCCTGAGAGAATGCGGGCATAAGAGATACGGCCTACGAATTCATTTGATTCAGTACGATAGATGTATGCAGCAAAACCTTCCAGGTTATGGGCTGAGACAGCTTCTCCTTCACTGTAGACGATATGCTCAATCTCTTCCGGTGCCGGTGCGAGCTGACAGAGCATCTGCAGTAGTTCGCCGGTGCCAATCTCTTTTTCTCCCGAGGTTGGAATAACTGGAAAGATTGCGCCGTGCAGAAGGGCTGATTTGAGTGCAGAAAGTAACTGTTCTTCGCTGATCTTATCTCCTTCAAGATAGGCTTCCATCAGTGCGTCATCAGTTTCAACAATGGCTTCAACAATCTGCTCGTAGGTCGCAGCTCCCTCGGCCACAGCATGCCTGTCATGCAGAATCGAGTGGATGGAGCTAAAAGAGGATGCACTGCCATCAGGCAGATAGAGAGGGATACAACGGTTGCCGAATTCGGCCTTGATCACATTAAGTGTGTCCTGGAAATTACTGTTGTCTGCATCCAGTTTGGTGATGGCGATAAGGCGTGGAATACCGCGCTGTGCAGCCAGTCGCCACATGCGTCTGGTGTTTGCTTTAATGCCATCGGTGGCATCGATACATACCAGAGCAGCTTCAACGGCATGCAAGGAGGTCATTGCATCGGCAATAGCATCGGCGGAACCGGGCACGTCCAGACAATTGAACAGCAAGCCTTTATAGGAGAAGTTAACAGTGGAACAGTAGAGTGATTTCTCAAGCTCTTTTTCATCCGGATCAAAATCACTGATGGTGTTGTGGTCATCGACATGGCCCATGCGCTGTGTGGCTCCACAGAAATGTAACATTGATTCAAGTAGGGTGGTTTCACCTGCGCCTTCATGATCAAGCAGGGCAATATTTCTGATATGAGACATGGTCTGCTGTTCCATTATTTCTCCCGCCTATGGCTTAAAGCGAAGCAGGTAACCGGAACCAGTTAGAACGGTGACGATGGTTGCACGGATGAGGTCAGACCGGTTATCCGTTTCGTAGCAGAAAAAGTATACTTAACAATGAGCTTCTCGTCCATTTAGTCCGTGTATCATGAATATCCTTTATCAGAATAGGGTGGACGTAAGCATAATTTTCTTCATGCTCTCTAACCTATGTTGAGGGACAAAAAAGAACGCTTGATCAGCCGCCTGGGTGCGATACTTTCGCCCGAGGCTCTTTTGAGTCGTGAAGAAGAACTTAAGCCCTACGAATGTGATGGCATTTCTGTTTACCGACAGCTGCCGCTTCTGGTGCTTTTACCCGAGAGAGTAGAACAGGTGCAGGCCATACTGCGCCTGTGCCAGCAGGAGCAGGTTGCAGTAGTCGCGCGCGGTGCTGGTACAGGCCTCTCAGGGGGCGCTATGCCGGTAGAGGGTGCTGTCGTACTTTCGCTGGCTAAATTCAACCGTATTATCTCTGTTAATCAAGCCAATCGTACTGCGGTCGTAGAACCGGGTGTACGTAATCTGGCAATATCTGAAGCGGTTGATCATCTGGGATTTTATTATGCGCCCGACCCATCCTCTCAGATCGCTTGTAGCATCGGTGGTAATGTGGCGGAAAATTCTGGCGGTGTGCATTGTCTGAAATATGGATTGACGGTTCACAATGTACAGGGCCTGAAAATCCTTACGATGGACGGGGAACTGATCGAGCTTGGTGGTGCCGCACTGGATGGACCCGGCTACGATCTGTTGGCGTTGATGCATGGTTCAGAAGGGTTGTTGGGAGTGATTGTCGAGATTACGGTTAAATTGCTTCCCAAGCCTGAAATGGCCCGCGTGGTGCTGGCTGTTTTCGATGATGTTGAGAGAGCAGGCCAGGCCGTGGCCGATATTATTGCAGCAGGAATTGTACCTGCGGGACTGGAGATGATGGACCATCTGGCTATCAAGGCAGCTGAAGCCTTTGCCCATGCCGGTTACCCCTGTGACGCTCAGGCCATCGTGCTGTGTGAAATTGATGGTACTGAAGAGGGCGTGCAAGATTTTATCGTATCAGTAGAGCAGGTATTTGAAGCAGCCGGTGCGGTTCAAATCAGGGCTTCGGCGAATGAAGCAGAGAGATTGCAGCTCTGGGCAGGGCGAAAAGCTGCTTTCCCTGCGGTTGGGCGTCTTGCTCCTGATTATTATTGTATGGATGGCACAATCCCCAAGCGTGCACTGGCTGGCGTCTTGCGCCAAATCGGAAAGTGGTCGGAAGAGTTTTCTCTACCTGTAGCCAATGTCTTTCATGCTGGTGACGGCAATATGCATCCGTTAATTCTGTATGATGCGAACAAACCGGGGGAGCTTGAGCGAACCGAAGCATTCGGTGCGAAAATTCTTGAACTCTGTGTGCAGTCCGGAGGCAGTATTACCGGCGAGCATGGCGTAGGGATCGAGAAACTGGATTCGATGTGTTTGCAGTTCGGTGCACTGGAGCTGACGCAATTCTTTGCTGTTAAAGATGCTTTTGATCCGGACTGTCTGTTGAATCCGGGCAAGGCCGTACCCACGCTACACCGTTGTGCAGAGCTGGGTCGTATGCATGTACATGACGGGCAACTGCCACATCCTGAGCTGGAGCGATTCTGATGCGAAGCTCGAAACTACAAAATCAGATCGAAACCGCATACCGTAGCGGGACAGCTCTTAATATCACCGGTGGCGGCAGTAAATCCTGGTATGGGCGCGAGCCAACAGGGGAGCCGCTGCTGACTACTGGTCACGCAGGTATCCTATCCTATCAGCCGACGGAATTGGTGATTACAGCACGGGCCGGTACCCGGTTGTCAGCCATTTCTGAAGCTCTGGATGAATCTAAGCAACGACTACCGTTTGATCCGCCCAGTTTTGGTGAAACAGCAACTCTGGGTGGTACGGTAGCATGCGGGTTTTCAGGCCCGAGAAGACCTTATGCCGGATCCTGTCGTGACTTTGTGCTTGGTTGTCGAGTCATCAACGGTAAAGGTGAAGTGATGCACTTTGGCGGCGAGGTGATGAAAAACGTCGCAGGCTTTGATGTCTCTCGTTTGATGACCGGAAGCCTGGGCACATTGGGTCTGTTGCTGGATGTGTCCTTGAAGGTATTACCACACAGGCAGGTGGAGCAGACATTGGTAGTAAAAGCAGAGCCCTCTGATGCGATAGGCATGATGAATCGCTGGGCAGGCACTGCACTGCCGATAACGGCAATGGCTGCTGATAACGAAAATATCTATTTCAGGCTTTGTGGCACTCAGGCTTCGGTACAGAAATCGGCAGCATTGATTACAGGCACCGTCTACGCAGATGGTCTGCAATTATGGAAGCATATCAGAGAGCATAAGTTGCCATTTTTTATGGACGAGCGCCCCTTGTGGCGCATCTCGGTACCATCAGATGCACCTCATCCTATGATGGCCAATAGTAATGATGCCGACTGGTTTCTGGGGTGGGGTGGGGCACAGCGCTGGTTTAAATCCGAACTTCCTGCAGAACAGGTTTTTGCCATGGCAAAAAGGGCAGGAGGTCATGCCACACTGTTTCGCGGCGGTGATCGAAGCGCGGAGGTGTTTGCGCCACTATCGGATGCCGAGATGTTGCTGCACAAGCGACTGAAAACTGCTTTTGATCCCAAATCCATTTTAAATCCCGGCCGTATGTATAGGGGGCTTTAGGCATGCAAACGAGGATGCCGGAACAGTTGTTGGCAACTGAAATAGGCAAGGAAGCGGATCGTATTTTGCGCTCCTGTGTGCATTGTGGTTTCTGCACTGCAACTTGTCCCACCTATCAATTGCTGGGTGATGAGCTGGATGGTCCGCGTGGCCGCATCTATCAGATTAAGGAAATGCTTGAAGGTGGAGATGTGTCTGACAAGACACTGGGACATCTGGATCGCTGCCTTTCCTGTCGTGGTTGTGAAACCACCTGCCCATCAGGCGTGGAATATGCTCATCTGGTAGACATAGGGCGTGAAGTCGCAGAAGAGAGGATCAAGCGCCCGCTGCGTACACGCTTGATGCGAAATATACTTGCATCGGTTCTGCCGAAACGTGGGGTTTTCTCTCTGTTGCTCAAAACTTCAAGCTTGTTCAGGTCACTGCTGCCATCCCGTTTTAAAGCTGTGATGCCAAAGATATTGCCTGCACAACTGCAGTGGCCTGAAACGAATCATGATCGCAGTGTGTTGCTGATTGAAGGTTGCGTGCAGCCGGTGATTGCGGCCGATATCGATCGGGCAGCAGCGCATGTGCTTGATCAGTTTTCCATATCAACCCGGCGAACAGGTATAGCGCAATGCTGTGGTGCGCTTGAGCATCATTTGAATAAAACAGAAGCCGCGCTGAATCGTATGCGTTCTAACATAGATCACTGGTGGCCTGAGGTGAATGCCGGGGTAGAAGCGATTATCTCCACGGCCAGTGCCTGCTCACTGGAGTTGAAGGAGTATGAATATCTGTTGCGCGGTGATGTTTTGTACGCCGAAAAAGCGAAGCATATTTCAGCGCTGGCACGTGATATTTCAGAGGTGGTGGCTGCAGAAGACCTCACAGTGCTAAAGTCAGAGAGAACAGAGCGCGTTGTATTCCATCCCTCCTGTACCTTACAACACGGACAAAAGTTGGGCGGTGTGGTTGAGTCGATACTCACTCAGGCCGGTTTTGATCTGCTGCCGGTAAAGGATGCGCATATATGCTGTGGTGCGGCAGGAACCTATGCCCTGATGCAGCCGGAGATCGGTCTGGAGCTGCGTGAGAGGAAGCTGGCAGCACTGCAAGCAGAGAAACCGCAATTGATCACTTCAGCCAATATCGGTTGTTTAAAACATCTGGATGCAGGAGCTAATGTGCAGGTGGTGCACTGGATTGAGCTGCTTGCCAACTCCTGTACAAAACCATGATAGACAAATCCTCAATAACTTTGAGGGTGATTAACAGGCATTTTTTTCCTAGTTTACAGTCACAGCACTTTTGAGAGGTAGAGTATGACACAATCATTTTATCCACCACAAAGAACATTGATGGGGCCGGGCCCATCCGATGTGAACCCGCGTGTTACCCAGGCGATGGCACGACCAACCATCGGTCATCTCGATCCACAGTTTGTAGCCATGATGGATGAGATGAAAGAGATGTTGCAATATGCCTTTCAGACGAAAAATGCCTTAACAATCCCCGTATCAGCACCGGGTTCTGCCGGTATGGAAAGCTGTTTTGTGAATCTGGTTGAGCCGGGTGATACTGTAATCGTCTGTCAAAATGGTGTGTTTGGCGGCCGCATGAAAGAGAACGTGGAGCGTTGCGGCGCAACAGCTGTCATGGTTCAGGATGAGTGGGGAAGGGCCGTTGATGCGAATAAACTGGAGGATGCACTAAAGGCGCACCCGGAAGCCAGAGTGGTGGCTTTTGTACATGCTGAAACCTCAACAGGGGCACAATCAGATGTGAAAACGCTGGTTGCACTGGCACATCAGTATGATTGCCTGACTATTGTGGATGCTGTGACTTCACTCGGTGGTAGTGAGTTGCGCGTGGATGAATGGGGTGTGGATGCGATCTATTCAGGTACCCAGAAATGTCTCTCTTGTGTGCCTGGTCTCTCCCCGGTGTCATTCAGTGAGTCTGCGATTGCGTTTATCAAAGGGCGGAAGTCTCCGGTTCAAAGTTGGTTCCTTGACCTGAATCTGGTGATGGGATACTGGGGCGCAGGTGCCAAGCGTGCATATCATCACACTGCACCGGTCAATACGCTCTATGCTCTGCATGAATCGTTGGTGATGCTGGAAAATGAAGGTTTGGAACAGGCATGGAGCCGTCATAATAATCATCATCAGGCACTGAAAGCCGGTCTTGAGACGCTAGGCCTATCATTTGTGGTACCTGAAGCTGAACGTCTGGCACAGCTTAATGCTGTCAGAATTCCGGAAGGGATCGATGATGCAGCTGTTCGAGGTGTGCTGCTCAATGATTATAACCTGGAAATCGGTGCGGGTCTTGGGCCTATGGCAGGTAACGTGTGGCGCATTGGTCTGATGGGTTATGCAGCCCGTAAAGATAATGTGCTTCTATGTCTGGCGGCCCTTGAAGATGTACTGGGTCGTATGGGTGCTCCGGCCAGCGGTGGTGCCGCAGTTGCTGCTGCAGTGGCTACATATACTAAATAAACTGCTACAGCATCGTTGTTGTAGACTGATCGGGGCACTCTGTTCATTCAGGGTGCCCCGTTACATTTGGTAACGTTATCTTTCACTCTGCTGGACAGTAAAAAGAAATTATATGTTGTGCAGTAGTTGCCGTACAAAAGGGCAGGGTTTGCTTCCTGGCGGCTGTGCTTTTGTACCACAGTTTCTATGACAGGGATCGTTTGTGAAATGCACTGTTACCACTAAATTCCTGTAAATGTTACTATTTTGAGTGGCTAGGTAGTGCGTCATTATGACACGCGCTTGGGGTTGGCCTGATTGATGCTTAGTGAATGCATGCTACGGTTTCAACTGTTGTTGAGCAAAATTGAATTGTATGCTGGAGGCTATGAGTGCTGAAATCAGGTGGAATATTGATGGGGATGAAGGCTTGCTTGCTTGCACTTATTCTCGTGTTGCCTGCGTTTTCATCACATGCATCAGCATTCGTGGTCAGTGGCGATTTTGTCTATGAACAGGAAGGTGATGGCAGTCTGGTTCAGTATCATGTGAATGCTGTTGATTATCAGGGTACACCTGCTTGGCGCATAGCCTGGGATTGTGAGCAGTTAAAGGCAGAGCACTTTCTGCGTCGCAGTGATGGTTTGCCACTGTATATCAAACGCACCAATCACGCTTTGAAACGCACCGTTGAGATTCACTATGCTCAGGATGAGAAAAAGCCGACTATTTACCGTAATCGCAGCGAGAACGAATTTGTTGAACGCAAGATCTGGGATAAAGGGCTGCGCGACCTTGGTACCTTGCCGCAGTTGCTACTTGCATCCGTCCAGCCTGAATCTTCTCCGGACATCACTTTTTCAGCTATTAATTATGATGATGGCAAGGTTTACCCGCTGATTGCCACACAGGCGGGTTTCAAAAATGTACGTTTTGAAGGCACAAAGGTTCGCTGTGCTATTTATGATGTGAAGCTGAACTCATGGCTTTCTACTTTCGTTGATAAAACGCGTTTGCTTATTCCCCTGCAGAAACAGAGTAGCAATTTTGTAGCATACAACGGGCCTGGTCTTGATGGTGTTGCAGATTCATGGTCATTGCGCCTGATTGGCAGGGATAGAACCCTGGCTCTGTTGGAAAAGTCCAAACTGCCTTAAGTGCACTCTAAAGCACTCAGGCTCGCTTCAATACCCTGTTGTCCATACTGATCATAAACATTTTTTATCAAATCCGTGATATCATCCGGGATATGGATATATTGTCGAAATGAGTGAGAAAAATTTCTGGCGTTATCTTGCCTATCTGTGGCCTTTGGCCTTCATTTTCTGGCTTGGCCAATCTGTCATGCGTTACAATGGTAATGCTGCTGAGCTTGGCATTACGGCTACTATTTCCGTTATTGATATGCTTATCTTTCTTGCACTGTTTTGCGGCACTGCGTGGTGGACATTCCTGCCTTTGAAAAAGTGCCTGCAGAAAAAGAACGGCATTGAAAAGAATCGACGTGTGATAGAGGTCGTGCTGGCTGATTTTCCATGGCGGGCGCTGAAAGCCTATATCTTTGCCGGCTGGGCTTTTGCGATCTACCTGATGGTCATGATTAGTAGTGTCGCGATGATGGGGGAGCATTCATTTACCTGGCGTATGTTTGTCTCGATTGCGTTGAATTTCTGTTTTGGAGCAGGCGTGTTGGCACCTTCGCTGGCTGTGGCCAGTTCGATCATTTACAGCTCAAGGTTACGGGCAAAGCTTTCTGAGAAAGGACTGTTTGTTTCACAGTTAAATGATGCCCATAGCAGTAAATATATTACCTCATCATCTCACAGACCCTGGTTGGTATTTCTTGTTTCAGGCCTGTTACCAACCCTGATTCTGGCTCTTTACGTTTACCTGGCACTGGATGGGAATCAGTCAGAACAACATTTTATTCTCTCCCAGTCACTGGTGCTGCTATCGATGAGTATTTCCGCCAGTATGATTCTGGTCTGGACTATCAGTCATACATTGAAGCAGGTTACCGAATCTCTGGAAACAGGCTTGCGGCATCTGGCCAGTGGCCAGTTCAAAGGGCGTGTCCCGGTTCTGCTTGATGATGATTTCGGTGAACTTGCCCGTGGCCTGAATACGGCACTCTCCGGCTTGCAGGAGAGGGAAGATTTAAAAGATTCACTCGCCATTGCTGCCGAGATTCAGCAGGGGCTATTACCTAAGCATGCCCCGGTGATCCCGTTTTATAAGTTACAGGGCTTTCAACAGACCTGCTATTCTGTGGGTGGTGACTATTTCGATTATATCGAACTTGAGGATGGGCGTGTCTGGTTGATGATTGCTGATGTGTCCGGCAAGGGCTATCCGGCTGCACTTACCATGGCTAACCTGCAGGCTATGCTACGAGGTTTGGCCATGGTTGACTGGCCGATTGAGGTGGCAGCGAACTATCTCAATGAATCATTCTGTGACTCACTGACCGGTGGCCGTTTTGTGACGATGTTTATGGCTAAATTGCAGCCTCAATCCCATTCACTGATCTGGATGAATGCCGGTCATGTGCCACCACTACTGGCCACAGAGGACGGTGTGCAACACCTGGAGGCATCTGCACCGCCATTGGGATTATTGAAATCAGTAAAATATGATGTGGTGAGAACCGAACTGCAGCCCGGAGATACGTTGTTGGCTTATACCGATGGTGTTACTGAGACATCCGGACGTCATGGTAAGCAGATGTATGGCGATAAGAGGCTTAAAGCATGGTTTGTTGATCACCTGCATGAACCGGTTGAGCAGTTGCCGGAGCTGTTACTTGAAGAACTGAACGCATTCGGTCGTGCTGACCAGGATGATGATTTAACACTATTATGTATGAGGCGGGAGTGAATATGTCGAACACACGAATTGAAAAGGATTCCATGGGTGAAATGCAGGTGTCTGAGACTGCTATGTACGGTGCATCTACAGCTCGCGCTGTAGAAAATTTCCCTGTATCCAATTTACGTTTTTCTCGTGAGTTTATTCGTGCGCTCGGTCGCATCAAGGGGGCCTGTGCATCGGTTAATGCCGATCTGGGTAAGCTGGATCAAGAGCGTGCTGAACTGATAGGTCAGGTGGCAGAAGAAGTAGCCGATGGTCTGTGGGATAATGCATTTGTCGTTGATATCTTTCAGACCGGTTCCGGTACCTCGACCAATATGAATGCCAACGAAGTCATTGCACACCGCTGTGCCCAGATTAACGGTGATCTGTATGTGCACCCCAATGATCACGTGAATATGGGGCAATCATCCAATGATGTGATTCCGACAGCGATGCATCTGGCTGCTGCCGACCTGCTAGTGCATGTGCTGCTACCATCCTTGCGTCACTTGCATGAAGCCTTGCAGCAAAAGGCCGAAGCAACAATGGATGCAGTGAAAATCGGTCGCACACATTTGATGGATGCAACACCGATTACCATCGGTCAGGAGATTTCCGGCTGGGCTCGCCAAATTGAGCTGGGTATGAAACGACTGGAATCCACACTGCCACGTATTACAGAACTGGCGCAGGGGGGGACAGCTGTAGGTACGGGGCTGAATACCCATCCGGAATTCGGGGCAAGAGTGGCAGCGGCTCTATCGAAGGCATACGGTATCGAGTTTCATGAAGCGGCCAATCATTTCGAAGCGCAGGCGGCACAGGATGCGGCTGTCGAGCTTTCAGGGCAATTAAAGACGGTGGCTGTGTCTTTGGTGAAGATTGCCAATGATGTGCGCCTGCTCAATGCAGGTCCACGCTGCGGTATTGGAGAGATCACTGTGCCGGCAGTGCAACCTGGCTCTTCAATCATGCCGGGCAAGGTGAATCCGGTGATTGCCGAATCCCTGGCTCAGGTATGTGCTCAGGTGATTGGAAATGATGCGGCTATTAGCTTTGGCGGGGCCTCAGGCCTGCTGGACCTGAATGTAATGCTGCCGATGATGGCTCATAATTTATTGGAATCAGAACAACTTCTGGCCAGTGCCTCGCGTATGTTTACCGATAAATGCATTACAGGTATGGTGGTTAACAGGGAACGCTGTGCTGAGCAGATTGAATGGAGCATGAGCATGGTTACATCACTTGCTCCGGTGATCGGCTATGATCGCGCTTCACAAATTGCTAAACAGGCTGTGGCTGAAGGGAAAACTGTGCGGCAGCTCTGTCTGGACGGTGGTGTTCTTGCCGAGGATGAGCTTGATCGATTGCTGGATCCGACAACCATGTTGAAGCCGCAGGCATGATAAAAATACTATCCATGGAAGGATAAGTGTGATGCTGACTATTGCAGATATACTAACCAGAGATGTTATAAGGGTTTCACCAGGAACCTCTCTGGCAAGTGCTGCAAGTCTAATGGCTAAATATAAAATAAGCTGTCTGATTATTGCTGATGGCGCAAAACCGACAGGTATTATCACTGAAAGTGATCTGGTTCGAGCAGGCAGTCAGCATATAAATGTTGATGAAAAAAGTGTTGGGGATTTTATTTCTCACAGGCCTGTTACTGTAGAGATCAATCAAAATGTTTATGAGGCATTTGATTTTCTTATAGAACACCATATTCGTCATCTTGTTGTGGTGGCTGCTAATGGTGATCTGGAAGGACTGGTTACTTTTACCGATGTAATCAGAGCAGCAGCCTTTGATGATTATCTGAAGGCCAAAGCTGTTGTTGACGAGATGAGTCGCAACGTAGCTACTGTAGAGCCGGATGTGTCCGTACTTGATGTGTTGGCTTTGATGGACAGGTTGACTATCAGCTGTGTGATCATCAACGAAAAAGGTTGCTCCATCGGTATTTATACAGAACGAGATGCAGCAAGCCATATTGCTGGAAGGCAGGATCTTGCAAGCCTGCGTGTAGGTGATGTGATGACATCCCCGATCAAGACACTGGCTGAGCAGGCCACACTGTTGGAAGCTTCTATATGCATGCGTGATACAGGCATACGTCGTTTGGTGATTGTCGATGCGGAAGGAAGGGCATCAGGCATTATTACACAGTTTGATGTGATCCGTGGCTTAGAGGGGCAACGGGTAAAACATTTCAAAGAGTTGCACGAGAAAGCAGAAGAAAAGTTTCTTGAAAGTCAGAGTTTGTTGGCAGAAAAAGCTGAACTTGAGCGCATTCTATTGGCTTCTCCCGCAGTATTGTATCGATGCATCTGGCAAGGTGGAATTGAAGAGGGGTGCTTTCAGCCCAGTTATTTTAGCCCTCAACTGGAAAGTATACTGGGATTTACTACAGATGAATTCTTGCAAACCCTTTGGTGGGATACCTATGTTCATCCCGATGACCAGGAGTCAGTGCTTGCCTGTCTGGAGCAGATCACAGTAAGCGGAGAAAGAGAACTCACTTACAGGGTGCGCTCTCAATCTGGATCGTGGGTTTGGATTCTGGATCATGCCCGGGTACTTAAAAACAGTGATGGTGTTCCACTGGAGATGATTGGATCATGGCTAGATGTGACTGCTGCAAAAACAGCTGAATTGAAGCTGCAGGAGCATGAGCAGAATCTGCATAGTGTGGTGGATAACTCGTTTGATGGTATCGCTATTCTGCAGGATGAAAAACTGGTCTGGGTTAACCCTGCCATGGAGCAGATATGGGGCGGAAATGCGGTAGAAATGCTGGGACAGTCTTTCCTCAAGTTTGTTGATCAGACAGACCGGCAAGCTGCTGCTGAGCGTTATATGCAATCCATGGCGGGAAAAAAGATTATCCCTCTGCAGTTGCAACTTATTTGCCGTGATGACTCTTTACTTTGGATTGAGGTGTCTGCGAATTTGAGTGCATACAAAGGTGCGCCGGCAATCTTGCTCATTGTGAGGAATATCGCATCGCGCAGACATATGCAGGACGAGCTGACTGCCAGTGAAGAGCGATATCGAAGTCTGTTTGATGATGCACTTGATATGATGCATATCACAGGCCTTGATGGACGCATTGTTGACGTAAACAGGGCTGAACTGGCTATGCTGGGATATAGCAGAGATGAGATGTTAGGTATGTCTGTTAGCGAGATCGTTTGTTCGGATGCCTGGGTGGAAACCAGTGGTGAGATTCGAAAAGTGCTAGGTGGCGAGTCTGTGGAACTGGTACAATCCATCTGGCGTAGTAAGGACGGGCGCAATATCCCTGTAGAAATTTCGGCTTCTCCCCAACTGGAGCAAGGCAGGGTTGTTGCAGGTCGAGTGATTGCACGTGATATCAGTGCGCGGGAAATTGCAGAGCAGGGGTTAAAAGCCTCAGAGGAGAAATACCGCAGGTTGGTCGAATCATCCAACGATGCAATTTTTGTTGCTGATACAGAGACCGGAATAGTGATTGACGCCAACGAACAGGCCGAGGCAATGATTGGCTTAACGCGAAATAAGTTGATTGGCATGCACCAATCCGAATTACACCCTCCTGAACAGACCGAACGATATCAAAAAATTTTTAATGATAATATCCATGATGAACGCGCATTCATTCCGGATCTGCTTGTGCGCAGGGCTGATGGTAGTGATGTGCCCATAGATATCAGTGCCAATGTTACAGAAGTCGGAGGACGAAAAATCGTCCAAGCTGCTTTTCGTGATATCTCAGAGCGTAAGGTTGCAGAACGGGAGATTGAGCTTGCTGCTGAACGTATGAAACGGGTACTAGATGCTGATTTTGATGCTATTGTGGTTCATCAGGATGAAAAAGTAGTATTCAGTAACAGGCAAGCACAGGCGCTGTTTGGCTATGCGTCATCTGAAGAAACCATAGGTGAAGATGTGCTGAGCTGTTTTCTTCCTGAGCAGCGTAGTTTTGCTGCAAGGATTGCCAGACGGGCGATACGGACAGGTAAACCTGTAGAACGGTTAGAGATGATGGGCTTGAGCCGGGTCAGACCAGAACCTTTTCCGATGGAGATTGCCAGCACACCAATCCAGTGGGCCGGTAAACCGGCGGTTGTCTCGATTGTACGTGATATTACCGGGCGCAAGCAGGCTCAGCAGCAACTTGAGAATGAACGGGCATCCATGCGTGCCATGCTTAACAATCTGCCATTTGTTGCCTGGCTAAAGGATCAGGATGGTGCATACCTCGTTGTAAATGAGAACTTTGCAAAACTATGTGGTGCTGAAACGATTGATACGCTGGTAGGAAAAACAGATTTTGACCTATGGCCTGGAGAGCGGGCTGATGCATACCGTTGCGATGATCAGGATGTCATGGATAGTGGAGTGGCAAAGCATGTCGAAGAACTGGCTGTCGTAGAAGATCAACAACAGTGGTTTGAAACCTATAAATCACCGGTGTTTGATGCTGATGGAAAAGCGGTTGGTACTGTCGGCATGGCGATGGATATTTCATCGCGTATGGAAAACGAGGAGCAGATGCGGCTGTTGAAAAGTGCAGTGGCAGCGGTGAATGAGAGTATTATCATTACCGACGTTGAAGGTATAATCGTCTACGTTAATCCATCATTTACAGATAACACAGGTTATACATATGAGGATGCACTGGGTGAAACCCCTGCGATTCTGAACAGTAAACAGCAATCTGAAGATTTTTATCAGCAGTTTTGGAAAATGATTAAGGATGGAAGGTCCTGGTCCGGGCGTATACTGGATCGCAAAAAGGACGGTACGATATTTCCTGTTCATCTCTCTGTGGCACCGATCTATGATATGGAAGGTGTTATCTCACACTTTGTTGCTGTGCATGAGGATCTCAGTGAATCTGAAGCGATGCAGAAGAAAGTGATGCAGTCACAGAAGATGGAGGCTGTAGGCACCATGGTTGGTGGTGTCGCTCATGATTTTAACAATCTTCTGGCCAGTATTGTAGGCAATCTGTATCTGATGCGGAACCATCACAAAGACGATGAAAAAACTGTAAAACGGATCAGGGGTATGGAGGCCTCGGTTCAGCATGGTGCTCAATTAATTCAGCAGATGCTTACCTTTGCCCGCAAGGACAGGACCGAAATGCAGTCTATGGACTTGAAAGCATTTATCAAAGAGGCACATCGGATGGCGCATGCCAGTATTCCTGAAAATATCAGGTTTACCCTGGAGTATCCTTCCGACAATGACTTTTGGGTCAAAGGTGATGCCACACAGTTACAGCAGGCACTGTTAAATCTCGTTACCAATGCTCACCATGCAGTAGAAGATACGGATCACCCTGTGATTTCGGTGGAATTGAGCAAGCTTGAACCAGACAGAATGTTGCTCGTCAAACATGCTGAACTGGCTAAACATGATGGATGGTGCTGTCTGAAGTGTTCGGACAACGGTGCAGGGATTGATTCGGGCTTGCTTGAACGGGTATTTGAACCATTTTTTACCACCAAACCAGTCGGCGAGGGGACAGGCTTGGGGCTTGCCATGGTTTACGGTGCTGTTCAAAACCATCAGGGCATTATTGATATCAGTAGTGAACTTGGCAGCGGTACGACGGTGTCGATTTATCTGCCACTGCACAGGGCTGAATCCGGAAATGTTGTTCGCCAGGATGAGGTTGCTGTAGATGGGCAGGGTTGGACTGTTTTACTTGTTGATGATGAAACAGAGCTGCGCCAAGTATTGGCCGATGTGTTAAGACATAACGGATTTACAGTATTACAGGCATCCGATGGTGAACAGGCTGTTGATATGTTCACAAGGCATCGCAGCAAAATTACACTGGTGCTGATGGATGTAGTTATGCCGAACAAAGGCGGGGTGGTCGCAGCCCGTGATATAAGAGAGATCAGTGATGATGTTCCGATTATATTCCAGACAGGTTATGGCGAACAGACACAGCTGGATGCGGCTGCTGCGATTGGTAACAGTGAATCACTGCAGAAACCTGTACAGATCCCTCAACTGATGAAGATGATCGTTGCAAAAATCCAGTCCAAAGAGGAGGGAGGCAATGAACTTTGAGATTAGTGATGAAGAAAAGAAACAGGCCAAAGCACCGCATAATCTTTTTGTGCTCAATATTTTTCTATTTAATCTGTTAATGACACCTGCGGCCATCGTCATGGATGTTGGTATGTATGGTTTTCTGATTCCTTTGATCTGTT
>Ga0316202_10001748_pt1 | contig 15948 bp, 11 predicted proteins | sample 3monrhotite_MG_FD_204934 | JGI IMG/M metagenome (GOLD analysis project Ga0316202, IMG submission 204934) | Microbial mat bacterial communities from mineral coupon in-situ incubated in ocean water Damariscotta River, Maine, United States -... | ecosystem: Environmental > Aquatic > Marine >... | reverse complement strand
CCACACGGATCCCGTGCCCGTCAGCAAGGACCTGTACGACGCCCTCAGCCTCGCCCTGGACCTGGCGCGCCGTACCGGAGGCATGTTCGATCCCACGATCGGCGCGTACACGCACCTGTGGCGTGCGGCGCGTGAGAAGGGCGAGGTGCCGTCGGCCGGCGCGCGCGCCGAGGCGGCAAGCCGCGTGGGCTGGCAGAAGATCGAGCTGCACCCGCCCACCCGGCGCGTGCGCCTGACCGTGCCCGGCATGCAGCTCGACTTCGGTGGGTTCGGCAAGGGCTACGCGGCGCAGGCCGCGTGGGCCGTCCTCGGCATGCAGGGCTTCCCCAGCTGCCTCGTGGACATCGGCGGCGACATCGTCGTGGGCAAGGCCCCCGACGGGAAGGCCGGCTGGACCGTCGCCCTCGCCGGCGGCGGGAGCCTGCTCCTGGCGGACTGCGCCGTGGCCGCCTCGGGTGACGGTGTCAGGCACATCGAGATCGATGGCGTACGCCACGGCCACATCCTCGATCCCACGACCGGGCTCGCCGTCACGACGGGGGCACGCAGCGTCGTCGTGGGGCGCGATGCGGTCAGCGCCGATGTCTTCGCGACGGTGCTCTGCATCGTCCCGCCGGCGGTGGGCATCGCCCAGGCCGAGGGCACCGTGGGGGTCGAGGCGCGTGTTGCACACGGGGAGGGGCCGGCGGTCTCGACCACGGGCTTCGCCGCGTTGCTCAAGACCGACTAGTCGCGGGTACGCGCCACGCGGAAGCCGACAAAGGGGCCGGTGGACAACCACCAGATGCCGCGCGGCCGCTGCGGGTCGCTGTCGTTCCAGGCCTCGCTGGGGCACGGCGCGCGCAGGTCCCCCTTCACGTCCGCCGGGCTGCTGTTCCAGCAACCGCCGCGCATGAGCGGCAGCGGTTCCTCGTCGCCGAGGGTGCCCTGGCAGTACTCCCATGCGTTGCCGCGCATGTCGTGCAGTCCGAGCGCATTCGCGGCCTTCTCCCCTACGGGGTGCGTCCGCCCGCCGCTGTTCTCCGCGTGCCACGCCTCGTCGTCGATCGCCACGCTCGGTCCCAGGGCGGCCTGCCATTGCGCGTCGGTCGGCAGGTGGTAGGTGACGCCCGTCTTGAGCGAGAGCCAGGTGCAGTAGTGCATTGCGGCGTGTTGGCTGATGCCGATGGCCGGCATGCGACCCGTGCCCCAGCCGCGGTCGTGGGGCAGGTAGGCGGGCGAGGGGCGGGCGATGGCCTGCGTGCCGTCCTCGAGGTCCTTGGAGAAGTAGTAGGCCTCGTACTCCGCCCACGTCACCTCGTGCTTGCCGAGCCAGGCGTCGGCCCCGGGGACCCAGACCAGCTCGAAGGACAAGGGCGTACCGGCAATGGCCTGCGTGTAGTTCACCGGGACGGGACGCGGCACGCTGCGCGGGGGATGCCAGAAGACGCTGCCGGCCAGGATGGCCAGGCCGACGGCGAAAGGCAGGAGGAGATCGCGCATGGGCTAGCGCGCCTTGCCGGGGATGGGCACGCGGCGCACCTCGGCGGGCCCCATGGCGACCGTCTCCGGTCCGAGGGTCAGGTCGGACTTCATGTAGTCGGCGAAGGCGATGGCCTTGCCGGTGTACGCCGCCTCGCGACCGATGATGGCCGTCAGCGTGCTCTCGGCCACGAAGGCGGCCTCGTTGAGCGGCGTGCCCGCGCGGATGCTCGCGATGAAGTCCTTGTGCTCCTGGACGTACGCGGTGCCCAGCGTGGCCTTGCCGCCGTACTTCCAGTCCTTGCCGCCTGCGATGACGCCCTGGTAGGGCTCGGCCGTACCCTCCGTCCCGTCGAAGTTGGCGCCGACATGGAAGTCGGTACGCTCGAAGTGGCGGCACATGCTCATCACGTGCACGCCGTTCGGGTACTCGTAGTCCACGCAGAAGTGATCGTAGATGTTGCCGAACTTCGGGTCGGTGCGGCCGAGGCGGCCGCCCACGGCCAGGGCGCGCACCGGCGGCCCCCCGAGCACCCAGTTGCAGACATCGATCGTGTGGATGTGCTGTTCGACGATGAAGTCACCCGAGAGCCAGCAGTGGTAGTACCAGTTGCGCAGCTGCGACTCCATCGGAGTCCATTCGGGCTTGGTGCCGCGATGCCAGGCGCCGCCGACGTTGTAGTACGCGCGCCCCGCCACGATGCGCCCGATGGCGCCGTCGTGCACGCGGTCGATCGTCTCGATGAACTTCTCGTGGTGGCGGTACTGCGTGCCGGACAGGATGCCGAGGTTCTTCGCCTTGGCCTTCTCACCGGCCGCGAGGATCGTGCGCACGCCCGGTGCGTCCACGGCGACCGGCTTCTCCATGAAGACATGCTTGCCGGCATCGATGGCGGCCGTGACGTGGGTGGGGCGGAAGCCGGGCGGTGTGCAGAAGAGCACGAGATCCACGTCGGTCTCGAGGACCTGCTTGTAGGCGTCGAGCCCCGTGAAGCAGTGCTTGTCCTCGACCGCGTAGCCTGCGAGCTTGCGCCCCGCCAGGTACTTGCGCGAGGAGGCCAGGCGATCCGGGAAGAGATCGCCCATGGCGACGAGCTGGACGTTCTCCGCCGCGCGCAGGCAGTTCTCGGCGGCGCCGGTCCCGCGCCCCCCGCAGCCGACGAGGCCGATGCGGAGCGGGGCCGGGGCCTCGTCCTCGGCTCCGGCCAGCCGGGCCAGGGCGGCGGCGCCCGCCAGGGCGGCGGTACCGGCGACGAACTGTCTGCGATCCATGGGGTGCGCTGTGGACATGGTGGGCCTCCCTGCGGCGCGGCGAGGATAGCCCCCGGCCCGGGCAGGATTCCACTCGCCTCCTGTGACAGAATGGTCGTTGGAGGAGCCATGAGCCGACTCGCGACCGTCCTGTTGTTGATCTGCGCCTTCGGGGCGGGAGCCTGCCAGGGCAGCACCCAGGCCTACAAGGGCAGTGCGCGCCCCGGCTGCGACGTCGCGGTCATCGTCCCGGAGAACGCCTTCAACCGGGCGCGCAGCGCGCCCTTGGGCCCCGCTTGCGGCGACAACGAGGTGAGGGTCCGGGTGAACGGCGCATGCCTCGGCGGGCGCAGCAACACCTTCACCGTCCTCCCGGGCAAGCATGACCTCGCCGTTGTCTATCTCGATCGCGCGGCGCGCCTGAACGGCCGCACCCTCGCCACGCGCTCCGTCTTGCTGCCGCTCGAGGCCCAAGCCGGACACACGTACGCGATTCGCGGCCGCACGACGTGGGCGGGGGACGTGCCCACCGTCAGCATCTGGGCCGTCGATGGCACGACGCGTCAGACGGTCAGCTCCGTGGTCGTGCCGCACGCCAAGACGCTGATCATGGGGGACGACCCCGACTCGTTCGGCAACAGCGACTAGTCACGCCGCGGCGCGACGCCCGGAGCCGAATCGCCCTCACGTGCCGTGTGCGGACGATTCAGGGCACTTCCCCGCGGCGCGACGATTTGGATTTTCGAGAACCAAGCCTGTCGTGACAGACTCGGCATGTCGCAGCTGGGACCCGCGTTCACAGGCTGCCAACGCCGTACGACGGGCGGCGTGTCCAAGTCCAAGGGGGCAGCGCCCCCGAACGAGAGGAGGTGATCGATGGGTATATGTGGCTTCAGAGGGCGGACTCCGTAGAGCGACTGATTTCATCGGCCGACTCTAGTTCACGGACAACCGGCCTTCAGAGACACAACGGGCGGGGCACGGACGCGGGCCTCGCCCGTTTTTCATTTTTGCGTCGTGCCTAGAATGGCGCCGTGATCCGCCTCTTCCCCCGCGCCCTCGTCCTGCTGCTCTGCGTGCTGCCCCTTTGTGGCCTGCCTGCGCGAGCCGACGAGAAGGAGGAAGAGGGCAACCCGGAGATCACCCGCCAGGAGCTCAAGGCCCATGTGCGCGTGCTGGCCGACGATGACTGGGAGGGCCGTGAGGCCGGGGAGTCGGGCAGCGAGAAGGCGGCCGACTACATCGTCGCCGAGTTCACGCGCCTGGGCCTGAAGCCCGCGGGCACCGACGGCTCCTACTTCCAGCCGTTCACGAGCCCCAAGGGCACCAAGGTGCTGCCGACCTCCATGCTGTCGGCGATGGGGGCCAAGGGGAACACCACCACCTTCAAGCTGGGGGTGGACTTCACCCCGGTCGCCGTCTCCGCATCCGGGAAGGTCGAGGGCGACGTGGCGTTCGTCGGCTACGCCATCAGCGCGCCGCAGCTGCAGGGCACGGGCTACGACGATTTCGCAGGGCTCGATGTGAAGGGCAAGATCGTCCTCGCCTTGCGCCGGGCCCCCCGCTGGCAGGACAAGAAGAAGAGCCCCTTCGCGACCCAGGCCGTGATGATGAAGCACGGGACGTTCAAGGCGAAGGCCGATGCCGCGGCTGCGGCCGGAGCGCTTGCCCTGATCGTCGTCAACGATCCCGCGTCGACCTCGAAGTCCGACGACGATCTCCAGGCGCCGGGCGGGAGCACGACGGGCAAGATCCCCGTACTGCACATGACGTGGAAGGCTGCGAAGCGACTCGGCACCCGCATCGGGCTGCCGTTCCTTCGGCGGCAGCGCGCCATCGACGCGAAGCTGGCACCGCGTAGCGAACTCGTCGCCGGCGCGCGCATCCAACTCGGGGCGGACCTGGCGCCCGACATCCGCAAGATGAAGAACATCTGCGCGCTCATCGAGCCGGGGGGTGCGGTCACGACGGGGGGGGAGGCCGGCGTCGCGGCGCTCGAGACGGTTGTCATCGGCGCGCACTACGACCACGTGGGGCGTGGACGCTTTGGTTCTCTCGCCAATGCGAATGGCGAGATCCACAACGGCGCGGACGACAACGCCTCCGGCACCACGGCCCTCATGGAGATCGCCGGTTGGCTCAAGTCGCGTCAAGCCGAGCTCAAGCGCCGCATCCTGATCCTGGCCTTCTCGGGGGAGGAGCTGGGGCTACTCGGCAGCAAGCACTACGTGCGCAGCCCGGTCGTGCCGCTCAAGGACTGCGTGGCGATGCTCAACCTCGACATGGTCGGCCGCCTGACGAAGAACCGCTTGTTCGTGGGTGGCACGGGGACCTCGCCGGTCTGGCCCGAGATGATGGAGCGACTCAACAAGAAGGCGCGCTTCGAGATGACCAAGTGGCCCGGCGGCAAGGCGCCGAGCGATCACGCCTCCTTCTACGAGGTCAACCTGCCGGTGTTGTTCTTCTTCACGGGCCTCCACGGCGACTACCACCGTCCGTCCGACGACTGGAACACGCTCGAGTACAGGGGGCAGGAACGCATCGCCCGCCTGGCGGCCACGGTGGCCATGGAGTTGGCGACGTGTGAGGAGCGCCCGCAGTTCACACGCTGCGATGCCGGCGGCTTCGCGGTGGGGCCCTACTCGGGGTTGGCCGTCGAGCAGCGCGGGGACGGCGTGTACATCGCGCACGTCGACAAGAAGAGCCCGGGCAGCAAGGCCGGCTTCCGCGTGGGGGACAAGGTGCTCACCTGGGGCGGCGGCGGCGTCGCCGACACGGGGCGCTGGAACGCACGGCTGAGCAAGACCAAGCCCGGTGAGAAGGTCGTCGTCGAGATCGAGCGCAAGGGCCGCAAGCGCAAGGTCACCCTCAAGCTCGGCAAGACCTAGGGCCCGCCACCGGTCGTGCCTACTTGGCGGCCTTGGCCTCGGACCGGGCGACGCCGGGGTACGTGCCTTCCGCCTTCATGAACTTGGACACCGCGCGCATGCGCTTGCGGTAGAGCCACGGCTGCTCGAAGGGCGGCGGGCCGGCCTTCGCCGCTGCGGCGATGCACGCCTTGTTCTCGTCGGGTAGCCCGTTGTCGCCGAAGCGCGGGTTCGGGCCGTAGGCCAGCCGCGCGCTGATCACGAGCGTCGAGTAGTTCCTGCCGTTCACGAACAGGTAGCCCAGCGTGCGGCCGTACTTGTCCTTCTCGCCGGAACGCAGCAGCTCGATCTTGTTGGCGGTCGCGATGCAGCCGCGCAGGAACCCGGTGGCTTCGTCGCCGAAGGGTTGCGGGAACGGCAGGTCATGGTCGAGGTGCAGGACCTCGGGCGTGTCGATGCCGAGGATGCGCACCTCCTCGGCGTCCTTGCCCGGCCAGTCCAGCCGGACCGTGTCGCCATCGTCGAAGTGGATGATGGCCTTCGGGACCGCGACCCGTGCACTGTCGGCGGCGCGGGCCGGGGCATGGAGCGCCACGCCGACGGCGAGTGCGAGGAGGGCAGTGAGGACCCAGCGGCGGGACGAAAGGATCGACGGCATGACAAGCTCCCGGGGCGCGCGGCCATTGCGCGTCCGGCAGTCTACCGATCGTCGCGCGGGTCGTCGGCCGGCTTCTCGTCGGCGTCAGCGGCCTCCCCGTCGAAATCAATCGATACGGAGTTCACGCAGTAGCGCAGCCCCGTCGGGGCGGGGCCGTCGTTGAACACGTGGCCCAGGTGGCCGCCGCAACGGGAGCAGGTGATCTCGGTACGGACCATGCCGTGGGTACGGTCCGTGGTCTCGGTGATGTGGGCGCCTTCGAGGGGCTCGAAGAAGCTCGGCCAGCCGCAGCCGGACTCGAACTTGCCATCGGACTTGAAGAGCGCGAGGCCACACCCCGAGCACTTGTAGGTGCCGACGTCCTTGTTGTGCAGGAGTGCTCCGGAGCCAGCTCGCTCGGTGCCCTTCTCGCGCAAGATGTGGTACTGCCGCGCCGAGAGGATCTGCTTCCACTCCTCTTCGCTGCGTTCGAGCTTCTCCACCGTGATGTTCCCCTTGGCGTCCCTATGGCTGAATGACTGGCCGGGCATCACGGCCGCGAGCGCCGGAGTGCGACGGCCACGCGAGTCGGCGTCCTTCGAAGCGACGACGCAGACGGCGAGGACGCCGACGACAACCGTGCCCGTGATCCAGTAGGTGGAGGGTTTCATGAACCCCCAGTCTAGCGAAAGGGCGTCCCGAGGTCAGGCCGGAGTCCAAATCGAGGTGATCAGGGCTGCCAGGCTGGTCGGTTGCGGCTCCGGCGCGAACGTCGGGTACGCCGAGATACGTCCCCAGCGGTGCAGGAAGGCCCACGCGGCGAGCATGCGGCCGAACTCGGGCGTGAGGTCGGCAGGGGCGAGGCCATAGCCCGCGAGCAAGGCACGTTGGACGGCGGGCCGGCCCTGGCAGAGGAAGACCAGCGGCGCGGCGAACTCGTAGCGCCAATCCCCGATCATGGCGTCACCGAAGTCGATCAAGCCGGTGACCGTCCAGCGGCCCCCGCGTTCCTCGAGGTAGACGTGCTCGTCGGTCACGTCCGCGTGCAGGAAGACCTCCCGGCCGTCATCCGTCGGGGGCAGGGTGTCGATGAATGCCTCCAGCTCCGCGACCCACGCAGGCTCGAGGCCGTAGCCCGCCTGGCGCACGGCGGCATCGGCGCGCAGGCCGCGCGCCAGCAGGGGCCAGTCTTCATCGATTGCCGCGCACGCCGTCCGGTCGACGGCGTGCAGGCGGGCAAGCAGGGCGCCGAGTTGCTGCGCGACGGCCACCTGTGAGGCCTGGTCGAGCTCGGGCCAGACCGTGCCGATGGGGCGGCCATGCACATGGGAGAGTACGAGGTACGGCCAGTCCTCGAGCGTGCCCTCGTGCAGCAGGTCGGGGACCTCCAAGCCGTCGAGGCCGGTCACGGCCGCGATGCCGGTGCGCTCGCGCACGAAGTCCTCCGGCCACAGCGGCGGGAACAGCTTGATCCAGGGGCCGCCGCGGACATGGAAGACGACGTTCGTGCCACCCGGTGATGCGTAGGCGTCGTCGGCGTCGAGTCCGTGCCGCGCGCAGATCGTCTCGACGGCCGCGAGCCACGGCTGGGGGTCGCCGCGCAACTGCCGGTAGGCATCCTTGTCGGGTACGGAGGGCAGGAGGGGCGTGGCGGCCATGCCGGATCCTACCCCCCGTGCAGACTTCCCCGGCGCCGCGGTACGGATCCCGGAGCCCCACCCGTCCAAACCAGTTCGGATGGGGTGACGACCCCAAGGAGCCCCCCGCGTGGACGAGGCCGAGCAGCTGCGACGCGGCCTGCAAGCGATGGTGCCGCCTGGGCGCGCCTCGTGCGCCAGCACGCCGCGGTGCCCGGTCTCCATGACACCGACGCGCACAAGCACCGGGCCGACGGCCTGCAGCTCGAGATCAGTCCGCGCCAGGCTCGGGGTCGGGCAGGCGCGCCGCCACGCGGCGATAGACCAGCACGATCGCGAGGGCGCCCAGCAACACGAGCAGCAGACTCGCGAGGGGGCCGGCCGGGCCCTGGGCCTGCACGCGACCGCGCGCGGCCGGGTCCTCGGTCGGCCAGCGCATGCGCGGCAGGTCGGCGGGGCGGATCGCATCGAAGGCGCTGCCAGCGTCGACGGCGTTCCCATCCACGGCATGCGCCGGCAGCGCGGGCGTGGCCTCCAGCCCGAGGATGTCGCAGCGCACGACCAGCTGGACTTCGGGGACGGCCGTGAACGGCATCGACACGTGGAAGAGCCGCAGGCGCGCCTTCTCGGTGGCGGTGTCTTCGTGCATGGCGGTCCCGGCGAGGTTGAGGCGCACGCCCGAGCCGGCGTCGGGGCTGAACCACACGAGCGAGGTCGTGCCGCCGGTCGTGTCCGCATGCTCGAGCTCGTGCCAGAGCACCGTCTCGGGAATCGCCGCGAGCGGGGGGGCGCCGTCGGCCGCGGCGGTGGCCAGGCGTACGAACGGGACCGTCACCTCGTCGGCGTCGATGTCCTGGTAGACGCTGGCGCTCGCCAGGGCCGGGGCCTCCGGGCTGGCGAGTGCGCCTTGCACGGCCGCCTCGATCGTGGGCGAGGCCGCGGCTTCGGCCGTGGTGGCCTGCACCGGCTCGGCATCGAGCACGAGCCCATCCAGGGTGAACAGGAAGCGCTCCAGCTGCGCGACGCGCAGGCGGAAGGCCTGGTCGACGGTGCCGCGGGCCTTCCATTCGAGCGCATCGGTGGTGCTACGGGCGGCGCGGCCCTGGAGCCAGAAGCCGAGCAGCATCAGCAGCAGCCCGGCGCCGGTCAGCAGCCGCAGGCCTCGTCGGGTGTCCCACATCGAGCTCATGGTGTGCTGGTGTCCCTCGCGGTCCTCTGCGCGAGCATACCGAATGACGGTGCCTGCAAAGACGACTACACTCGTCGTCGTCCAAGGGGACGGCGGATCGCCTACGGGGGGAGGACGCCATGGGCCGAGTGTTCTTATGGGCCACGATCCTGCTCGGGGTCGCGGGACTGATCTGGTTCCTGTTCATGGATCCAGAGCCTGAGGCCCCTGCGTACGGCCCGATGGCCGAGATCGAGGACGACGAGGAGGTCCTGGCCGGCGGCCCCGCCCTCGTGGGGCGTGAGGGCGGCACGGCCCTGGCAAGCGCCGACGAAGGCAACGGCGGAGCCTTCATCCACGGCATCGTCGTCGACAAGCATGGCTCCCCGATCTCCGGCGCTCGCGTGACGGCCGCAGCCCATGCCAAGTGGGAACGCGGCGCGAGCGCCAACCAGCGGACCGCGGCCCTGGCGCTCTTCGAGCCCATGAAGGGCGTGCAGCGCCGCGTCGTGGGACACGCCACGTCCAAGCCGGATGGCACGTTCCGCCTCGACGGACTCGAGAAGGATCGCACCTACTCCGTGCGGGCGATCGTCGAAGCGCCGCAGGTGTCGAGCTCCCAGCAGTACGCGGCGCGCACCACGCTCCAGACCCCCGCCCGCATCGTCGTGGGCGAGGGCAGCGCCCTGCGTGGGCGCGTGGTGGATGGCACGGGCGCCGGGGTGCAGGCCTCGGTGCGGATCAACGGCACGACGGCGCTCGGCAGCAAGCCGTGGCTCGGAAGCTACTGGGCCGCGGATCCCTTCGAGACGGCCGCGGATGGTCGCTTCCGTCTCGAGGCGGTGCCGCACGGGAGCCTTACCTTCGCGCTGCATGTGGTCGGACGCGGCACGCGCAGCGGCATCCGGGTCGATGCACCCGTCGACGGCGAGGTGGTCCTTTCGTTCGAGGAGGCCGAGGGCGCCACGCTCGAGGGGCGCGTGATCGACACGAGCGGCGCGCCGATCGCCGGCGCGAAGATCTCGGCGAACAGTGGCCCCGAGACCAACAGTCTCCAGCGCACGATGGTGTCGCGCGCCGCGGTCAGTGCCGCGGATGGCACGTTCCGCGTCACGGGGCTGACCCCGGGCGTGCTCTACAACGTGCAGGCCTTCGCCGAGGGCTTCGTGCCCTCGGGCGCGCTGGGCAACCAGCTTCCGCTCGCGAAGGATCGTGTCGCACGCATCGATATCACCCTCGTGAAGGGCACCACGATCCGCGGACGCATCCTGTCGCCGGAGGGCGCGCCCCTGGCGGGTGCCGAAGTCGCCGCGACGCGCATGGGGCAAGGGCAGGGCGGCTGGTTCGCCATGCTGGCCACCACGACCTCCGCGGCGGACGGCACCTACACGCTCGCCAACGTCGCCTTGGGCCCGGGCCTTGTGCAGGCGCGTCTCGAGGGGTACTTCATGCCGCCGTCGGAGCACGGTGCCTCCAATCCGTATCCATGGATGCAGAACGCGAGTCAGGGCACCCCCTACAACGCGGAGAACGAGGGCCAGGCCTTCGACGGCAAGGACGTCGTGCTCCTCAAGGGCACCGCGGTCAAGGGCGTGGTCGTCGACGAGCAGGGCACCCCCTTGGCCGATGCGTACGTCACGGCGCAGCGCGGCAATCAGGGCTGGAGTCCAGGGCTCTCCAACCTGGGCGTCCAGAACGTGCGCTCCGATGGCGAGGGGGTGTTCACGTTCTCCGGGCTGGAGCCCGACAAGACCTGGAACCTGACCGCGCGCACCGCGACGCACCTCACCGAGAAGGCCTTCAAGCTCGTGCTGCCCAAGGAGGGCGCGCCCGAGGAGGAGCCCCGGGTGGTCGCGAAGCTGGGCGCCAGCGTGAGCGGCGTCCTCACCCAGGTGGGGGGCGGGCCCGTGGCCGGCGTGGTGGTCAGCGTGAGCGGCGCCACCCCCGAGAGCGCGATCACCGATCCCGAAGGGGCCTTCACGCTGGCCGGGCTCATGCCGGGCACGTGGTCGGTCGTCGCGTCCGGGGCTTCGCCCACACCCGAGAGTGCGAGGAAGAAGGTCACCCTCGAATGGGGGAAGGCCGTGGACGACGTCGCCTTGTCGATGCCCCTGCTGCATACCATTCGCGGGATCGTCGAGGACGAGGGTGGCAAGCCGTTGGCGGGCATCTCCGTGCAGGCCCGCAAGAAGTCGACGACGAAGAACTCGAACCGGCGGCGCGGCCGACGCAGCAACAACACGAAGTACGCCCAGACGAACACGAGCGGAGCCTTCGTCCTGGAGGGGCTGCTCGAGGGCGAGTACACGATCTGGACGGGGAGCGCCAAGGAGTCCGGCGTCTCCACGGGGACGGACGACGTGCGGCTCGTGCTCGTGCCGCCGGATCGCATCCTGATCGAGGGGCGCATCCTCGACGGCCAGGATCGTCCCGTGGCGCGCGGCCAGCTGCAGGTCTTCACCGGACCGGAGGGCAAGCGTCGCACGTCGGTGAACGCGCCGATCACGGGCGGCTTCTTCAGCGCGCGCATCATCACCAAGGAGAGCTCGGTCGATATCCAGGTGACCTCGGCGCTCGATGCCGCGGGGCGCTCGCTCAACTACGTGCAGAAGCGCGAGACGAACGTCAGCTTGAGTGGCACGATCGAGCTGCGACTCGATGAGGGCCTTACGGTCACGGGCACCGTGCGCGCGTCCGATGGGCGGCCACTCGCCGGCATGCAGGTGCGCGTGCAGAAGAAGGGCAACCGCAACATCAACTACTTCGGGAACCAGAACACCGGCACCGGCGGCTCCGGGCGCAGCGCCGAGGACGGTGCCTGGACGGTGAAGGGGCTCAAGCAGGGCGACTACGACGTCACCCTCACGCCGGGCGGCGACTGGATGTCGCCAGCGCCCATTCCCGTGCGCGCGGGGGACGAGGGCATCGACATCAAGCTCACGAAGGGCCTGACGATCGAGGGGCACGTGCTCACGCCGGAGGGGGAGCCGCTGGCAGGCGCGAACGTCTGGCTGGCCGAGACCCAGAGTTCGAAGACCTCCCGCGGGACGGCGAAGCAGGCGCAGGACTGGATGGCCAACATGCGCCTGCGCACCACGACCGGCGCGGACGGCCACTTCGTCGTCAAGGGGCTGCCCGAGGAGGCGTTCTTCAACGTCTCCGCCGGGGGCAACGGGGCCGATCAGCCCTACATCACCGACGTCATCAAGGACGTCGCCTCGGGAACGAAGACCGTCGAACTGAAGCTTCGCAAGGGGGCCCTGATCGAGGGGGAGATCGTCGCACACGACGGCGGGGCCATCGGCAACGGCTGGATCCACGCCACGCCGGTGGATCCGAAGGCCGGCTTGAACAGTGCCAACGTCCACCTGAACGGGAGGTCCAACACCTTCAAGCTCGGGCCGCTCGCGCCGGGTCGCTATCGCCTCCAGGTGCAGCTCCACGGCGGTAGCCATGCCGCGCCTGCACCCATCGAAGTGGATGCGCCCTCGACGGGCGTGCGCATCGAGCTCGGGAAGACGACCGCGATCGAAGGCTCGCTGATGGGCGATGACGTCAAGGGCTTCACGGTCCAGTACGGCGCCAAGGGGCAGTTCCAGAGCACCCGTGTGAACACCGATGGCTCTTGGCGCATCACCAACGCGAAGTACGCCACGGGCACCCTCTTCGCCTTCCGCAAGGGCGACGAACGCTACGCCCAACTCGACAACGTCACCGCGGACCAGGGGCCGCACTCCTTGTCATTGCAGTTCGGCGAGACCATCTCCGGCACGGTCGACGGCTACGCCGGCGAGGGCCGCAAGCCCACCATCTACTGCATGACGAACGGACGCTGGGTGCAGGGCAGCGTCGAGAAGGACGGCACCTTCCGGATCACCGGGCTGCCGCCGGGACGCTACACCGTCCAAGGCTGGGTGCAGGGCGGGGCCATTCCGGCCGTGCCCGACGTCGAGGCCGGCACCGCGGGCCTGACGCTGACGATGACGTGGAACAAGAAGTAGGACGCGGAACGAGGCGTCGCGGCGACTACTTCTTCATGTCCTTCGCGGCCTCGACGCCACGGGCGAGCTCGTCGAGGGTCTCCTGCAGATCCTCGAGCGTCACACCCAGGGGCAGTGACTGCGGCGCGTCGGTGTCCGCGACCTCGATGGGGCGGCCGCAGCGATCCCCCAGGCTGTACCAGGTGCTCGCCTTGACGTCGATGAGGCCCCAGTGCACGTGGTACGTGCCGGGGGAGGGCAGCACGATGCCCGCCTCGGCCTGCTCGCGCGAGAGCGGGTAGCCGAACTCGCCGCGCGGGATGTGCTCCGGGCCGCTGCCGGGGCCGCCCAGGTTGCCCATGAGGTCGACGATCTCCTGCGGCGGGATGCCCTGGGCGCGGATCGTGCGCGGGACCACGCGCAGCAGGAAACGCACGTGGCCCGGTAGCCCGTCCGGGGGCACGCCGCGCAGGGGCACCTTGGCCACGTAGCCCGGGCGCAGCCGGATGGTCTGGCCGCCGCGCACGGCGGGGATGTCCTGCACGCGGAAGCCCGGGGCGATGACCCGCACGGGGTAGTCGACGCCGCCGGTGGGCAGGACGAGGACGCCGGGCTCGGGGTGCCACGACACCTCGGCGGGATTGGCGGGATCCTGCTTCACGAACGCCGCCGCGCCGGCCACGACCTGGCCATCCGGGTCGCGGACGCGCACGTGGCGCTTGGTGTCGGCGGGCAGCGGCGGCGGCTCGTTCGCGTCATCGGGGCCCACGGCGCGGCCCAAGGGGCTGCCCTGGATCACGGCCCAGAGACCGAGGGCCGCGAGCAGCATCCCGGCCACGAGCGTGGCCCGGATCCAGAAGCGCCGCTTGGGATCGGGGGAGGTACTCACGCCGGGCATCGTCGCATCGCCCGCCGACGCCGTACGATGCCCGCATGCTCGCCCGTCCGTCCCCCGCCGGTCTGCTCGCCGCCGGTGTGCTGTGCCTATGCCTTGCGGCCTGTGGCGAGGACCCGGCGGCGCCCGGGGCCGTGGCGCCGCCCGCGGAGCTCGTGACTGCCGAGGCGGTCGAGTTGATGGGGCGTGCGCGCAAGCCGGTCCGCATCCAGGTCTCGGCCCGCCAGCGCGACGAGGCCGCCGCCCTCGGCGTTCCGGCCGCGTTCCACAGCCCGGGTGCGGGGTACTTCGTCTACGTACCCAAGGGCTCGTTCGTGATGGGGTCTCCGGAAACGGAGCCCGGCCGCGACCCGAGTGAGTCGGCACACACCGTGCACATCGATCGCGGCTTCTACATGCAGGTGGCGCCGGAGCATGCCGGCTTCACCGGCAGCCTCGGCCAGGCAACCTACGATCGCGCCGGCGCCGAGGCGCTGGCACGCGCGTTCAGCGAGCAGGATCCGGTGCACGACTACCGTCTCCCGACGGAAGCCGAGTGGGAGTACGCCAGCCGCGCCGGTTCGCAGGCCCGCTGGTGGTGGGGGGATGGCGTCCCCGAGGACGAGGCTCCGTACGCGCGCAACCCGTGGGCCCTCGATCACATGGGCATGTTTCCGGAGTGGTGCCTGGATCGCTACGGGCCGCTGCCTTCCTGGGAGGTGAGTGATCCGCACGGCGCCGAGCGCGGGGAGACCTTCGTGCTCAAGGGGAGCCACTTCAGCCAGCGTGCCCCCGGCCAGCCGCGCTCGGAACGCAGTGCGGCGCGCCAGGAAGCGGGGCCCGATGCGCGCGCCTGGGTGCGCCTCGTCGCGCCGCTGGGCTACGGCCTCGGCGCCTACGGCTCCGTGCAGGTGACGTTCCAGCTCGTCGATGCCGAGGGCCAGGCCGCGCCGAACGCGGACTACGATCTGCGTGTCATCTCGATGAACGACCGCCTTGCCGCCCGGGTCAGCGGGGCCGACCCCGTCTGGGCGCGTGTTCGCAAGCCGAGCCTGCCCGTGACCCTCTCGATGGTGCCGGGCTCGTACTACGTCTACGCCGAGGGCCGCCGCGACGGCCGGCTGGTGCGCGGCACGGAGCAGAAGTTCCACGCCCAGGGGGCGACTCGCACGCAGCCCGTGCCGGTGCCGGCGCGGGATCTCTCGCGCTTCGGCTCGGGTGCCCACGAAGAGCCCAAGTAGCCGGGGCTGCGGCCCCTCGTCGCGGGGCCGTCGATTCCCTACAATGCGCGGCCCGACGGAGGATTCCCGATGCGTCCCATGCTTGCCGCCCTGCTCGTCCTCGCCCTCGTGGCGCTACCGGGTCCGCTCTTTGCCGAGGATGCCCCGACCAAGGCCGATGCCTTGCTCAAGCCCAGCCAGGCATGGCAGCAGATCAACGCGGCGAGCCGCAAGGCGCCGTACGCCAAGCGCGCCGACCTGACGAAGGCGGCGTCCCTGGCGTACCTCGAGCGCCTCTCGGCCCAGGGGGGCATGGCGCTCGGCAGCGAGGCGCTCTCGCTTGGCTTCATCCAACGCGGTGCCCAGCAGTGGGATCAGGCCGCGGTCACGTTCCACGCCGTGTGGGCGAACGCCGAACACGCCGACGGCCTGCGCGACCAGGGTGCGATGCACGAGGCCGCCTTGCTTGCCAACAAGGACCTGCGTGCGAAGCGCGGTGTGGAGGGCTGCCTCCAGTCCCTCGAGGGGCTGCGGGCCTATGCCGCCGCCATCGACAGCGAGAAGCGCTCGTCGATGCGTTCGAGCATCGAGAACAACATCGCGAATGCGCTCGACGGCGCGAAGCAGAAGGACGCGGCTCGCGACCTGCGCATCGCCGTCGTGAAGCGCGACCCCATGATGGTCGCGCGCCTGTATCGCTCGCTGCTGGGCGGCTTGCTGGGCAGCACCCATGCGCTCGACGGCTACGCCAAGGTCCAGTCGGAATCGCAGGGCCTGATCGAGTTGCTCGCCGCACAGCAGGCGAAGGCCGTCGAGTCGCTCGAGGCCAAGCAGAAGGACGCCATGGCGAAGC
>Ga0316202_10001745_pt1 | contig 15959 bp, 14 predicted proteins | sample 3monrhotite_MG_FD_204934 | JGI IMG/M metagenome (GOLD analysis project Ga0316202, IMG submission 204934) | Microbial mat bacterial communities from mineral coupon in-situ incubated in ocean water Damariscotta River, Maine, United States -... | ecosystem: Environmental > Aquatic > Marine >... | reverse complement strand
CCAAAAACCACCTGTATCATTACAAGGCAGATGGAACACTTATTACCGATATGACGTTTCCAGATGAGAGTATTAACTATACCAATGTCGTCGTTCATGATAATCGGGTATACGCGTCTTACAGTGGATCACAACTGGGTGTCACCGTTCGAAACTTGAGTTTAAAACAACTCTCTTTCTTTAATACCGGTTTTGTCGCCAGCGGAATCGCTGCGGGTAACAATGAGGATATCTACCTTGCCTCTGAAAATCACATATACAGATATGGCATCGATGGTAATCTTATCAAGGACATGACGTTTCCTATTAACACTATCATCTATACCGATATCACAGTGCTTGGGGACAATGTGTATGCATCCTACAAAGGATCACAGCAAGGCGTCACAGCTCGCGATATTAATCTGGAGCAACTGTCTTCTTTTAACACTGGAATTAATACTAACAGCATTGCGGCAGGGCCAAACAATAATGTCTATTTGGCATCGGCAAACCACATCTACAACTACACAACCACAGGGGAACTTCTTGCTGATATGAATTTTCCTGACGACCAAATTAACTACACTGGTATATCCGTGGTTTTTGCCACAACAACATAAATAACAAATTTGTATTTTTTCGCTACGCCTGCTGTTGCTTGTAGCAGAGCAGAAGGCGTTGCGGCTCTTTTTAGCATATACCCATAAAATATCAGGGGTTTTCTCCAATCCGTTCGATGCCTTGCAATTTGTTATTGGCATCCACGCGCAGCACAAACTCGCCGTACACCCCTTCCCGCGAGACAAATGGCCGCAGAGACTCTGCCGGAAACTGCAAGTGCTGCCCGTTGGCCAAAGTCACCACCACTGCATGCACGCTACCTTCGTAATACGCCAGATATTTTTGTGCTGAAATGGCCAGACGAAATCGGTATTCAGGCATCAGCGATGTAACGCACTTTGAATAGCCTCCGGGTTAAAGCCCCGCAGCACATTATTTTTTACCAGCAACAAGGGCACACCACTGCCTTGCAGTGCTTTGAACTGGCGTTGTCCTTCGGGAGATTTATCCACATCGTACTCAAAAAAGGGAATATTGTTCTCACGCAGATAAGCGCGCGTCATCTTGCAGTTGCCGCACCAATCAGTGCCATACATCACCACCGGTTCAACATGCTGTGCAGCAAAATCAGGGCGTGCTACCAGCAATCCATGCACCGAGCCCCAGTTCAGCACCAGCACACTGATAAACACACTTACCGCAGCAAAACCCACTATCATTTTTTTCATATTTGATTCACTGAGTACCCTGTACCCGTCATGAGGAAGTATGGGTTTATACTAGCCCGATGAGGAAATATTTTCATTATGCATATTAATCCTGGAAGTGGCCTGCTCGGCAATGTCAGGCAAGTGCCTTCACCCAATTGTGACGCCCGCCCGGACGGCAGCCCTGTTGACCTGCTGGTGATTCACGCCATCAGCTTGCCCGTTGGCAAATTCGGTGGACCGTGGATTGACGCACTGTTTTGTAACCAACTCAGCCCAACAGCCCATCCCGACTTTGCCGAGATTTTTCAGCTCACTGTTTCCGCCCACGCACTGATTCGTCGCAACGGTGAAATCATTCAGTATGTGCCCTTCCAACAACGTGCCTGGCACGCGGGTCAATCACAATTTCAGGGACGAGAAGCCTGCAATGATTTTTCCATCGGTATCGAGCTGGAAGGCTGTGATGACACACCCTTCGAGCCCATTCAGTATCAGCAGCTGGCACGACTCACTCACTCACTTATGCATACGTATCCCGGCATTACGCCCGGACGTATCACCGGCCACAGCGATATTGCCCCCGGTCGTAAAACCGACCCCGGCCCGCACTTTGACTGGCCACAGTTCCAGCAATTATTAACAAAAACACGAGATTGAACAAAGGACTAAAAGAGCCACCGCCTCCGGTATCATCACTGGCTGCATCACCAACGTTGTTTGCAGGCTTGCCCTTCTTCACACTGATATCGTCGAAATATGCCGAGTCGTTGAAAGAACCAACACCCACCCGGCCAGTGGCGAAAGTGCTATCCGTTGCGGTAAGCACTGTTGCCCCATCAAACAAGACGGTAATCTCGCCACCGCTACGACTGATCTCTACCGCGTGATAAAGGTTGTCAGTGACCCAGTCTTGCCCCGCTATAGCAACCTGTTGACGAACACCATTCACAACCCTGAACAGTGCGGTAAAATCAGCATCATTGTTAAACATCATGTAGAAATAGTTGTTGGCGTCCTGGTAGCCAAACACAATGGCAAAATCAGCCTGTGCATTATCGCCAACAGCGTCGCCTAACCGTGCCCTCAGGGTCATGGTGAAATCGCCATAGCTCCCCGGTAAAAGCGAGTATTCACCCAGCCGATTGCCACTGAGGCTTGAATAATCGGTAGTATTCAAAAAATAGGCGTAATCACCTTCGTCCATAACAACAGACCAGCGGGAAGGCGTCAGGGGCTCCCAATCAGCCGCATCACCGTCCGTAAATTCTTCCGCTAAGGTATAAGTAAACATTCGGCTGCTCATAGACGCGATAATATTGGGTGTAAATGCTTGATCAGCAACATTGTCCACTGTCAGCGTATAGGTAATGTCCTCGGCCAACTCACTCACCACCAAATGGACTGTTTGAGCATTGCTGCCCAACACTGCCGCCATCACTTCCATATCAAAATCGAGATGGTAATTCGTTATGGTTTCTGCTGAGCGCTGTTCCACCGGCTCGCTGAACACCACCGTCAACGAAGTCGCGCTGGTAGCGTTCGCTGAAACAATCTCCGGTGCAATGCCATCAGCCAGCACACTCAAAACAGCGTTTTCGCTGATCTCTTGCCCTATTGCATTTTTAACCACGCAATCATAAACCGTACCGTTATCCATCAAATGGGTCGGCCCAGTGTTATAGCTTGAACCGATGGCATCAGAAATGACAACGTCATCTTTACGCCATTGATACAAAAGTGGTGCGCTACCGCTTGCCACAATACTGAATGTTGCAAACTCCCCCTCCTGCACTCTCACCGAAATAGGCTGAGTGATAATGTCAGGGGCTCGCGGCAAACTATCCTGGAGTGGTTTGATGTCGATGGCCAATCCCCAACCATGATTCGTAGCCTCTCCTGCATAAGCACCCCGGAAGACGGCTGTGCGCAGATCGCCGTTGAAATCAAGATCCCAGTCGGAGAAATTCTTGAATGCCGTCATATCCATGGCGTCAGCCAAAAGTGTACCCGTCAGGGGAAACAGGTCCAACTCTCCCTCGTCGAGGTCACCATCAGGGTTCAGCAGATAATCGTCGGCAGACGCATAACTCGCGGTAACGTTATCCCACTGTACAACCTCCGAGTCGGCTAACACCGGCGTACCGGCAAATACGGCATTACCCGCCACCCGCTGCGCAAAACCCGCGTCAGCTCTGCGCACTTTGATACCATTACCAGTGGCGACAATGGTATTGTGAAATACGTTAATGTTGCGTGGCACATCGTTGTGCGATTGAATATTGATAGCACTTCCCGAGGAGTTGACGAATACGTTGTCATAAAGCGCGATATTGCCCTCGCCCTGAAACAACGCCTCGGTAGTGTTCTCATAAAAGAAATTTCCGTAGATCTCGTAAACATCATCACTGCCGGGACCCGTCAATGGAAAATGCCCTACCAGCAGATTCGTCCGTGCGCCTTCCGTTGGCGGCGAAGGTTGATTAGCCTTGCTGAACACGTTGTGGCGAATAATGGTTTTACGCTTTTCCAGCGGCATACCTGGAATCGCACCACCATTCTCATAGGAGCGGCTGTTCATTTGTTTGATTTGTACGTTGTATCCTACGGTGTCCACAAACAGATTATGCTCAATCAGTCCACCGACAAAGGGCCAATTTTTACCTTGCCAGCTTCCGAGATACATACCGGTTCCAGCGCCGATAATTTTACAATTGCGGATTACCCAGTCCCAGGCTGGCCCTCGAGTAGCAACACCTACCGTCAATTGGTGAGCCCCATGGCGCACGATTTCCAGATTCTCCAGCGTGATGTGATGCGTTATACCGCTTGCATTGACAGCATCAAGATAGGGCACATCAAGCCCGTCCAGCTTGAGATACCGGACAGTAAGGTAACTGGCGTTGTTGATCTGCACTGTATTCCAGGCTTGCGCCCGACTACCCCAAAATACCGCAGGTGCACCGGTCTCCGGCCCGGTAATAACAATGGGACTGCCTGGTTCACCGTGTAAATTGGAAATCGGTAAGCCACGCTCATAAGTCCCTGCCTCCAGGGACAGAGTGTCACCCGGTTGTAGATCACCTAACAAAGCACGGTAGGTATCTGGGGTGCCAACGACGGTTTTCCCGTACACCGGCGCCATTGCACCAACAGTGGCGCCCAGCAAACCCAGTAGTAGTACAAGCACCTTTTTAAGATAAGGTCTCAAGACATGGCGATTGAAAATATTCATGATGCAATCCATTGACAAAAAATAGCAGGAATGCGGGGAAAACCCGTAATCCCAACTTCACCGCCCGCTGGCTATGCTGACAGCGGGCGGCCCATTAATGCACTTTAAACGTACACCTCACATAAGCCTTCCAACGTAAAATATACTTGGAGGGTTCCAGAGCTTCCCTTGGGTTTATTTTTTGATCCCGTGAAGCAGAAAAAAGCGCCCATCCCGACCAAATCAAGGGTTTTACTGATTTCCTCCAGGGACTCTCACCCCAAAACCCAACAATTCCGTTATGATGCGTCATAGACCAATAACCGTGAGCCACCATGTCCCTGCTTGCCATACTGATCAGCCTCATACTGGAAAAACTGCTACCACCTTTGCATGGTCTGCGTAACCTCGCCTGGGTTGAGTCCTACCATCGGTGGATACACACGCAACTGCCCAGCCACTGGCAAGGCATCCCCAGTCTGCTCATCATCGTTTTACTGCCACTCATCGGTATTGCCACTATTCAATACCTGCTCAACGACCTGCTTGTCTTTCTTAGTTTTATCTTCAGCATTATCGTGTTCACTTACAGTCTCGGACCAAGAGACAAACGCCAGCTGGCACACGAATATCTGGATGCCGAAGAAAGCGGTAACTATGACGATGCAGAATCCATACTGCGGGATATCGTTTCCTGTACAACCCCCGCCCCACTACCGGAAGACAAACCCTCCCGCGCCCGCGCCCTCATAGAATGTGTATTGATACAAACCCACGAACAACTGCTCGCCATCCTCTTCTGGTTTGTCATCCTCGGCCCTATGGGGGCCGCACTCTACCGACTCACCGTGGAGCTACAACAAGCCGGGCAACGCTCTGGTAAGGCCGTCGGAACAAACGATGCCGAATTCCGCGCCGCTGTCGACCGTCTACAATACTTGCTCGCCTGGATACCCAGTCGCCTCACTGCACTCAGCTACGCTGTCATGGGTAGCTTCGTACACGCCCTGCACGCCTGGCAAAACACACCACTCGAAGAAACTGAAACAAACGACGACACAAACCCGCAAAGCCATCGTCTGTTATTACGCATCGGCCAAGCCGCCCTACAATTCGACAATCATCCGCCACAAGATGATACGCAGTACAACGATGCTATCCGTGAAACGTTGGGGCTGTGTGGGCGTAGTCTGGTAGCGTGGATTACTGTATTAGCATTGATGACCCTCGCGGGGTGGGCAGGTTGATGGCACGCACCTTACTCATTGCTTTTTGTTGATTAGCACAAATCAATCATGGATTGTTGAGCATAAAAATTGAGGCCATATTAAACAACACTTCCAGAAAATATTTTTAAGTTTAGAACTCACGGCACTTGTCTCTGAAAAGTAAAAACGTAGAAAAAAACAGATGAGCCTGAGAAACTGGACATATTACGGCGCAACGTGGAAAAAGGCCTGCCCTGCGGTACAGAGAAGTTCGTTCGGAGGCTTGAGAAGATGACGGGAAGGACCTTGCAATACCGACCGCGTGGGCGACCGAGGAAAGTGGGTGAAGTTGGGTCAGACTCTGGCGTTCGATATTTGTCTTATCTGATTTGGCCAAATGTTAAAATTGACCATAGCAGCGTTAATACTATACGGGTTGTCTCAATTTTGAAAAAACGACTTAAAGTTAGTGCTGAGTTTGAGGGACGCATTATATTATCTTTTGGGCTGAATGCGAAAGAAAATCAGGGTATCCTGCTGGATATGTGCAACGCTAAAACAGGTCAATGATAAATGCAGTTTGTGGGTGAATATCAGGTCGATCCAACTTTGTGTGATGATCTCATCGCCTTGCACAAGGCGGGGGCCAAGCAAGGATTGGTAGTGCGTGGAAAACTGGGCACCCGCGAGGGTGTCGTGGTGGACAAAAAGAAAAAGGATTCTTACGACCTGGGTTTGATTACGGTGCCGGATGCCTTGGCTGAGCAATACCGGTTGCCGGAGTTTTACGGTGTGTTAAAAGAGTGCATTGACCAATACGTCGAAAAATTTCCCATCATCAAACAACTGGGTGCTTACCATATTGGGGAATCGCCGATTATCCAGCGTTATAAACGAGGCGGCGGTTATCGCTGGCCGCATTGTGAACGCACAGGCCTGGATTCCACCACACGCATGTTGGTATGGATGATGTATCTCAACGATGTCAACGATGGGGGCGGCACCCACTTTGTGTATCAACGTGAGACCTTTGATGCGCGCAAAGGGCATCTGTTGGTTTGGCCGCCGGATTTCACGCACACCCATCATGGTGTAGTATCGAAAACGCAGGAAAAATTCATTATTACGGGCTGGCTCAACTTTGCTGATTAACATCGGAGAAAACTGGGGGGGTGTATTCACCAATTTCAGGCGAACATTATGTTATGGCTTAGACTTTATGTATTTACTCACCAACAGGCGATATAGGGGAATTTACAAGTTGTTGGCGAGTTAATACATAAAGTCTAAGTTCATACCTATGCTAGGCGTACACAAGTAGCTTCACCTGACAATTTCCACAGCACTTGTTTGTTCTTAAATAACACAAAGCCAAGCCCCGCTCCAATCGCAGGTGAGCATGAGGTTAGGCCTCATTACGGATTTTCGTTATTTCCTCAATGTATTCAACTCCCCATCCATAAAGTGCTTCAAGAATAGGGGTAAGAGTCAGTCCGAAACTTGTAAGGGAATATTCCACTTTGGGTGGAATTTCTTGGAATATTTTTCTATGTACGATTTTATCAGCCTCTAATTCTCTTAGTTGTTTCGTCAGCATTCTCTGTGTTATGCCTGGAATAAGTCGTTTCAATTCATTGAATCGCCTAGTCTCACCCCTTAAATGATAAAGAATTAATCCTTTCCATTTTCCGCCTAAAACTTCTAAAGCAGCTTCCGTGGGACATCCAAAGCTACAACATTTATTTCCATTACTCATGACAATTACACCTCACTTTTACGGTATACATTGTGTGCCTACGTTACAATAGTGTGTGTTCTTACAATATTTGTATGCATAGCTTACCATCAAACTTTCTAAATTTACTCACATATAGGCGATAGCTATGAATACGAGGGAAGCAATTACAAACCGTAGATCTATTAAAGAATTTGATGCAAGCTATGCAATACCGCAAAGTGAAGAACGGGAGCTGTTGTCTTTGGCCATGCTGTCACCAACGGCCTTCAATATACAAAACTGGAGATTTGTAATTGTAAAGGATACCGAGTTACGCCATCAAATTAAGGAAGCGGCATGGGGGCAGTCACAAGTAACGGACAGTTCTTTGTTAGTCATTATTTGTGCAGACCTGAAAGCCTGGGAAAAAGAACCTCTCCGCTATTGGGCTAATGCTGGAACTGAGGTGCAGAACTTTATGCTTCCTACTATTGATGGGTATTATCGAGGAAGAGAAGAAGTGCAAAGAGACGAGGCGTTTAGATCTTGTGGTATTGCAGCTCAAACTCTAATGTTAGCTGCCAAAGAGATGGGGTATGATTCTTGTCCTATGGATGGCTTTGATTTTGAAAAAGTAGCGCAGCTTATTCACCTTCCAGATGATCATGTAATTTCTATGTTTGTCGCAATTGGCAAAGGAACAAAGAATGCTTGGCCAAGAAGTGGTCAGCTTGATATTGACGAGGTTGTAATACAAGATAAATTCAAAGAAAACGCCTAAGGAAAAAATAAAGTCAGGTCTTGCAACTCTACATGGATTCTGCCGATGCTCCGCCTTGCCCGTATGGTCTGTGCCCAGCTACCCCATCACATCATCAGCGGGGCAATCGTCGCGAGAATATCCTTCTTACGGATTCGGCAAGCCCATCTGGATTGGCTAAAGGAGTACGCCGAGAAGTACAAGGTGGATATCCTCACGTATTGTCGGATGACCAATCACATCCATATCGTCGCCGTCCCAGCGACCCCAGATTTCAGCGTTCCTGTCATGTTTTGCGACAAGACGCCGTCGCAAGAAAAATGATAGGAACGCTGAACCCGTCAATATAATATGATTGATCTGTTAGTTCCCCGGCCCACCCACGACGATATCCACGATTTCTTGCTCAACCAGACCCCGTTGCAATAACCGCACATCGTCAATCAGCCCATCAAACCATCTTCCTCCCGCACCCGGAGGCTGACTGCCTACGGTCACTGTGACAGATGGGTCCAGATCCACGACACCCACAAGCGGCGTGCTTCCCACTTCAACACCATTTAGGTACAGACGCAGTATCTGACCATCATGAGTCAACGCGCCATGCTGCCAGACACCTGTGGCTAAGTCGCCACTCGCACCAATCAACGTTATTGTTTCGCCGCCGACACGCACTCGGCCACGCAACCGTGTCGTTGCACCTGATTTGATCGTGCTCAGCATAAACACATGGTCATTGGCTGCCGCACCCGTCGCTTTTGAAATGAGGCGCGGATCGCGTGCAGAACCTGGGAAGCTATCTGCGTTGAACCAAATTGCCAGCGTCAAACCATTACCCGCCAGATCCAACGTCCCCAAATCAATATAATCATTGTTCCCATCAAGGCGCACGGCATACTCGCTTCCATCGGGAGTATTTGCCTCAAAGGTTGGGCCATTGACCAGTATCCCGTCGTTGCCTGTTCCACTATTGTCGAACGCCACAGTGCCACTACCTTCATTGAGCGAAAGCTGTACTAGGAAGTCGGCAGGATCGACACTACTAATCACAAATGTGCCGCTCACGGGTTGCGCTCCATTCTCACCACCATCGGCCACTGTAAACGTAAAAATGTCGGCAGGGGCGTTAACGCCGTAATGCACATAGGCCAGACGGGATAGGTTCACGTCAGCCTGCGTAAATGTAGCGCCGACTAAAAGCTTCGCGCCATCGAGCTGTAATTCACCAAAATTCGGTTCGCTTGTCAGTGTATAGGTCAGTTCACTTGGCGCATCATCCAAATCAGTGGTGAGTAGTTCACTACTACCAATGGTCAGCGTTCCGCCAACAGAAACGATTTCATTATGTTCTCTGACCTGCCAATGCACCGATACCGAATTATCATCGCGGCTGGCTGATAACACATCGATATTGCCATCTGCATTCATATCAATAGCAAAAACACCGTATACACCAGCCCCCGCTTGATCGACAATTTGTTTGGTAAAACCGCCATTACCATCGTTTTCGAACCAGGCGAGGGTATCGTCATCGACGCTGGTGGACAGCGCATCCATATCACCATCGCCATCTACATCGGCGGAAAACACTGACCGGGCGCCAAGCGCACCACTATCGATGACCTGTCGAGTAAAGGTGCCTGCACCAGTATTGCGGTACCAGGCAATGGTGTTGTTATTTTTACTGGCCACCAGAAGATCAACATGCGCATCTCCGTCCAAATTCTCGGTCACAACAAAATAGGCACCTTGGGAATTGGAGTCGATGGTGCGTTTGGTGAAATTTTCACTACCGTCATTCTCATACCAAGCCACTTCATTCGCAAAGAAGCTGACCGCCACCACATCTATGTCGCCATCCCCATCAAGGTCGGCAAAACTCGCATGCTTGGCTCCAGTTGCGGTGTCATCAATCAAGTATGGTGTAAATGCATTCGCACCATTATTTTCGTACCATACGACGGTGCCTGCATCCTGATTGGTGGTGAGCAAGTCCGTAAAACCATCTTCATTCAAGTCCACAGTTTCCATCGAGTGAATACCGTCAGCAGCACTATCCACCACCCGTTTAAGAAAATTGCCGGCTCCGTCATTGTCATACCACGCCAAGGTGTCACCTACGTAACCTCCTGCCAGCACGTCAATGTCGCCATCACTATCTACATCTCCCAAGTGCCCCGGATAGGCACCATCAAGATTGTTATCAACAACCTGTTTGGTGAAACTACCGTTGCCGTCATTACGGTACCAATAAACATCATCACCAATGAAATTCGTCGCAACCAGGTCGATATCTGAATCGCCATCCAAGTCTGCCCCCGCAGTGTAATGAGTTTGCTCAACCGTAGTGTCAATCGTTTGTTTGTTAAAGCCGAGTTTACCCGTCTGAATTGACGGAGGATCGTTTGAGTTGTCAATGGTAAGCGTCACCGTCGCCACATTCGAGTTGAGTGCGCCATCGTTGGCGTGGTAGGTAAAACTATCAATACCGCCATACCCCGGATTCGGCGTATAGTCGAATGAACCATCTGTGTTCAAGTTCAACGTTCCATTCAAGGTGGTATTCACGACTACCGACTGCAAAATATCACCTTCCACATCAACAGCGTTCGCCAACACACCGTTCACCGAGTCCACCACAAGCACGGAATTCACCGGTGTTGTATAACTGGCATCAACCACAACAGGTGCGTCGTTAATGGCATTCACAGTGAGCATTACCGTCCCTAGCGCACTCGTACCATTCACACCATCTGTTGCACGGTAAACAAAACTGTCCGTACCGTGGAATTGCGAATCCGGGGTATACGTAAATCCACCATCCACAGCGAGCCCGGTCAATACGCCATTTGTCGGTCCCGTGACCAACGATACCGTCAGGTCGTCCGGTGAATTGGTGTCTACATCATTTGCCAATACACCAAAGGCTGCCAATACCACCAATGGCGTATCCTCGTTTTGAGTGTAAGCATCATCCAGCGTGTCCGGTGGCAGCGTCACTGTTATCGTTACCACCACTACACTCGAGCTGAGGACGCCATCACTGGCCCGGTAGGTAAAGCTGTCAGTACCAACAAAGCCCGTGTCCGGCGTATAGTTGAACGAACCGTTTGCGTTTAATGTCAGCATTCCACTGGATACATCACCTTCCAGTACTGCCTGCAACACATCCAGGTCAGGGTCCATATCATTGGCCAATACGCCATTCGTTACATCCACAACCAGGGCTGTGTTCGGTTCGGCCTGATACGTTTCACCCAGTCCCACCGGTGTATCGTTCACCGGATTAACGGTCAGCGTCACACTCGCCACATTTGAATTCGCCGCGCCATCGTTGGCTCGGTAGGTAAAACCATCAATACCGAAAAAGTCTGCTGTCGGCGTGTAATCAAATGAACCGTCGGCATTTAGTACCAACGTACCATTCACAACATCACTCTCTAACACCGCCTGCAAGGGGTCACCGTCACCATCACTGTCGTTAGCCAATACACCGTTCAACGCAGCCACTGCCAGGGTCATATCTTCCTCGACCACGTAGCTTTCGTTCAACGCCGTCGGCACTGTATTTGCGTCCAACAACGTCCCAATTTCAGCTACGCTGAATGCCCGCTGCTCAATACGCACGTGATCGATCAACCCATTAAAAAAGCGCCCTCCTGCACCGGGTGGCTGTGCGCCCACCGTCACTGGAACAGTCGGAGCCACATCCACTGTACCGGCCAACGCGGTGCTGCCCACCTCTACACCATCCAAATACAGACGCAACGTCACGCCATCATGCGTCAACGCTCCATGCTGCCAAACACCCGTCGCCAGATCGCCACTGCTCGCAATCAATGTCGTCGTCGCACCAGCTATCCGCACCCGCGCCCGCAGTCGTGTCGCCGCACCTGACTTAATCGTGCTCAACATAAACACATGAGCATTCCCTGACGTACCCGTCGCCTTCGAGATCAATCTCGGATCACGTGCCGAACCCGGATAACTGTCTGCATTGAACCAAGCCGCCAATGTCAAGCCCGTACCTGCCACATCCACCGTGCCTAAATCAATATAGTCATCCGCTCCATCAAAGCGTAACGCAAAAGCACTGCCATCTGGTGTGCCTACCTCAAAGGCTGGCCCGTTAACCAACGCGCCATTGTTACCGTTACCACTGACATCGCCCGCCACGATTCCACTGTCCTCGTCCAACGGCAACTCCACAATAGTATCCGGGCTTGCAAGGACGCTTGTCCATGAACCAAGGTATAGAACCAGCGAAAAAAAGAAAGGCAACTGAATTGATCTGACATTTAGCATGACGTGACTCATTTATAGGTTATTTTGATAAGTTGGTTTTGCAGGCAAATCAGATTGAGCTGACACTGACAAAACTGTCAGCATAAACAAACTTTCCCCAGAGCAATCAGCGTGCATAGCGCCAAAGGCAATTCATATGCCAAAAGATCAACTTCCATTGACATCAATGAGTTAGGGACATCTACTTCTTGTTAAGATATACGCTCGTAAAATATTCCGACACTCTACATATGGAATGGCCACTGGGATCGCAACCAGCATATTCCAAAGAAATCTACTGGTTGCGGCGCAGAAAATATTTACGGTGTTTTCGTAACCAATAATAACGAGGGTACTGATTGCTTAATGTTGTTAAAGAATTTTTTACTTTCTCTACAAGCTATGAAAAAAGCTTGTATTAATGTGAAATATTGCCTGCTCAAATGCCCTGTGCGAAAATGTTTATCGCTTCAGGAATTTCGTAGCAAATATTTTCTAAAGCAGTTACTTTTTTGTTCAGGTCTGATAATAATAGATTGAATACACAATACAAATAACAGGAAAAGTTCAACATGAGTAATGGATGCGAATTAAGAAAAACTGCGAACAAAGGTGAAGGTATTTTTGCGACACGAGATTTTTCCCCTAATGAAATTATCATGGTAGGTCGTATTTTGGAGCGACTCAATGGAAATGACTCGCATGCTGCACAAATTGGAAAAAATGAGTTTGTTCGTCACTCTGGAATTATTCATAAAATAAATCATTGCTGTGAACCTAATTGTGGGATTCATCTCAATGAAACAGGTGCACATGATGTAATTGCACGTAAAGCAATTTCTGCTGGTGAAGAATTATTACTTGATTATGCAATGCGTAATTACTGTATTGAATATTTTCCAAAACAATGTTTATGTGGCGCACCTAATTGTCGCGGTCAAATTACAGGCTGGAAAAATTTGCCTGAACAACGAAAACAAGAATATGCAGGATTTGTTGCGCCTTATTTATTAGAAGTGGATAAAAAATCGGCGTCAGAAACAACAACTTAATTTAGATACTCAACGGATGGAAAATTTTAATATGCCTCAAGCTTTGGACTATGAATTAACGCATCGTTATGATGCTGTGGATATTAGCGATGCAGAATTTGACCGTTTAATTGCAGCTGCTAGCTGGCGAACACAACCTGAGTTTTTACGTCGTGGGCGGGTTGCTCGACATATTTTACAAGAACCTGCACACCTTAAAAAGCATCCTGAACAGGCATTAACCGTTGCTAAACTTAAAGGCGTGGGTGTATATGATCCGGCTGCATTGGGTAAATATCGTGACCGCATTTTAGGTGAATTCAGCGATGAGCCATTACCACCTACGACCATACCTTTAGACAGCTTTGCCACCTACCCACATATGGGAATTAATAAACAAGGTGAGTACGCACTAGTATATGGTGCAGTTGCACCTGTGGGAGGCATTATATATGAGCGAGCTTTGCGTGAATATCGTAATGCTAAAACCTTGTATGAGCACGGTATTCCAACCATTATCCCGCTTGCCGTTTTAGAATACAAAGGAATGGAATTTAAAGGTGAACCCATGGGGGCAGCAATCACTTTATCTTCAGAAGCAGCTCCTTACCGTCTTGCAGAAGTACAATATTTAGCAGCAACCCAGCGTGGTAAAGACCCTGAAGCTGATGTTTATTATGACAAGATAGTAGCATCTTTAGGCATTGATGGTGATCCTAGTACTGAAACAGTACGATTACAAACAATTAACATCTTGTCACGACAAATTGGCAAATTAATGCGTGACTTCAGCCTAGCGGGCCTGTACCGATATTCACCTGAATGGTCAAATTTTGAATTTAGTTTTGAGCGCAAAGAAGTCTTTTTAACGGATTTAGACTCCGTACGAGATTTAGATGAATTATCAATAGAAAATCAACATTTACAAGTATTGCGTGATTTAGGTTCTTTGGTATATCGACTCGTTGCAAAGTTTGGAACACCTTCTTCATTAGGTCATTATCAGCTCAAAAACCTGTTATCTTATGACCCATTGTCTGAAACTTTATTAGGTTATTTCACTCCTGAGGAAGTATCCGAAGCTGAAGTTAGAGCCGTCTCTCGTAAATTATGGAATGCTTTTATTCCCTACTTGCTATTGCTAAATAAACATCGCACTGCAATTCAAAGTGAATGGTCAAGTGAACGTCGCCGTAGTTATAAAATGGATCATGACTTATTTTATATTTTAGCAATTAGTACCTTATACCCTCTATTTGAAAAAAGTGCACTATCTAAGCAATTTACTTTCAATTTAACTCAAGATGAATTAATGGAAAAAGCTGAACGGTATTTAGGTGAGCGTTATGCTTATTTAGAATATTTATTAGCTTTTGAACAAGATGAGGATGTATTTTATGGCAAACGATAATCAAGCAGTACAGGACATTCAAGACAGCATTGCCCAAGCGGCACAACATTCTGGGCGCAAAGCAGAGGACATTACTTTAGTTGCGGTCAGTAAGACCAAACCTATTGAAGACATTATTACTGCTTATGAGGCCGGTGTACGTCATTTTGGTGAAAATCGTTCTGAGGAATTGACAGAAAAGGCGGAAGCTTTAAGTCACTTAACTGATTTAAAATGGCACTTTATTGGGCATTTACAAAGCCGTCAAAGTCAGCCAATTTCCCAATATGCACATTACTTTCATACCGTTGACCGCACTAAAATTGCTAAAACTTTATCAGCTCAGCTTGTTGAGCTTAAGAGAGATTTACCTGTATTTATCCAGGTGAATGTATCGGGTGAAGAATCTAAAGGTGGGTTTGCATGTGAAAACTGGGCTACAGACTCACAGCAAGTAGATGAGCTAGTCAATTCGATTAAAGAAATTGATGCATTACCTAACATTGAAGTGTTGGGTTTAATGACAATGGCTCCTTTTAATGCACCTGAAGAGACTTTACGCCCTATTTTTAAAAATTTAGCAGGCTTATCTGCGCGTTTACAGGAAAAATTGCCAGAGATGTCTGCACAACAATTATCAATGGGTATGAGTGGTGATTTTGAAATTGCAATTGAAGAAGGTGCAACCTTAGTCCGAATTGGTAGTGCTATTTTTGGGCAACGTACTAAAAAGCCATAAGCGCATCAAAATAAAATTATATTGATAAAATGGCCGCATTAGTTGATTTATATCATTAATGCGGATTTTTTAGATTTTTGGCTCTTCCCTGGTCAAGCGGGTAGGTTGCCGTATTATTCATGAAAGATAAAGATTTATACGCGCAAACATTGGGAATACGAAGCCCGTGGCTAGTTATAGACATTTCGCGCCAGTATTATTTACCGTTCTGCGTTCTGTAAATAATGAAAAATTAAATTGCATCGCTATCCTGCTCACCAGTACGAATACGCACAATTTTTTCAACCGGGGTCACGAAAATTTTACCATCACCAATTTTTCCAGTGCGTGCCGCATTGGTAATAGCCTCAACACAATCATCAACAC
>Ga0316202_10001742_pt1 | contig 15992 bp, 13 predicted proteins | sample 3monrhotite_MG_FD_204934 | JGI IMG/M metagenome (GOLD analysis project Ga0316202, IMG submission 204934) | Microbial mat bacterial communities from mineral coupon in-situ incubated in ocean water Damariscotta River, Maine, United States -... | ecosystem: Environmental > Aquatic > Marine >... | reverse complement strand
TGCTGCCGCGCACCGACATGGTGACGATCGAGCAGGGGTCGACCGTGACCGACGCGATGGCGCTCTTCCTCGCGAAGGGCGTGTCGCGCATCCCCGTCATCGGCGAGAGCAGCGACGACGTGCTCGGCATCATCTACCTGCGCGATGCGGCCCGCCTCGCCTACGAGCAGCCCGCCGCGTGCGCGACGACGAGCGTCGAGGAGCTCGCCAAGCCGGCCCTGTTCATCCCCGAGTCGAAGAAGGCCGACGACGCCCTGCGCGAGATGCAGCTCGCCTCCAACCACATGGCGCTCGTCGTCGACGAGTACGGCGGCATCGCCGGCCTCGTGACGATGGAGGACCTCATCGAGGAACTCGTCGGCGAGATCAGCGACGAGTACGACCGCGACGTCGCCATGTCAGAGCAGTTGAGCGAGAACGAGTTCCGCGTGAGCGCGCGCATGCCCGTCGATGAGCTCGGCGACCTGTTCGGCATCGAGCTCGACGACGACGAGGTCGACACGGTCGGTGGCCTGCTCGCCAAGCACGTCGGCCGCCTTCCCGTGGTCGGGTCGACGACCGAGGTCGACGGCCTGCACCTCACCGCCGAGCGCACCGAGGGCCGACGCAAGCGCGTCGTCACGGTGCTCGTCTCGGCCGACCAGGCCCTCATAGACGCGAAGCTCGCGTTCGCGAACTCGACCGACACCGGGTCGACCCCCATTCAGGATGCTCGGCTCGAGCAGCACGGCAGCGCCTCGTGAGTGCTGACGGTCTGGGCGGCGGCGGTTCCCGCGAGCACCGCGCAGGCTTCGTGACCTTCGTCGGCCGGCCGAACGTCGGCAAATCGACCCTCATGAACGCCCTCGTCGGCGAGAAGGTCGCCATCACGAGCTCGAAGCCGCAGACCACGCGACGCGCGATCCGGGGGATCGTGCACCGGGCATCCGGGCAGTTGATCGTCGTGGACACGCCGGGCATGCACCGCCCACGCACGCTCCTCGGCGAGCGTCTCAACGCCGTCGTGCAGGACACCCTCGGCGACGTCGACGTCATCGGGTTCTGCGTGCCCGCGGGTGAGCCGATCGGGCCGGGCGACCGCTTCATCAACGAGCAGCTCGACAGCTTCGCCCGGACGCGCAAGATCGCGATCGTGACCAAGACCGACGACGCGTCGCGCGCCCGAGTGGCGGAGCAGCTGCTCGCCGTGTCGCAGCTGCGCGAGTGGGACGCGGTCATTCCGCTCTCGGCCGTCACGGGCGACCAGGTCGACCTGCTCGCCGACGAGCTCATCGCCCTCATGCCCGTCTCGCCGCCGCTCTACGAGGCGGATGCCGTGACCGAGGAGACCGCGATCGACCGGGTCGCCGAGCTCATCCGCGAGGCCGCGCTCGAAGGCGTGAGCGACGAGCTGCCGCACTCGCTCGCCGTCACCGTCGATGAGATGACCGAGCGCTCGGGCTCGGCCGTGCTCGACATCTACGCCAACGTGTGGGTCGAGCGCGACAGTCAGAAGGGCATCATCATCGGGCACCGTGGGTCGCGCCTCACCGAGGTCGGCACGCGGGCCCGCCACTCGATCGAGGCGCTGCTCGGCCAGCGCGTCTACCTCAAGCTGCACGTCAAGGTCGCCAAGGAGTGGCAGCGCGACCCCAAGCAGCTCGGCAAGCTCGGGTTCTAGGTTCGCGCGGCTGCGCCCCGATCATCCCGCATTCGCCCCGCGCCCTCCACGCCGCGCCTCCCGCCGCCGCCATGTCGCGCGTGTCGCGCGCGAAGCCCAGATTTGCCCCAAATGGGGTGATCGCGCGTCGGCAAGCGCCCATGTGCGCCAGATCTGGCACGAAAGGGCGGGGCGACGCGGCGTTGGCGGGCGCGCACAACGCGGGTGTACCCTGAGAGTGTGTTCGGCCAGCTCCTTCTTCGCTGCCGCGACGAGGCTTAGTCCACCAGCCTCCCTCGTCGCGGAGTTCGTCGTCGGCTGAAGACCCGCCCCCAGCGACAAGACGAGACCAGCAGGAGCACATCATGGAGAACCGCCAGCAGCCTTCGGGCATGCCGATTCAGAAGTATCAGCCGTACCACGAGCAGCTTCGCGTCGAGTTGCCCGACCGCACGTGGCCGACGAAGCGCATCACGCACGCACCCCGCTGGTGCGCCGTCGACCTGCGCGACGGCAACCAGGCCCTCATCGACCCGATGAGCCCCGAGCGCAAGCGGGTCATGTTCGACCTGCTCGTGCGCATGGGGTTCAAGGAGATCGAGGTCGGGTTCCCGAGCGCGAGCCAGACCGACTTCGACTTCGTGCGCACGCTCATCGAGGACGACCTCATCCCGGATGACGTGACCATCCAGGTGCTCACGCAGTGCCGCGAGCACCTCATCCAGCGCACCTACGAGTCCATCAAGGGTGCCAAGCGCGCGATCGTGCACTTCTACAACTCGACGAGCGTCCTTCAGCGCGAGGTCGTGTTCCGCAGCGACCGCGAGGGCATCAAGCAGATCGCGCTCGAGGGCGCGCGCCTGTGCCGCTCGTTCGAGTCGATGGTGCCCGAGACCGAGGTCTTCTACGAGTACAGCCCCGAGAGCTACACGGGCACAGAGCTCGAGTACGCCGTCGAGGTCTGCAACGCCGTGCTCGACGTGCTCGAGCCGACGCCCGAGCGCAAGGTCATCATCAACCTGCCCGCGACGGTCGAGATGGCGACGCCGAACGTCTACGCCGACTCGATCGAGTGGATGAACCGGCACCTCGCCCACCGAGAGAACGTCATCCTGAGCCTGCACCCGCACAACGACCGCGGCACCGCCGTTGCCGCCGCCGAACTCGGCTACCTCGCGGGAGCCGACCGCATCGAGGGCTGCCTCTTCGGCAACGGCGAGCGCACCGGCAACGTCGACCTCGTCGCGCTCGGCATCAACCTGTTCACGCAGGGCATCGACCCGCAGCTCGACTTCAGCGACCTCGACGAGATCAAGCGCACGGCCGAGTACTGCAACCAGCTCAAGGTGCACGAGCGCAGCCCCTGGGCGGGCGACCTCGTCTACACGGCCTTCAGCGGAAGCCACCAGGACGCCATCAAGAAGGGCTTCGAGGCGATGGATGCTCGGGCTCAGGCCGCGGGCGTGACGACGAACGACATCCCGTGGGGTGTGCCGTACCTGCCCGTCGACCCGCAAGACTTGGGCCGCTCGTACGAGGCGGTCATCCGCGTCAACTCGCAGTCCGGCAAGGGCGGGGTCGCCTACCTGCTCAAGACCGACCGCAAGCTCGACCTGCCCCGCAAGCTGCAGATCGAGTTCAGCCACGTCGTGCAGGCCAAGACGGACGCCGATGGTGGCGAGGTCACGAGTGACCAGATCTGGGAGATCTTCCAGGACGAATACCTGCCCGCACCCGAGGCCGACGCCAAGTGGGGCCGTTTTGAGCTGCTCTCGACCCGCACGGCCTCCGACATGACGGGCACGGTCACCCTCAACGCGACCTTGCGCGACGGAGAGGAGATCGCCGCGACCGAGGCGACCGGCAACGGTCCCGTCGCGGCGTTCCTCAGCATGATGGAGAGCCACGGCATCGGCATCCGCCTGTTCGACTACGTCGAGCACGCCCTCAGCGCCGGCGGGGATGCTCTGGCCGCCAGCTACGTCGAGCTCGAGGTCGACGGCCGCACGCTGTGGGGTGTGGGCATCGATGCCGACATCTCGACCGCGTCGCTCAAGGCCGTCGTCTCGGCGGTCAACCGTGCCATCAGGCTCGACGCATCCGACCGCGCCGGGGAGCTCGTCGGCGCGTAGAACGCGAGCGCGCTCGGCGGTCGGCCCGCGGGCCGACCGCCGCATCCCGCCGCTCCGATCTCCACAATTCAGGAGTCGGTGGCACGGCGCGGCCGTCGACACGCCGTGAGAGCGCGGCCACGCGCGAGCGTGCGGCGCCGTCTCCTGAATTGTGGAGACGAACGGAGTGCGGGAACGTGCGTCAGGGGGTGGTCGCGGCCCACTCGGCGAAGCGGATGCCCGGCCCGGGCACCCCGGTCGTGTGCAGCCCGGCGCGGTAGGCGGCGACGAGTGTGCCGGGCGCGCGCCACTCGGCGACCCGGCGTGAGGCCGCCTCCGCCGACGCGCCGTGCGCGACCAGCCACTGCCGGGCGAGCTCGGCCATCGGCAGCACTTCGGGGCCACCGAGGTCGTCGACACGCTCGTTCGCCGGCTCCGCGGCCGCGAGCGATACGAGCCGGTCGGCGACCGCCGCGGTGCTGATGGGCTGGAACGGCGTGTCGAGCGCGATCACACGGGGCAGGAGTCGCTGAGCGCGGAAGAACCCCGCCACGAAGTCGTGGAACTGCGTCGCGCGCAGAATCGTGAACGGCACGCCTGAGCCGGCGACGAGTTCCTCGCACGCGAGCTTCGCGCGGTAGTAGCCGAGCGGCACGGCGTCGACGCCCACGATCGACTGGTACACGAGGTGCTGCACCCCCGCGGAACGAGCAGCGTCGACGAGGTGCTGGGTCGCGCGAGCATCCGACCGTCGGTTGGTGGCGAGATGCAGCACCGTGTCGACGCCGTCGAGCGCCTCGCGCAGGCCGACTCCCGACTGCAGGTCGGCGACGACGTGCGCGACGCCGGGACGGCGGCTCAGGATGCGCGGCTCGACGCCCGCCGCGCGTAGAGCTTCGACGGTGGGGCGGCCGAGGGTGCCGGTGCCGCCGGTGATGAGCAGGGTCACACTCGAATTCTGTCGCAGTCGAGTAGCTACCCGTGCGACCGGCTCGCCCCGGGGATGGGGGAGCGACGCCGAACGCGAGGTGCCGAGCCGACGACCGGGATCGACGAGGTCGTCGGGTGCAGGTGGATCACGCCGGTGGATGTCGTGACCGTGCGGCTGCCGTCGTCCGGCGCCGGGTCGCCGTCGCGCCTTCCGCGTCGGGGAATCGAGGGCAGCTTGGGCAGGCGCGTGATCGCGCGCTGCTCGGGCAGGCTCCAGCCGAACAGCACTGACGCCATGCGCACCCCGAGAGTGATCGCTACACCGGCCGCGCCCGCCACGAAGACGTCGACGTCGAACGCGAGCAGCACGGCGATCGTGCCCGAGCCGGCGGCAGCGGCGACGGCGTAGAGCGAGCCGACGTGCATGAGCGCGATCGGCAGGTTCAAGAGCAGGTCGCGCAGGATCGACCCGCCGACCGCGGCGAGCACTCCCACGAACACGGCGGCGACCTCGGGCAGCCCGAGAGCGAGCGCTTTGGTCGTGCCGATGGCGCCGAAGAGGCCGATCGTGAGCGCGTCGAGCACGGTGATGAGCGGGTTGACCCGCGAGAACACGCGCTCGAGGAGCATGCCGAGGAGCGCCGCGCCGGTGGCCACGAGCACGTACCAGTTGGTCTGCAGCGTCGCGAGCGGCACGTTGAGCAGCAGGTCGCGCAGCAGACCACCGCCGAAGCCGACGACGATGCCGATGATGGCGACCCCGAGCCAGTCGAGCCTGCGGTCGCGGAACTGCGCCGCGAACAGCGCCCCCTGCAGTGCGCCGATCCCGACGGCGAGAAGGTCAGCCCACAGAGGGATCACGAAGAGGTCGTCCACGTGTCCATTGTGGTGCCCTCCAGGCACTAGTCAGTGTTCGTGTATCCCTGACCTGAACTGGTACACTTTGTTCTAGTCATAGTGACTATAAGTGCGTGCGCAGGGTGCGACGCTGAACGGCAGAGGGAGGTTCGGATGTCCACGACCGTGACCGACATCGCTCTCGCCGTCTCGACCGTCATCTTCGCGCTGCGCACGGACGACCGCGGCGACACCGAGGAGCGCGACGAGAGCCCCGCGCCGCGCGTGTGGCTGCCGCTCGTGAGGCGCATCCGCGAACCGCACCTGGGCCGGTGGGCGCTGCCCGGGGGATCCGTCGTCGTGGACGAGAGCCTCGAAGCCGCGGCGCGGCGCACCCTCGCCGAGACCACGCAGCTCGAGCCGACCTACCTCGAGCAGCTCTACGCCTTCGGGGATGTCGACCGCTCGCCCGACCGGCGCATGGTCTCGATCGTGTACTGGGCTCTCGTGCGGCCCGACGAGGCTGAGAAGGTCAGCCTGGGGGAGAACGTGCGGTGGTTCGCCGCCGACGACCTGCCCGAGCTCGCCTTCGACCACAACCTCATCGTCGACTACGCCCTGTGGCGCCTGCGCACGAAGATGGAGTACTCGCGCATCGCCCACGCCTTCCTCGGCCCCATGTTCACGCTCGCCGAGCTGCGCAGCGTGCACGAGGCCGTGCTGCAGAGACCGCTCGACCCCGCGAACTTTCGCCGCCAGATGGAGTCCTCCGGCGCCATCGTCCCCACCGACCAGGTCGTCACGGGGGGCCGGCATCGCCCCCCGCGGCTGTACCGCTACAACTCCGACATCGAGCTCGTCGATGTCGGGCCGCTCACCACGGCGCGCGAGCCCCGCGCAGCCCTCACCCGCTAGGAATCCCGCATGACCACTCTCGACACGACGATCCGAGCGATCACCAACGGCACCGCCCCCGGCGACACCTGCACTCCCGATCTCGCCAAAGGCCCGTGGGAGTTCGACGAGACCCCCGGCTACGGCCCCGGCTCGTCGATGTTCGATGTGATCCCGACGGGGTCGCCGCGGCAGGGAGCGCTGCCGGCCGCCTACCAGGACGCGTCGCCTGAGGACCTCCACCGGCGCATCCGCGAGGCCAAGGATGCTCTGGGCGACCGCCTCGTCATTCTCGGGCACTTCTACCAGCGCGATGAGGTCGTGCAGCACGCCGACTTCCTCGGCGACTCGTTCCAGCTCGCCAACGCCGCCCTCACGAAGCCCGACGCCGAGTTCATCGTCTTCTGCGGCGTGCACTTCATGGCCGAGACGGCCGACATTCTGGCGCGACCCGACCAGCGCGTGATTCTGCCGAACCTCGCGGCGGGCTGCTCGATGGCCGACATGGCCGACGAGGACTCGGTGGAGGCGGCGTGGGAGGAGCTCGTCAGCGTCTACGGCACGGAGCCCGACGAGTCCGGCCGCGTGCCGGTCATCCCCGTGACCTACATGAACTCGTCGGCCGCGCTCAAGGCGTTCTGCGGCAAGCACGGCGGCATCGTCTGCACGTCGTCGAACGCCGCAACGGTGCTCGAGTGGGCCTTCGAGCGCGGGCAGCGCGTGCTGTTCTTCCCCGACCAGCACCTCGGGCGCAACACGGCCAAGGCGATGGGCGTGCCGCTCGAGCAGATGCCCATGTGGAACCCGCGCAAGCCGCTCGGCGGCTCGACGCGCGACGAGCTGATGGACGCCCGCGTCATCCTGTGGCACGGCTTCTGCAGCGTGCACAAGCGCTTCACGGTCGACCAGGTGGCCGCGGCGCGCGAGTCGCACCCGGGGGTGCGTGTGATCGTGCATCCCGAATGCCCCATGCCCGTCGTGGACGCGGCTGATGAATCCGGCTCGACCGACTACATTCGCCGCGCCGTCGCCGACGCGACGGAGCCCACGACTTTCGCCATCGGCACCGAGATCAACATGGTCAACCGGCTCGCGGCCGAGCACCCGCAGCACACGATTTTCTGCCTCGACCCGGTCATCTGCCCGTGCTCGACCATGTACCGCATCCATCCCGGGTACCTCGCGTGGGTGCTCGAGGAGCTCGTGGCCGGTCGTGTCGTCAACGAGATCGCGGTCGCCTCCACCATCCAGGACGATGCGCGCGTGGCCCTCGAGCGGATGCTCGCGGCCAAGCCGCGCGACTAGGTCACGCCATGGCGCACATTCTTGTCATCGGCAGCGGCATGGCCGGGCTCATCACCGCGATTCGGGCCGCGCGGCACCACGATGTGACGATCGTCACGAAGGACGTGCTGACCGCGGGCTCGACGTCCTGGGCGCAGGGCGGTATCGCGGCTGCGGTGTTCGGCGACGATAGTCCTGAGTTGCACGCGCGCGACACGCTCGACGCCGGGGCCGGGCTGTGCGACCCCTCGGCGGTGCGCGTGCTCACGTCGGAGGGGCCTGAGCGCATCCTCGACCTCGTCGCGCTCGGTGTCGAGTTCGATGCCGCCGGCGGCGCGGTGCCCCCGCTCGAGCCCGTACGCGATTGGGCGCGCGGCCTGGAGGGGGCGCACTCGGTGGCGCGCATCCTGCACGCCGGTGGGGATGCGACCGGTCGCCTCATCGAGGCCGCCCTCGCCGCCGCTGTCGGTACCGGGCGCATCCGGGCGCGGGAGTTCTCGCGGGCAACCGAGCTCATCGTCGAGGGCGGGGCCGTGACGGGCGCGGTTGTCGAGTCGCACGCCGCTGGGGTGCGCGGTGCGCGCCCAACCGAGCACGGTGCCGTCAGCGAGACGATCGCCGCGGACGCGGTCGTGCTCGCGACCGGTGGCAGTGGTCGCCTCTACCGGCACACGACGAACCCGCCGGTGTCGACGGGTGACGGCGTCGTGCTCGCCTACGAGGCCGGTGCGGCCCTTGCGGATCTCGAGTTCGTGCAGTTCCACCCCACGGTGCTCGCGGGGGGAGGGCTCGTCTCGGAGGCGGTGCGCGGCGAGGGCGCGACGCTGCTCGACGCTTCCGGGCGTCGCTTCATGCTCGACGTTGATCCCCGCGCCGAGCTCGCGCCGCGGGACATCGTGGCCCGCGCGATCGCCCGGCAGATGCGCCTGCAGGATCGTCGGCCGGTGCTGCTCGACGCAACGATGCTCGGCGCCTCTGTGCTGCGCTCGCGGTTCCCGACGATCGACGCCCTCGTGCGCGCGACCGGGGTGGACTGGACGCAGTCGCCCGTGCCGGTGACGCCCGCGGCGCACTACGCGATGGGTGGAGTGCTCACCGACATGGATGGCCGCACGACGCTTCCCGGCTTGTTCGCTGTGGGCGAAACCTCGTCGACGGGGGTGCACGGGGCCAACCGCCTCGCCTCCAACTCGCTGCTCGAGGCCGTCGTGGTCGGGTGGCGCGCGGGCGGCGCGGTCTCGCGGCCGCACGACCCGCCTGCCCTCGCGCCCGCGACCTCCACAATTCAGGAGTCTGCGCGCGAGCCGCTCACCTCCACAATTCAGGAGTCTGCGCAGAGCGACGTCACGGCGACCCCGGTGCCGCTCGAGCTCGCGATCGCACCCGACGCCCTGCGGAACGGAGGGCGCCCGTGGACGTCCTCGGACATCCGTGATCGCGCGTGGCAGTACCTCGGACTGGAGCGCGAGGGCGCCTCCTTGGCCGCGCTGGCGCAGGAACTCGCGGATGCGCGGCCCGCCGACGAGGAGGCGCGAAGCCTGCTGCCGCTCGCGCGCCTCACTTGCGCTGCTGCGCTTGCTCGCACCGAATCGCGCGGTGCACATGCCCGCACCGACTATCCGCAGCTCGACTCGTCCCAGCGCGTGCGGCGTGTCGTCGTGCGGCCCGCGACCGAATCTCCTGAATTGTGGAGATCGGCAGAGCCGATGACCACGACCGAGCCCTCGGAGGTGCACGCATGAGCACGAGAGACACCGAAGCGGCGGTCGACCCGTCGCGCGCTGCCGTGCAGGCTGTCGTCGAGGCAGCCCTGGCCGAGGACGCCCCTTGGGGCGACGTGACGAGCGAGGCAGCCATCCCGGCCGACGCACGGGCGACCGCGAGCGTGGTGAGCCGCGTCGATGGTGTATTCGCGGGCGGTCTCGCACTCGAGCTCGCCTTCCTGCATGCCGACGCGAGCATAGAGGTCGAGCGGCACCTCGACGACGGCGCCGCACTCGAGCCCGGCGCGCTCGTCGCGACGGTGCGCGGCTCGGCCCGGAGCATCCTTCTCGGTGAACGAGTCGCGCTCAACCTCGCCCAGCGTTTCAGCGGCATCGCCACGCTCACCCGCCGCTACGTCGATGCCGTCGCCGGCACGGGCGCCCGCATCGTCGACACCCGCAAGACCACGCCCGGCCTCCGGATGCTCGAAAAAGCCGCCGTCCGCGCCGGCGGCGCCCACAATCATCGGTTTTCGCTCTCGGACGCAGTGATGCTGAAGGACAACCATCTCGCCGTCCTGGCGGCGCAGGGGCTCGATCTGACGGAGGCGATCCGCACCGTGCGCGCGCGCATCCCGCACACGACGCATCTCGAGGTGGAGGTCGACCGGCTCGACCAGCTGCCCGCCGTGCTCGCCGCAGAGCCCGACACGATCATGCTCGACAATTTCAGCCTCGCCGACCTGCGCGACGGTGTTGCGCTCATCGCCGGCCGCGCGATCGTCGAGGCGAGCGGCGGGGTGACCCTCGAGACCGTGCGCGCGATCGCCGAGACGGGCGTCGACGTCATCTCGGTCGGTGCGCTCACGCACAGCGCCCCCGCCCTGGACCTGGGCCTCGACATCGCCATCGACACCGCCACCGCCCGGACGCCGTGAGCCTCATCGACCTTGACCAGGCCGCGACGGGCGCCGTGCGCCGCGAGGTGCTCGAGTCGATGTGGCCGTACCTCACCGGCGACTACGGCAACCCGTCGAGCACGCACGCTCTGGGGCGCAGCGCCGCCGAGGGCCTCGCCCGAGCGCGCGCGCTCATCGCCCGCAGCACGGGCGTGCGCCCGCCGCAGGTCGTCCTCACCGGCGGCGGCACCGAGGCCGACAACCTCGCCGTGATCGGCTTGACCCTGGGCGCCATCGCGAGCGGCCGCGGTCGGCACGTGATCGTGAGCGCAGTCGAGCACGAGGCGGTGCTCGCCGCCGCCGATTACCTGGAGCGCTGGCACGACGTCGAGGTCACGCGGCTGCCCGTCGACGATTCAGGACGAACGGATGCCGCGCTCCTGCGCACCGCCCTCCGAGACGACACCGCCCTCGTGAGCGTGCACCACGCCAACAACGAGGTCGGCACGGTGCAACCCGTGCGGCCGCTGGGCGAGGAGGCTCATGCGCGTGGCGCGCTCTTCCACGTCGACGCCGTGCAGACCGCGGGGTGGATGTCGCTCGACCCGGCAGAGAGTCCTGAGTTGTCGACGGGAGCGCTCGCGCAGGCTGGCCTGTCGAGCGCCGACGCGGTGAGCATCTCGGCCCACAAGCTCGGCGGGCCCAAGGGCGTCGGCGCGCTCATCCTGCACACTCGCGCGCGGCTCGAGCCGATCATCCACGGCGGTGGGCAGGAGGGCGACCGTCGCAGTGGAACCGAGAACGTGGCGGGAGCCGTGGGGCTCGCCGTCGCGCTGCAACTCGCGGGGGAGGAGCGCGAGGCGCACCCCGACCGGTGGAGCGCGGAAGCAACCCGACGCGACGCCTTCATCGCCGCCGTCGTCGAGGCGGTGCCCGGCGCCCAGCTCACGGGCCACGCGGTCGAGCGGCTGCCCGCGCACGCGTCGTTCGTCGTGCCGGGGCTCGGCGGCGAGCCGCTACTGCAGGCGCTCGACGACCGCGGCATCCTCGCCTCGAGCGGGTCGGCGTGCGCGGCCGGGCGCGACGACCCCTCGCCCGTGCTGCTCGCGATGGGATACGACCCCGACACGGCGCGCACGGCGATCCGCTTCACGTGGGGTGCCTCCACAATTCAGGAGTCGCTCGACGCAGCCGTGCACACGCTCGCGGAATCGGCCGCAACTCTGCGCGGCGAACGCTGAGGCGCCGCGCGATCTCCTGAATTGTGGAGGCGCGCGCGGGGGAGCGGCCGCCGCGCAGGCGCACGCGCGATACTGGGGCGGTGCCGACCTACCGAGACGAAGCCGTCGTGCTGCGCACCCACAAGCTGGGGGAAGCCGACCGCATCATCACGATGCTCGGTCGGCAGCACGGCAAGATCCGCGCCGTTGCGAAGGGCGTGCGCCGCACGGCGAGCCGCTTCGGCAGCCGCCTCGAGCCGTTCATGGTCGCCGACCTGCAGCTGTACCGTGGCCGCAGCCTCGACATCATCCAGCAGGCGGTGAGCCTCGGCTCGTACGGCGACGAGATCAGCGCCGACTACGCCCGCTACACGGCCGCGAGCGTCATGGTCGAGACGGCCGACAAGGTCACGGGCGACGACGGCGGAGGCCCCCAGCAGTACCTCCTCCTCGTGGGAGCCCTGCGCTCCCTCTCGCGCGGCGAGCACCACGCGAGCCTCACGCTCGACTCCTACCTGCTGCGCGCCCTGTCGATCGCGGGCTGGGCGCCGAGCTTCGCCGACTGCGCGGTCACCGGCGCACCGGGCCCGCACAGCGCCTTCGTCGTGCAACTGGGCGGCATGGTGGCGGATGGCGTGGCGCCTCCCGGCGCCCCGCGCGTGAGCCCGGCCACCCTCGAGCTGCTCGGCGCGCTCCTGACCGGCGACTGGCCGACCGCAGATGCCGCCGATGAACGCACCCGCGCGCAGGCCAGCGGGCTCATCGCCGCCTACACGCAGTTCCACCTCGAGCGCGGGCTGCGGTCGCTGCCCCACGTCGATCGCACCCTGCACGTCGAGCCCGCGCTGCACTTGGCTGCCGATGAACGCCCCCACCCCGCGCCGGTGACCTCCACAACTCAGGAGTTTGCGTGAGCAGAGCATCCCGACACGCCGAACCGCTGCGCCCTCTCGACTGGACGGGCGAGCATCCTCCTGAATTGCGGAGAGAAGTCGTGCCGCAGCACGTCGCCATCGTCATGGACGGCAACGGCCGCTGGGCCAACCGCCAGGGCCTCACGCGCGTCGAGGGCCACCGCGCGGGCGAAGCGAGCCTGCTCGACGTCGTCGCCGGCGCCGTGCAGATCGGCGTGAAGCACCTCAGCGTCTATGCCTTCAGCACCGAGAACTGGAACCGCAGCCCCGACGAGGTGCGCTTCCTCATGGGATTCAACCGTGAGGTGCTGCGCCGCCGACGCGACCAGCTCGACGCCTGGAACGTGCGCATCCGCTGGGCCGGCCGCCGCCCGCGGCTGTGGCGCAGCGTCATCAGCGAGCTCGAAGAGGCGCAGGCCCGCACGGCCAGCAACACAGGGCTGACGCTCACGATGTGCGTCAACTACGGCGGCCGCGTCGAGATCGTGGATGCTGTGCGCGCGATCGGCGAGGAGGTCGCCGCCGGGCGGCTCACGCCGAGCCGCATCACCGAGCGCACGATCGCCCGCCACCTCTACGAGCCCGACCAGCCCGACGTCGACCTCTTCGTGCGGTCGAGCGGCGAGCAGCGCACGAGCAACTTCCTGCCGTGGCAGAGCGCCTACGCCGAGATGGTGTTCCTCGACACGCTGTGGCCCGACTTCCGGCGGCGCCACCTGTGGGACGCGATCAGCGACTACGCGTCGCGTGATCGGCGTTTCGGCGGCGCGGTCGACGCACCGACTGCGCCCGCCTAGGCGACGCCACCCGCATCTGAGCAGTCGAGGATGCTCGACTCACGCCCCTCGCGGGTGAATGCTGTCGGCATGACCACCAGTCTGAACGACGCCCGCGAGCGCTTCGGCGACACGCGCGGGTACCTCGCCGTCGCGTCGATGGGCCTGCCCACCCGGCAGACCATCGACGCGATCACGCACGACCTCGACCGGTGGTTCGCCGCCGATCGCGACCCGCAAGGGTACGACCGCCATGTCGAGGCGACGCGCATCCACTACGCCCGCATCGTCGGCGTCGACCCTGCCCGCGTCGCGATCGGCGCTCAGACGAGCGTCATGGTGAGCCTGCTCGCCGCCGACCTGCCGCCGGGGGCGGAGGTGCTCGGCGTCGAGGGCGATTTCAGCTCGGTGCTGTTCCCCTTTCTGACGCGTGGTGACCTGAGTGTGTGCACGGTGCCGCTCGAGGCTCTGGCCGACAGTGTGCAGCCGACGACGGCGCTCGTGGTGTTCTCGCTCATCCAGTCGGCGCGCGGGCAGGTCGCGGATGCCGCGGCCGTCGTCGAGGCGGCCCGCGCCGTGGGTGCGCGCACCTTGTGTGACGTCACGCAGGCTGCGGGCGTGCATCCGGTCGATGCGTCACTGTTCGACGCCACCGTGTGTCACGCCTACAAGTGGTTGTGCTCACCCCGAGGTGTCGCGTTCATGACCGTCAGCGAGCCGTGGGGCCGCACGCTGCGACCTCTGCAGGCTGGGTGGTACGCGGGCGAGGACGTCTGGACGTCGGTCTACGGGCCCGCGATGACCCTCGCTCACGATGCCCGACGCTTCGACGTCTCGCCCGCCTGGCAGGCCTGGATCGGCGCCGAGCCGGCGATCGAGCTGTTCGCCGACCTCGACATCGCCGACGTGTGGGCGCACGACGCCGGGCTCGGCGCGCAGCTCACGGCCGAGCTCGGGCTGCCCGAGCAGCGGCAGGCGATCGTTTCGATTCCCGATGCCTCGGGGGCGCTTCTCTCGGCGGCGATGGGGGCGGGCATCCGGGTCAGTGGGCGCGCCGGGCGCCTGCGCGCGTCGTTCCACCTCTGGAACACTGACGAGGATGTCGCGGCTCTCGTGCGGGTGATCCGCGAGGTCGGCGTGCCCGAGAGGGGCTGACGGGTCGGCCAGCCGCGCGCGGCTCACTAGGCGGCTCACTAGACTAGGCCCTCGTGCCGCGCACCCAGCTCGGCAGAAGAGGGAGACCTACGTGGCATCCACCAGTCGACTCGATGCGGTCATCGCGCTCGCCAAGCGACGCGGGTTCGTGTTTCAGGCGGGGGAGATCTACGGCGGTTCCCGATCTGCCTGGGACTACGGGCCCCTCGGTGTGGAGCTCAAGGAGAACATCAAGCGCCAGTGGTGGCGGTCGATGGTCACGCGCCGCGACGACGTCGTCGGGCTCGATTCGAGCGTCATCCTGCCGCGCAAGGTGTGGGAGGCCTCCGGCCACGTCGACGTCTTCAGCGACCCCCTCGTCGAGTGCCTGAACTGCCACAAGCGGTACCGCGCCGACCACCTCGAGGAGGAGTTCGAGGAGAAGAAGGGCCGCGCGCCCGAGGGCGGGCTCGCCGAGGTCGTGTGCGTCAACTGCGGCACGCGCGGTCAGTGGACCGAGCCGAAGGAGTTCTCGGGTCTACTCAAGACCTACCTCGGCCCCGTCGAGGAGGAGTCGGGCCTGCACTACCTGCGCCCCGAGACCGCGCAGGGCATCTTCGTGAACTTCGTCAACGTGCTCAACGCCGCGCGCGTCAAGCCGCCGTTCGGCATCGGCCAGATCGGCAAGTCGTTCCGCAACGAGATCACTCCCGGAAACTTCATCTTCCGCACGCGTGAGTTCGAGCAGATGGAGATGGAGTTCTTCGTCGAGCCAGGCAGCGACGAGGAGTGGCACCAGTACTGGATCGACGCGCGCATGGCGTGGTACACCGATCTCGGCATCAACCCCGAGAACCTGCGGCTGTACGAGCACCCGGCCGAGAAGCTTTCGCACTACTCGAAGCGCACTGTCGACATCGAGTACCGATTCGGGTTCTCCGGGTCGGAGTTCGGTGAGCTCGAGGGCGTCGCCAACCGCACCGACTTCGACCTCTCGACGCACGCTGCGGCGTCCGGAGTCGACCTGTCGTACTTCGACCAGGGCAAGAACGAGCGCTGGACGCCGTACGTCATCGAGCCGGCGGCGGGCCTCACGCGCTCGCTCATGGCCTTCCTCGTCGACGCGTACGCCGAGGACGAGGCGCCCAACACGAAGGGCGGCGTCGACGTGCGCACCGTGTTGCGCCTCGACCGCAGGCTGGCCCCCGTCAAGGCGGCGGTGCTGCCGCTGTCGCGCAACGAGAAGCTGTCGCCCGTCGCGCGCGAGCTCGCCGACACGCTGCGCCAGCACTGGAACGTCGACTTCGACGACGCCGGCGCGATCGGCCGCCGCTACCGCCGTCAGGACGAGATCGGCACGCCGTTCGCCATCACGGTCGACTTCGACACGCTCGACGACCAGGCCGTGACGGTGCGCGAGCGCGACACCATGCAGCAGGAGCGCATCCCGCTCGCCAAGCTCGAGGCGTACCTCGCCGCAGAGCTTCTCGGCGCGTAGCCGCACCCCGGCTGCGCGAGCCCGCGCGGCCGCCCGTACCGAGCGACGTCCGCCGCCGAGCACGCCCATGCGAGCTCGGTCTCCACAATTCAGGAGTCGCGGCGTGAGGCAGGGCATCCTGAGGCCGTTGTCGGCGTGTCGCGCGCGGGCGGC
>Ga0316202_10001740_pt1 | contig 16005 bp, 20 predicted proteins | sample 3monrhotite_MG_FD_204934 | JGI IMG/M metagenome (GOLD analysis project Ga0316202, IMG submission 204934) | Microbial mat bacterial communities from mineral coupon in-situ incubated in ocean water Damariscotta River, Maine, United States -... | ecosystem: Environmental > Aquatic > Marine >... | reverse complement strand
AATATGCCTAACTTTTTTCTGTTTTGGTAGCTCGACTTCAACAGCTTTTGGTGTTGGCCTATTCGTAAAAACCTCTTTTGTCTTTTTCTTTTTATCATCTCTGTAAAATAACCTTAATAGTATTCCTATAATAAAACCGATTTGCCATAATGTCAATGAGACATAAATAAATGTATTACTTATCTCCATTCTTTACAGCTTTAGTAATAGCATCTCTACGTTTCTTTAGATATCTATCACTATCATCAGTATCACCATCGTTGTCAATATCATCATCTTCTTTACCGACTGGATCTAAACCCTCGTCAATATCATAGTAACGATTTAAAATATTTCCCATGTCTTCGTAAAGAGCAGAAAGTCGTTGATTTGTGGCATTTGCCTCGACAGCAGTTTTTTTGAACTGTCCTGTCAACCCTTTAAGTTCTTTCATATTTCTCTTTACACTAACATTATCAAACCAATCATCACTTTCACCGAGTATATGGTTTTGAGCAGATTCAGCCATTTGAACAAGTTGTTTAGCAGTTTCTAAAATATTATTGTTATGATAAATTTGTTTACCAACTGTTTGGTAAGACTTAACTGCTTCTATCACTTCATATTTATTTACTCTTGGTTTCTCATCAGCCATAATTCCTATGTCTTCGATTAAACCCATTAATTTAATATTTTTCATTCCAACTCCCTCATTCTGAGCTAACTTGTTTGTAATTTTTTCTTTAATATATTTGTCTGCCAAATGTTTTTCTCTACCGTATTTGGCTTGACTCCACTTTTTCTGTAGAGACATCGGTAAATCTGTTTCACTTAAACCATTGTTGATAAATGAAGCAACTCTTCTAGCATCAACACCTGGTATTTTCCTATAACGGAACTCTTCTAACTTTTTTAACCAAGAACGAACTTCCCTTACGGTTACTCGTTTGTTGACACTTTCATCAACCCTCTTGTATTTCTTTCCGTTAAATTTAATTTCGTCTTTCATATTAATAAATATTAAGTTCTTAACTTTCCCTTAGGCATATATCGTCTAAATCCTTTACGAACTTTTCTCCATAACATCTTCATAAAAGGTCTTTCACCCTCATGTGTTCTGTTCATAGGTCCAAATTCTATTCCTCTTTGTATATCTAGGGCATCATATCGTCCACCCTTAACACCATCCATCATTATTTTAATGACTTGTTGTGAAGCCTTACCTAAATGATTTGACATTTTTTTAATATCAGCATCAATATGTAATTTAGCTTCTGGATTACTATACTTTGATGGTGTATCTAAATCTTCTGTTACTTCGTCATTTATATTATGAGTTAAATAATCTTTTACTGAATTCATGTAGTCAGCAGACTTTGTAATTTTTGCTTCTAACCACTCAGGTAAATCCATATCATCTTTAATCATATCAGAAACATCTTTTGAGTCACTAGCACACTCCATAGCATCGTGTTTAGCCATCTTACCTTCTTTATGACTATCTTCCTTTAATAAATCTTTTAACTTAATCACGATTTTTTCTCTCAAAGTCTTTAAGTTTTACCTTAAACTCTATAATATGTTTTTTGTAAAGAGAAGCAATTTCTAAAGATTCTTTTTTCAATCCATCTTTTCCTAAATCTTTTATAAGTTGTTTAACATTTTTATCCAACCTATCAAGATTATTGTTTATGTTGTTAAAGTATCCTCTAAAATAGTTAGGTATTCCTTCGTTTAAAAATTGTTTTAAGCTAATCATGTTTTAATTCCAGCTTTTTTTAATTTAGCATGAAGTCCTAACATCCAACTTCTAGTCATACCATCAACATCAGCTTTACCTTTAAATTTGTCGGTTATTTTAAGTATAGTATCACTAACTTTATTTAACTGACTAGCCATTTGTTGTTCAGGTGCTTCGTTGATAGTTTCTTCATTTACGGATTCATTTGCTTTTTGAAGAGCAAATTCAACTCTACCATTTTTAGATAATCCCTTTTCCATTTTTTCAATCTTTTTTACAGCAGCTGTCATATTACCACCCATTGACTTAGCCACTTTAATTGCCTTAGCTATTATAGATGAAGAGAATGCTTTTTCGTTTACATCTTCTTTACTCTCTTGATATTTTTTTGTTATATCTTCTAATGTAGGAAGTGGATCACCAAATTGTCTATTTTCATATCCAGGTGAGTTGTAGTTTTTTCCTTCTAATAAATCCTTTAACTTAATCATTTTTATACCTCTACGACTTTGTATCGTCTGTTTGTAGAATCAGCATCAAACAGCTCATCCATTTTTGTAGTAGCACCACTTTCAGTATCATACTCATGTATACTATCACTAGCACTTAATTTAGCAACCCAAGCTTTTCCACCAGTAGAACCAATACCTGTACCTTTTGCTCCACTAACCGATGTTTCATTCCAAACCCAATCTGGAATATTATTAGGTCTTGGAAGTAATTCCATTACCACTCGGTATGCCATTATTTAGCAACCTGTTTTACTTTTTCTATTGACCTTCCAGCAAAGTAAGCAGCATATACAGTCATTAAAAGTGTTTGATAAACAGGTACATAAGCAGCACCTATTGTAAAAGCTTTCTCACCGATGGTTAAGTTTCCATCAAAAATACTTAGTATAGTAAATATAGCAGTTAAAAACACCAATGTAAGTGGTCTGATATTTTTACTTAACCAACTACCATGTTTCATATCAGCTTCCCAACGAGCAGATACTTGAGCCTGAGCAGCTTGTTCTGCTTGTGCTAATATACTTGTAATTCTTTCTTTGGCAGCTGCCTTCTCTTCACCTGATGTATGTAGATTGTCAATAATCCCACCTACATCTTTAATCGTGTCACCACCTAGTAATGAACCAGCGCCTTTTGCTAATGTACTTAGTAAACCCATAACTTATACCTCATTGAAATCTATTAAATTCTCTTGATAAATTAATTGTTTTAACTTTTTTATTTATAATATCTTTACCTGTTTTAGCATCATATCCTCGTGTTACCACATCAGCATAAAAAATAGGATATCCCTCACTTTCTAACTTATAAACTTCAACATTTCCTTTTATCCTATATCTTGTGTCATCTTCTCCTGTAGCATCCACACCGACAAATTTTTTCATTAGAGGATCTTTATTTAAAGTAGAAATTATTTCTTTTTCTACTTTTTGTTTATCACCATCATATTTTTTCATAAGTTTTTTATATAAAGATTCACCTTTTTTTATTAACTTATTTTGTGTTGAATTTATTATACCCTCTGCCAAAAGGTCTTTTAATTTAATCATCTGCATGCTCCAATAGTTTTACGTCATCTTCAGCGTTGTTAAACCAAAAGTCAATGACCTTTGCAAATGAACCAACGAATCCACCTAACATTAATAATAATATTTCTTTCCACCCACCCATCACATCAACACCACTACTCATAAAGTAAATCATAAGTCCTAATATTGTAGCAAATAGTGAAACAACAACAATACTAATTAACCACTTCTTGTTTTGTCTAAATTTTATTATACCAATTAATTCTGTGTTAATAGAATGTTTTTGGTCTTGTATATGATAATCTACTTTATCTTCTTTTTTAGCTAATTCAGCCATTATGAACTCCTATAAACGTGTATACAATCCTGTATGTTTTGTAAATATTTTTTGTAGTTGGTCATTGTAAACACCTGTTACTTTCTTGACCACTTTTATCTTAGTTCCTCTTATTCTAATAAATTCCATATCATATAAGTCGTTAGATTTTAAGTCAACTCTTACATAGTTTATACTTTTAGAGTTTTTACCAATTCTAAATCCTAAACCTTGTTTACCAAATGAAAATTGTTTAGCACCGGTCATAGCAATAAACTTATTACCACCTAACTGTTTTAAGGTTATGTCTGCTTGTTGTTTAGTCATACCCTCTTCTACAGATTTATCTTTTTTCTTTTTCTTTAATAGGTGTGGTCCTGCTGGTTCATCACCAAGCTCACCATCTAAGCCATATCCACAAGTTCCTTCTAGTATATCTTTTAATTTAATCATCTTCACTTAAACCTGGATTTTCTTGTTGTCCTTTAGCCCACGATTGCATTAGGTCATCAAATGGAATAAGATGTTTTCCATATGCTTTATTTATAATCTTTCCGTCTACTTTACTACCGGTTGACTTATCCATTAGTTTCATTACATCTCTGACTTCTTGTGAGAATTTTATATAAGCCATATCAAATTTTCTTAGTATCATACTAGCTTGTTTTTTTTGACCTTCATTTACTGATTCTTTTACACCCTTACCACCCATTTTTTTATAAAGCTTTATTAGATTTTTTAGATGGTCTTCATCTCTTGCATTAGTAACTCTACCTTGTTTCTTAATCTTCTTTTGAAACATTAGTATAGCATCTTTAATTTTATTTAGTTCCATAGCAGCTTCATTTACAGATTCATTTTTTAGAAAAGATGTATCCATCTTATGTTTCTTCATTACATCAATTGCTTTTTTCTTACTATATTTAAATCTTTTCATCAAGAAGTTCATCAACTCTTCACCATCTATAGATTTAGTTCCAGCTTCATCTACATTTTCTTTTAAATTTCTGAATTTATCACCCATAGATAGTAAATCTGATACGTCTTCAAAACTATGAATATGTCCATTAAACATACCTTGACCAATTTTTTTTCTAATTGCTAAAGCCCATTCTCTTTTATTTTTATCTGGAACTTCTTTATGTTTTTTCATAAACTTTAAAAACTTTTGATACTCATCTACGAAAGCACCGAGATTTAAATTATATTCTTCTTTTGGTAAACCGTCAAAATCTTTATATGGATCTAAAGCTTCATCTACATTTTCTTTAATTCCCAATACCTTTGGCATTTTTAAAGTCATATCAACAAGTTCATCAGAAGTATATTTTTCCATAGCTTTCTGATACTTCTTCATCTTTGGGTGATTGTAAATCTTCATAACAAGGTTAGCAGTTTTACCATTCATCTTTGTACCGGTAACATTACCATATTTATTTTGTTTAGCTAAGTTTTCAATAGATTTTAATACTTTTGAACTTTCATTCATTTGATATTCTCCAAATACCTCGTCTAATACTTCATCTATTATTGGATTGAAGTCAGGCATATTATTTTCTTTTTTCAAACGGCTCTTTTCAGCTCGTCCTCTATTTTTTGATTCTTTTTCAAATCCCACAATTTTTCCTCCCTTATGAGAAGCATCTTTACCATCACCATTTCCATAAGTTCCTTTATCTCTATTATACTTATTTAATTCTGCTCTATACTTTTTAGACTTAGTAGATGATTGAAATTTTTTATATTCGTCTTTGTAGTCTCTTTCAGCTTCATTTACAGATTCGTTTTTCTTTTTTGATAAAGCTTTTTTCACATCTTTAATATCTTGTTGAATAAATTTTATGTGGTTTGTCATTTTCTTTGACTTAGCAACAGCTAACATATTATTTAAATTTATAATATATTGAGCTAATTCGTTTTTAGTTGCACTTTTATATGCCCCTTCTTTTATTTTTTTAGTAGGTAAGTCATCGTGTTTTGTTTTGGCATACTTTTTAACACTACTCTTTTTCATCTTTTTAGCAGTATCTTGAGCATCTTTTGAAAACTTACTAGCGGGTTGTTCACCTTTTTGGATTGACCGAACTATTCCCATAAACTTTTGTTGCTTTTTGGAAACCGATGGCATTATTATCCCCTCATTATAGAGTTAATAATAGACTCAATTTTGTTTTCTGATTTTGGTTGTTCTACACCTTCGTTAACAGGTCTCATGAAAGCACCATGTGTAGATGGATTTGATACGAAATCAAATGCAATAAGTTCAAAGTCAGGTTGAACTTGAACGGTGTCTGCTTCTTGCATTGGTTCTACTGAACCCAATCCTCTTGAAGAGATACCAAGTTTAATACCTGATTTAAATAATTCTTTTAAGATGTTTCCAGCAGGTGTTGATAGAACTTCAACAGTTCCTAATAAGTCATCACCATCCCAATGCATCTCAATAATATTATGTGAAGCATTGTTTAGATTAACAACGGAAGAATCAGGATGGTCTAACTCACCTAATGCTCTTCTTTCACTAACTTGTTCTGATAGATATTTAGATACTTCTTTTAAAAGAACTTCTCTTGGATATACCCTACCATTTTGATTCTTGGATTCTGCTCTTTGTAAAACACCCTTTACGATTAACCGACCATCATTTTCTTTTATAGATTCATCAATTTTATTTCTTGAAATATCAAAAGGTCTTACATCTACTAATAATTTTTTATTCATTATTTTACCCTACGTTTCCTGTGTATACAAAAGTTACATCACCTACTGTTCCAGCAGCATCTGTTTGTCTCCAAGCAACTGGATTGATATCTAAACGAATAGGACCAGCAGCATCATCCACTACTGAACCAGTTGTGTATGTACTAGCACTACCGGAAGTATAAGCAAAAGCATATGTTCCGTTCATGTTTATCAAAACATAGTTTGGTCTATCTTGTATTGTTTCCTTATCTGGAGTTGTTGCCTTACCATGAGCACTCAAAGGTAATGCCTTTGGTTGTGATTTTAAGTTATTGTTAGGATCTGCTTCGTACCTTGACATTTATTTGCCTCCCCAAGAGCTTCGTTTTACCCAAATATCAAAAAGGATATCTGAGACTTCTTTTCTTATTTGTTTTTTAATTTTATCTAAATCTTGTTTTGATACATCTTCATCTATAAATTTGTATCCTGTTTGTTTTTCAATATTTTTCTTTCTTTTCTTTTTCATCTTACCAAAAGCTTTTGGTGTATTATAGCCATCAACACTAGCAGTAGTAGTTATTTCTTTTAACTTCTTCTTAAATAAAGTACTTGCTAGTTCTTTGACTAATGAATTAAATTTTGCTGAGTTCTTTGTCAAGTTCATAGTATCTCAAAAGTTGAACAACTGAATTATCATCAGTTTGTTTTGATTCATTTAAACAAAATTTATCAGCACAATTAATTGCTTCTTGCAACTTTATTTTTAAAACCTTATCCTTTACTTTCTTTACTTTGGAATTTAATTTAGTTTTAAGTTTTGGTATTTGAGTTTCTACAAATACAGAAAAGTTATTTGTATTAGAAATATTACTAATGTATTCTTTAAGAACTTTCTTTTGATGATCTGAAAGATTAGTGTATTTGTTATTGAATTTTTCTAAAAGTGTTTTATAAGATAATATCCTTAAATCCTTATCTTTAAACTCTTCTGGTACATAAGACTTTTCTTTCTTGTGTCCCATAGTAGTTACATTCTCTACAATAATAAAGTAACTTTCAGTTTTTTCGTCAGCACTCATCTCGTTGATACCTTCAAACAACTTGTATGTAGAAGCAAATACTTTATAATCTGGAAGTTTTGAACTGAAAAGTTGATTTACATCATAAGATTCTTTTATAGCAGCAATCGTGTTATACTTTTCTCTTCGTAAAGCAGCGTTATTTAAAAGACCTCTTTGTTTAATCACTTCTGATAAGAAAAAATCAGCCTTCTTGTCTGATTTAAATTTCTTAGTCATAATTAAACTATATAAAGCCAATTCTTTACCTAACTCTGTATGTTCATTAAATTGTTTTTTAATGATTTTAAGAGCCGGCGACTCCTTCTTTTTGTTTAACACATCTACCGTTACTTGTCTTAATAAGAACTCAAATAGTAGTCCTGTGTTTCTTAATTTACTATGTTTAAATTTGCTCATATAATATTTTCCAAAGTATTTTGATACAATTATTCATATATAAATATAACAGAATTTAGATAAAGTAGGTAATTACTCTTTTATTATGTTATCTTCACTCAACAATGATGAATTCTTTTTAGGAAACTTTTCTTTGAGTTGGTCTAATATACCTTCTCTAGCCATCATAGTACTAGCTTTTGATGTAGCTAATGGTGATTTGCCTTTAAACTCTCTTTTTCCGTAAGACCTATCGACATCTTTTAAACTATCGTGCCCATATTTATCTTTCATCGTGTCTCTATCTTTAAAAGGATCTTTTTTACTTCCACCCCAATCACCTTTTCTACTTACAGAAAAGTCGTCATCTTCATCTTCGTTTTCTTTTGGTGCTGGTTCTTTAGCAGGATCACTTCCTTCTGATTCTATTTGTTCCAATCTAAACTTTTGTTTTGTATCATCTACAATACCCTCGTAAATATCAATCTGTTTCTTTTCAGAAAAATCAAATATGTTATCGTAAATCCACTCTCGTGAAAATAGTTTTGTTTCCATAGCTTTTTCAGCTGCTTCTATTTGTTGATTTAATAATTCAAGTTTTTCTTGCTCGTGAATCATAGATGGGTTTTGTAGTTCTAAACTAAAGTCAATTAAGTCTGAATCGGTAAATCCTTGTGAATAAAGGTGAACGATACCAATCTTTGTTAATTCACTAACAACAATCTTCTGTAATCTTTCTATTGTTCTAGCAAACCTTACATCCTCAGCAGCCAATGTAGCTTTACCACCACTTAAACCTTCTTCATACCCTAAGAAAGCCTTTGGTATTCTTAAACTAGCCATTAACTTGTTTCTTAGATACTCAATATCGTCTATTTGGTCGTTATTAGAAAGACCTTGTAGTGTATCTATCTGTGTTCCACTATCTCCACCACGAACTGGTAGAAAAAAGTCTTCAGTAACAGACTCCACATTATATTTTAAGTTATATTCACCTGTATTTTGGTCAATAACAGGAGTTTTCTTCATCTTGTTGATGATTTTTTGCATAAACTGTTCAACTTCTCTTGGTGGTATGTTTCCAACATCAATCTTAAACACCCTTTTTTCAGGTGCTCTCATGATACGATGAATTAACATAGCATCTTCCATCAAAGTTAATTGTTTATAAATCTTTCTTCCGTTTTCCAATAAAGAACGACCATATGGTAAAAAGTTTGTATCAGATAATACACGGAAGTGAGCTATCTCATAATTTTCTTTTATTTCTTTTTTATCTTCGTTTATCTCAAACTGAATAAGTTGTGGGTTAGCAGGATCGTGGTCTTCTAACCTTGTAATCTCATAAGCAGAAATAGGTTTTACATTTACCACTCCATATTTATCAACAATATCTAATTGAAGATAAAAATCCCCATACTTAGTCATGTTACGCATCCAACTCCACAAGTTAAACTCGATATTCATAACATCATAAAACAAGTTATGTAAAATCTTTTGAACTTGAACATTCTCACTTTTAACTTTTAATGTTTCCCCTTCGATGTTATCAATAGTTGATTCATCAGAATAGATATCAAGAGCAGAAGCAATAATCGGGTCTTGATCCATTAACTCATAATCTCTAAACAAGTCTCTTTTTTGAATCTCATAAGCAGCTCTTCTGTTTTGAGCAGTTGCATATGGATTCGAGTAATTGTTTTGCATCATCCGACTATATCGGTCAATAAAGTTTGTTGTTAAACTTGTTTGTGAGTAGTCTAAATCTTTTACTACCAATCGATTATCATCAGCTTTTCTGATGATAACATTAGATTGAAATAATCTACCAAGTCGTGTAAATAAATTGTCTGCCATGTTTTACCCCAATAGCCAAGATAAGTCTTCTTCTTCGCCGTTATTAAGTTTTACTTTATATGGATTATCTTTTGGAACATTGTTTGATGACATTACTGCCGAGTTTCCATTTAAACTTCCAATAGAACTAACCAAACTACTTTGAAATTCGTTTCTCTCTGATTGAATACGAATCGCAGTATCCCTAATCCATAATAAAATAGAATAAGACATAACGAGGTCATCGTTATATCCATCTAATGCTTCAGTTTTACTATTCTTATATATAAATACAAAAAGTTCATCAATTAAACGAGTTGATTTTATCTTTACCATTTTTTCTCGTGTATATTCTTCCATTTTAGCGATAATTAATGGTTTAGACTTCATAGTTGTTGTGAAACCTGGTATCTTGTTTCTATCTATTTGTCTATATCTGTTTGTATGTTGAACATCTTCATCTACGATAAGATGATTTTTTTCTTGATAAAAAAGATTTTCATATCCTCTATCAATAATTGTTTGTAATGTAGCCCAACCTATGTTATTGTTTTCAACAACAAGTAGGGCATCGTTATACTTTGTAGCTAACTCAATTAAAAAGTTTCCAAACTCGGTTGTTCCTAACTGACCTTTGTATTCTGCTACTTGTTCCATCTCTTCTATATCAAATACTTGAGCAGTGCTGTAATCAGTTCCATCTCCTCGAGCAACATCAGCACTAACCAAGTATTTTTTAGCATAATCTGGATATCCCCATATCCATAAGTTTCTATCAAACCCACTTTTTTCATTTGGCTCACAACACATATTATCTTTATACCAACCCAAGATAAGAGGATCAACAACTGAACGACCAGAACTTAAAAAGTCAGCATCACATTCTTGAGCAGCTTTACTAGGTCCTAAAATCTTATTTTGTTCATCTCTCCAACTCTGGTCTCTTTCGGGATGATCTGTCCAATGGAGTTTGATTGTATTAAATTTATTTGTTCCATCTTTAGCATCCATCCAAGTTTTGTGAAACCAATTACCCACACCATTAGGTGTTGATATACCGATACAACGACCACCGGTAGCTAATGTCTGTTGAGCGGCAGTCCATATAATATCAATCTTGTCAATAAAAGCAGCCTCATCAAGTATTAGTAGAGACAGAGCTTCAGAACGACCAGCAGACTCATTAGAAGCAATAGCTTTTATCTGACTTCCGTTCTTAAATATAAGTGAAAGTTTGTTGTTTTCCACAATAGCAGTTTTCAACCAATTAGGTAATCCCTCATACATGATACGAACTTTTGTTACTAAGTTTTTTGCCGTATCTTTTGATGTAGCAATACATAGGATGTTTTTATCATTGTGAAATAACATCATCCATAAAGCATAAGCAGCACTTAGGGTTGATATACCTAACTGACGAGATTTTAGTACAACATTATAGTCGTGCTTTTCAAACTCATCTAATACATCATACTGATAAGGATATAGTTTAAACTTTATCTTACCTCGTTGTGGATGTTGGATAGTACAAAACTCATTGATAAAGTAACTAGGACTTTTAGCACACTTTACATAGTTTTGTTTTATCGCTTGTTTTAAGTTACTCATATTTTATTTAAACCTTGTTCGTGGTTTCCAATAGCAGTTGCTATCGTATCATCAAATGGACTATCTGCTTTTTCTACACCATCCATTTCAGATTCGTATTCAGCAAGAACAGCTTCCCACCTTTTTTCTTCTTGTTTTTTTACCCAATCTTTCCATTTAGTAGTTCCACTTTTTTTATCTTCTCTTTTTAATTTCATTTCAAAATCTATTTGACAATATTTACATTTTTTAAATCTATTATAAGTTTGTTGGTCAATTGTTTTAAGGATTAGTTTTTCACAATCATCACATTTGTCAAATCCTTTTGGTGGAATCTTGGTAATTTGTTGTCTTTTACCATCCACTTTGGTAAATTTTCTACCACTTGCTTCTTCCCAAATCTCACCCTCTTCTCTCATGTGGATAGTTTTTCCTGTATACCCAACACCAGGAGTTCGTTTACCACCAACTCCGGCTATTAATTTTTTTACTTTCTCTATATTTCTTCCCATAACCTATTCTCCTAAAAAAACATCATACCTGTTATTTGATTAACTGGAGCAAAAGCACCTGTAAATTTGTAGGTGTTTCCTTTGTACTTAAAAACTATACCTTCTGTTGGAACAATAGCATCAAATCCACCGATAGCATTTAATCTATCTAATTGTACTTTTAATCTATTTAATTTCTTTATATCACCGCCACTTCGTATAGCTTTTATAGCTCCTTGTACTTTCTTTCTCATATTTTGAACTGATTTTGCTGGATTGATAGCCATCCAACCATCCATGTTTTTTAATATCGTAGCACCAACATCAAAAAATAATGTTTCAAATGGTTTCATATTTTCCTTAACCATTTTAGCGTGGTCATTCTTATCAGTAGATAATACCCATTCTAAAAACTTAGGATATTCTTTTAATTGTTTTTTCATCTGTGGAATCTTATATGATTTATCAAAGAAAGCCCACCTCTTTGTTAACTTAACTAAAATCTCATTTGTTATCTTTGGATAACCGGTCTGTTTAGCACCATTTAAAATCCACTCTTGCCAATACATCTGATGATACATAGATAGTGTATCGTTATCTTTTAAAGCATATTGTGATTGTAGTTTATTTAACCTACCTAAAAATTTATCCTTTAGTTTACCAAAGTCTTGATGCTTAGGCACATCCATAAAATGTGGTTTTTTAATCTTGTAATGTTTCTGTATGTTTTGATTAACTTGTTTTATCATACCAGCTAACATTCTAGCACTATCTTTTGCTTGTCCAATCACCCTTGCATTATCATCATATTCCATTGTTCCATGAAACATCAATTCTGTTATATCATAGTTAACAACATTCTCACTAGCAGGCCACATTACTTCTAAACTCATCCATTTAGAACCCTCACCAAATATTTTGTTTTGTTGTTTATCACTTAAAGCACCTATTGCTTTATTTAAATCTCTTACTGCATAAACAAAAGCATCTCTGATATCACCTCTTCCTTTAAATTTACTTTCCACATCTTTTATACTTAAAGCAGTTTCACCTTTGTTTTTTATATGTCCTTTATTACGAGCAGAAATTAACTTACCATCTTTCCAACTTATCATTAAGTTTTGACCATCTGTTTTTTCTGTAACATTATCTTCACGATTTAATTGACCACCTAAACCCAATGTTATTATATTTTTTAAATCTTTAAAAGTTAAATCTTTGTCATCAAATGGATGACTCATGTGTCCGTAGGCTCCGCCCATTAATAATAACTCCTTTCCGTTTCTTTCTAAATTACTTGTAAGTGAATGAACTTCTTTTACTATATCATATTTATCGTGTTGTTCATTTCCTCTGTCTTGATCTACATTAGTTGGCTCTTCTTTTTCTAGTTGGTCTAATGTATTTTTACTATGTTTAAGAACTGACTTTCTTGATTTTTTAAGTTTGTCTGTATATTCATAATCTTGATTTTTTAAAATCATATCAATGTGGTCTAACCAATGATTCCACATTTCACTTCCAACTAAATCTAAATCATTAGCAGCACTTGGTTCAGCTGCTCCAGCAGGTCCATATGATACTGAACCTATTGGACCATTTGGATATTTTGGAATATCAAACTCTTGACTATAATAGTTTTCATCATCAATTAAATTTTTAGCAATCTCCCAACCCAATCTACCAGCTTCCTTCTCACCCCTAAGTAAGTAAGATTTTAAACTTGATATAAAACCAGGACCATCATCTACCCCATCGGCTTGTGTGCCTGTGCTTTCAAATAAACCACGATAAACCTCATATAGTTTTTTAAACTTATTGGTCATCATATTATACACACCTTTGTCGTAATATCCAAATGTTTTTTTGAAAAACTTTACTTTTTCTTTATCATCTACTTTTGGATTACCTAACATATCTCGTGTTTTAGTTCCACTTATGTTTCCGACTTGAGGAGCAGTTATAATGTATCCGTGTTCTTCAAACCCTTTCATATCTTTGGTATAAGGTTTAAAATATTTACCACCTAACCTACCAGCATCTTTTCCACCAACAACATAAACTACTGCTGTAGTTTTAGGATCAAATTTGTTTAATAAGTTTTTTGCTACATATGGTGACTTTTCCATAATGATACGATTTTTTGGAATACCAACCTTTACCATATGTCTAACTTTTTCTTTAAAGTTCATAGGATGACGAGGTGGTTTTTTTATATCGGATGTGGTTATGTAAGCTTCATCAACTTGTGTCTTTAACCACTTGTATGTAGCAAGATGACCTGAATGAAATGGTTGAAATCTTCCACCAAATACACCAACAACTTTCTTAATGTTTTTTTCTTCTTTCAAATTAGATGCACTATCCCCATTATCAACATTAGAATATACAACACTTTCTCTATGTAAGTCAAGCGTTTTATTTATTTCTTTTATTCCTCTACCACCCCTATCAAATTTAGTAAATTTTTGTAGCTTACCAAAATGTTTTTCTTTACTCATCTTATCTTGTTTAGTCCATTTCATCTTATCAAAGACTTTCATTCTCATATGTTGTCTAACTATATAATAAATGGTATCAACATCACCACCCATTGATTTTATCCAAGTAGCATGTTTCTTAACTAATTCAGCAGAAACTTTCTCGTGTCCATAGTGAGTCCAAAAACCTTTTTTCGGATGTAGTTTAGCAGTAGAGTCTTTTCCTATATCGTGGAATAATGCTGATAAAGCAAAGTCTATATCACCGGTTTTTAATGCTCTGTTAGTTACAGCGATAGTATGTTTTAAAACATTACCTTCGGGATGAGCATCTCTTCTTTGGTCATAGTTTTTAAGATTATAAACTCTCTTTTTTAAAGCACTAGGAAGAGCGTCATAAATATCTCTGAATTTTTTAGGTTTCTTACGAACTGCTATCTCATCTACTTTTTTATAACCACTACCATAAGGAACTGAGGTGTGTCCTTTCTTCTTCATCTTTTTTATCTTAGAAAGTTTAGAACCACCCTTGATAGTTCCATCACCGGCGACTATACCCATCTCATCTATGACGGGTTTGGTTATTTCTTCTATTAGTTTTTTTAAGCTCATGAGTTTTGATGTTCCTTTACATCTATAAATATATAGATTTAAAAAGAACTATACTTCTAATCCTCTTCTAAACCAACCAAAGTAAAATCTTTCTAAGTCTGGTTTACGAGTTACCAAATCAGCATAATATTTAATTCTATATGCCCTAACTCTCTGTAACTCAACACCTTCCATAGCAGCTATAGTCATAGGTCCCATTCCACCATCTACTTTAAGTCCAGCACCTTTAGCATTAGCAGCCTGTTGTAAAATTTTAACGGCTCTTCCTCTACCTTGATTTACACACATATCAAAGTAAATATGTCTTAGGTCTTCTGAAAGAGATTCTACTTTATTTTTATCCCAATATACTTCCTTGTATATTTCTTTAGCACCATCTTTTGTAAGGTTTTTTATATCCACATCAGGATGACTTCTTTTAGCTATACCAAAATTAGTTTCTCCACCAGGATCTTTCGGGTCATTAACGTATCCACCTTCGTGGTGTAATACTACTTCTATTATATCGTCAAATTTAGTTAGCATATGTAACTCCTATTGTTTTTATTTATTAAAGTCCAAATCTACTTTTATGTGCATTAAAATTTTGTAATACTTCGTCTACTGCTAGTGCTTTATTATATACTATCACATTGGATAATAATCCTTTATATTCAAATCCAGATGTGTCGGTAGCTCCAATTGTAAATTCATTATCTCTTGTTGTATAATTTCCACTAGCATCTTGAGTTCTATTTGTTGAAGAAACTCCATCTACATATAAAGTGACTTGTGAATCTAAAACTAATGTTACATTATGCCAAGTATTATTACTAATGACATTATTATTTGATTTACCTCTTTGAAAACCAGCAGCTGTTTTACAATTCCAAGCTATACCTTCTACTGGACTATGTGTAGCATTTCTATCATCATAACCAATCCAAAAACCACCTCCTGAGGGATCAGCACCAGGTGCGGTGGTGATAAATATTCCGAGACTATTATTCATATCAGATAACGTACAGTTAAACCAAGTTGATACTGTAAATTTAGTTACACTATTACTATGTAATGGATTTGTTGTGAAATTAAACTCGTCACCACCAGAATCAAATCCTATATAACCGTTTGAATTAAAAGTAGGAGCATTATTTGCAGTTCCAATATTAGAGTTTACTAAATCATTCCAATTTGTACTACCACTAGAATAACTAGTTGTATCTAAAGCATCTACACAAAATACTAATCCATCAGTTACTATTTCTGAACCTATTTTATATCCCATTACTAGACTCCGAA
>Ga0316202_10001739_pt1 | contig 16008 bp, 15 predicted proteins | sample 3monrhotite_MG_FD_204934 | JGI IMG/M metagenome (GOLD analysis project Ga0316202, IMG submission 204934) | Microbial mat bacterial communities from mineral coupon in-situ incubated in ocean water Damariscotta River, Maine, United States -... | ecosystem: Environmental > Aquatic > Marine >... | reverse complement strand
TTGAGCCTCGAAGTCTGAATCGAGTAGAACTCAACACGAACTCGGGTGGGTCACTTTCCAAACGGTGGGTGGGTCACTTTCCAAGCGGTGCGAACACTTGGCGTCCTTGGCGGTTGGTTGATCGCAGACGAGGCGAGCCAACCCCTGCCGCCACCCAAACTCGCTCTCCGAGCCCTGGCGAAGTTGCCGATCGGCGTGGGTAGAGGGTTACCCAACCGGGTTCACTGGTGCCGAGCGCTCGTGACAGCGTAGGACTTAGCGTGGAGTCCACGAGGCGCGAGAGTTGCTCACTCTCCCTCCATGCCCGCGCTCCTCATCACGATTCGCTCCCTCCCAAGCGCTCAAGAGCGCTGCCCCTATTGCCACGGCGGCTTGGGCAACCGGCTTCGGGTGTGCACCGAGTGTGGCACCGCACTTCACCGCGAGTGCCATGAGGAACTCGGACGTTGCACGGTCCTCGGCTGCACACCGACGAACCTCCTGGTCCAACCTCACGAGCCCAGGAGGCTTCGCCTCCTTCTTGGCGCGTCCGCCCTGATCGCTGCGACCTGCCTGTGGGTGTTGCCGAACTTTCTCTCCGGAACACGGTGCACGAACGACGCTGCGGCCATTGGTGCTCTCTGTGCGATCCGGAATGCACAGACGCTCTACCGGGAAGGCGACAAGGACGGCGACGGAGTCCGCACCTACGCCGCCTCGCTCAGTCGGCTTGCGAACACAGGGCCCTCAGGGCGAGAAGACCTCATCGACGAGGTCCTCGCAGGGGGGGTCAAGCAGGGCTACTCCTTCGAACTGGCTAGCTCCAGCGCAGGATCCTGGACAGCGACAGCCTCGCCCACAGCCCCTGGAGTGACGGGAACTCTCTACTTCGGCGCCAACATGGCCGGACAGATCTTCTACTCCGAGACCGGGCCTGTGCGCTTCAACGCTGACGCGTCCTCGCCTGACACCCTTCTGGGTAGACAGTGAAGAGGATCGAAAAGGGAGCTGCGGCGTGCTCGTGATCAGCCTCAAGGCGCGCTCCTGCAGGCAAGAACGCTGTCCGTACTGTCACGGAGAGCTCGGCACGGCCTGCAAGGCCTGCGACCGCTGCCACACCCTGCACCACCCCGAATGCCTCGCCGAACTGGGACGCTGCACCGTGCTTGGCTGCTCCGGTTCGCGGCGCGGTCGCTCGCTCGGGAGCAGGCAGCATCGCTGGGGAACCCGCGGGCGCTTCGGTTCAGGGCCCAGCACCCGTCGCTCTGGCGGTCCCCTCCGCTGGCTAGGAGGCTTCGCGCTCCTTGGCCTCCTGCTCTGCGTGCTGACTCCCTACCTCATCCCCCATGGCCGCCACGGCCACGGCAACGAAGCGGCCGCCATAGGGGGGCTCAAGGCGATCACGATGGCACAGACCCTGTTCCGCGAAGGGGACAAGGACATGGACGGGACCCTGAGCTACTCCCCGACCCTGGTCCAACTGACCAACACCGGGAGCTCTAAGCAGGAAGACCTCATCGACGAGGTCCTGGCTGGAGGCACGAAGCAGGGCTACGTGTTCGCCATCACGAGCTCCAGCGAGTTCGGCTGGACGGCCAACGCCAACCCAGCCATTCCCGGCACGACCGGCGATCGCTACTTCGGCGCCAACATGTCAGGGCTGATCTTCTTCAACTCCGAGCGGCCCGTTCAGTTCAGCCCCGACGGGTCGTCCGACGACCCGGTCTTGGGCCGCTAGCTCAGTGATCTCCTCCGGTTCATTCAGGAGTCATCCCTATGACGCATAGCGAAGCGAGCCGGACGATTCGCTCGCCGGCCGACGTCTGCTGCTTGCTCCTAGCGCTTGGCGCGCTGGCGCTAGTGCTCTCCTTCGGAGGCTGGCTTGCCTACTTCCATGCTCGCCCTCGCCGCCCGAAGGCCGAATACGGGGCCATAGGTTCGCTGCGCGCGATCGCCAATGCACAGACCCTGTTCCGCGAAGGGGACAAGGAGTGCGACGAGGCCCTCGACTACGCCGCGAACCTTGGCGAACTCGTCAACGTCGGACCCTCAGGCGCCGAAGACCTGATCAGCGAGGAGCTAGCTTCGGGCACCAAGGACTGGTATCGCTTCCGAATCCGGCGCCTGGATCCCGAGTTCGTGTGGGTCGCGAACGCCGACCCGACGGATCGCAGGTTCGACAAACGTTACTTCGGGATCAACATGACCGGTCAGGTCTTCTACTCCGAGGATCGTCCTGTCCACTTCAACTCAGACGGATCCTCGCCAGACCCCGAGCTCGAAAGGTGAGCCGCCGCCGGCGTTCCAAAGTCCCTAGGCGACCTCTGCGCAATCTCCGAGTCCTCTGTGTCTCTGCGGTTCCCCCGCCCGGCGCCATGCCAAGCCGAGACTCCCCCGCCCCACATCTAGTCCTGCAACAGGACCTTGTAGGCGTAGTAGGCGCTCTTCGTCCGCACGTCCAGATTCCCGACGTAGCGCCAGAACTCCTCCCAGAGCTCGACCTCCGGCTGGCCATAGACCGAGTGGTAGTCGCCCTTCGCCCCGTGATAGAGCCTCCAGAACTTCTCCGACCCCCGGGCCTCGATGAGCCAGCGCACGAAGGCCCCGGCCGTGTCGTAGTCGATCCGGCTCATGCCGCGCTCGAGCTCTTGGGGTCGGAGCGGGCGCGCCAGGTTCAGGTCGAGGTAGACCCGGGCCCGGATCTTGGAGGTGAAGCCGCGCGCCGCACCCCAGAGTTCTTCGGTCAGGTAGACCGCCAGCCCCTCGTCGAGGGGACGCCAGGACGAGCCAGCCAGGTAGTGCACCAGCTCGTGTGTCCCGTCGCGACGTGTGACGTGGTCGGCGCGGAGGGTGATCCCCTCGGCGTCGGCGTGGCAGCGGCCCTTGTCGGGGACGACCACGACCTCGATGGGGTCAGGGACCGCGGCCGGCGCCGCGAAGGGCCGATACTTCCGCGGGGGTCCGTCGGAGTCACGGAAGTCGCCAGGGAAGCGGGCGCTCCCGAGGCGATCCAGGATCTTGCCTCGCGCGGTCTGGAGCTCGTTGAGCAAGAGCTGGGACTCGGCTCCCGAGAGGCAGGCCTGAGAGATCCAGAGCCGGAAGTGATCGGAGTTGACGACCTCGGCCCGGCGAGCCTCGGGGAAGTCCGGCGGCGGATCCCGCGGGGCCCGTCCGGTGGCGCAGGCCGAGAGGGCCACGGGGAGCAGTCCCCACGCTAGGAGGCGACGCGCAGAGCGCGGAACGCGAGCTAATCCCCCTGAGATCACGAGCGCATTCTGCACTCTCGCTGCATGGCGCGCTCGAAGGAGCGCGCCGGGCGGCTCAACCGCCGTTGTCGCTGTAGAGCTTCTCTATGACCGCGCCGTACTTCTCGGCGACCGTCTTCCGCTTGACCTTGAGGGTCGGGGTCAGCTCGACGCCGACCTCGAAGTCCTCGGGCAGGATCTCGAAGTACTTGATGGTCTCGTAGCTGGGGAGCGCCGAGTTCTTCTCGGTGATCGCCGCCAGCATCAGCTCCCGCATCTTGGGGTGCTTGGCCAGGTCCGCCATGGCGGGAGGAGGCGTGACGCCTGAGTCCTCAAGGGCCTTGGGGGCCGCCTCGGGGTCGAGGGTGATCAGGGCCACGCAGAACTTCTTCTTGTCCCCGAACATCGCGATCTGGCTGATCAAGGGGTGGGTCTTGATGTGGTTCTCGACGTTCTGAGGCGAGACGTTCTTGCCCGCGGCCGTAATGATGATGTCCTTCTTGCGATCGGTGATCCGGAGGAAGCCCTCCCCGTCGATCTCTCCGATATCGCCAGTGTGGAACCATCCGTCCTTGATGCACTCCGCCGTCGCCTCGGGACGGTTGAAGTACTCCTTCATGATCACGGCGCCCCGGACCAGGACCTCGCCGTCGGGGGCGATCTTGCACTCGACGCCGTTGACGACCTGGCCCACGGTCCCGAGCTTGACGGCCCCGGGGCGGTTGATGTGCGTCGCGGCCGTGGTCTCGGTCAGGCCATAGCCCTCGAAGATCGGCAGGTCACAGGCGTGGAGGAAGTAGGCGATCTCGCGGCTGAGAGGAGCCCCGCCCGAGACCATGTAGCGCATTCGACCGCCGGTCACGCCCTTGACCTTGGCGCTGACCTTGCTGAAGCCGGGCTTGCCGAGGGCCGCCCGGAGCTTGGTCCCGAAGCCTGGCGTCCCGCCGGCGTTCTCGACCTCGACGATCTTCATGGCCGCGTTGAGGCCCATCATGGCGATGGCCTTCTTGAGCCCGCCCTGGGCGATGATCCCAGCAATGACCTTCTGGTGGATCTTCTCGTAGACGCGCGGGACCGCGGCGAAGAGGGTCGGTCGGACCTCGCCCATGTCGGCCACGATGGTGTTGATGGACTCGGCGAAGGCCGTCACGAAGCCGGCCTTGAGGTGATACCAGTGCAAGGCCCGCGCGAACACGTGGGCCAAGGGCAGGAAGGCCAGGGTCACGTCCTCCGGGCCGATCTCAATGGCTCCGTGGAGCGCGTCGCACTCGCCGACAGCGTTGCCGTGGGTCAGGACGACGCCCTTGGGGTGGCCCGTGGTGCCCGAAGTGTAGATGAAGGTCGCGGTGTCCTCGGGGGTCACTTCCTCCGCCAGGCGAGTGAACTCGGCCTCGTCCTCGCCGCCGCCGATCTCGTAGAGGCGCTCGAGGGTGATCACTCGCTCGCCTTCGGGGAAGGGGACGTCTGCTGCCTTGGTGGTCTCGGTGTCGGCCGTGTCGAAGATCACGAAGGTCCGGATCGCGTCGAGGGTCTCGAGCATTCCGTGGCACTTCTTCCACTGGTCGAGGTTCTCCATCAGCAGGTAGGCGGCCTTGCTGTCGTCGAGGATGTAGGCCACCTCGTCGGGGAGGTTCGACTGGTAGATCGGGACCGTGATCCCGCGCACGCCTAGGATTCCGAGGTCGGCGTAGGACCACTCGGGGCGGGTGTTCGAGAGGATCGCCACGCCCTGACCCGGCTCGAGGCCGAGCTTGCGGAGGCCGAGGCCGATCTTGCGCGAGGCCTCGAAGTAGTCCTTCCAGGTCCGATCGCGCCAGGTCCCGTCGACCTTGAGCTGAAGCGCGACCGTGTCGGGCATCGCGTTCGTGCGCTCGATGAAGAGCTTGGTGACGGTGTTGGCCTTGGTGGCGGTGGCGGTCATGGGCTCGATCCCCCCGGTCAGCGAACCGGTCAGCGAAACCGGTCAGCGAAACCGGTCAGTGAGGGGCGAATCCTATACGGAATTCCAGCCCAGAGGGCCCGCTCAGGGCCGCTGAGAGCCGACTCTCGGCTAGCGCCGGTTGCGCCAGCCCGGGCGCTCCTTGTCGCCCTCGCGCGCCAACTCGGCCTCCTTGCACTGGGGGCACTTGCCCGGGTCGAAGTAGCGACGGGGGGTCTTGGCGCCCTCATTGCAGCTCGCGCAGGCGTAGGTCACGAGCGCGCTGGTGCCTACGCCGCTGACCTCGAGAGAGACGCTCCCCTTGACCTTGGGGACCCGGCTCACGGTGATCTCGAGCTTGATCGCTTGGCGATCGGCCTTGCCGAGCTTGTGGGACCCGCTCAAGAATCCGCGCAGGCGACCCTTCTTGGCGCTCACGCCGACGTAGCGGAGCTTCGTCGAGCTGCCCTGGTGGTTAGCGCGCTTGCCGACGTCCTTGCGGACCACGCCGATCCCGACGCGGGCCGTAGCTCCCTTGAGTTCGACGGGCTTCCCGTCGCGAGTGGCGTAGACCCGGATCTCCTTCTCGAGGAGGACCACCTCGAAGGTGTGGCCCGCTGACTCGACGAGCTTTCCCCCGTGAACGGCGACCTGCTTCTTCTTGGCCGCGTCTCCCTCGGCGCGATCCTCCTTCTTCTCAGCTCGCTTGTCCTTGCGCGCGTCCCGCAGGCGCTTGCGGAGCCGACCGCCCTGGGCCTCAGCGCTGGGAGCCAGCAGGAGGGCCGCGCTCAGGGCGACGAGGGAGCTCGTGACGAAGGTGGAAGTGCGCATAGAAGCCTCTCTCGTGTGGCTCTAACGCCACTCCCGAGGCGAGGTTTCGCCTCTCCTAAGCAACGCTGCAGCAATGCCTTAGGTCGCAGTCCCGTTGGAGAAGGCCGCTGCAATGACCGAGATCAGGTAGCCGGCGAGGCCGATCGCGAGGAAGGCGCCTGCGATCTGCAATCCCCGCTGTTGGAGGTCTCGGCGGAGGATCGTGACGCGGACCGTCTCGAGGAGATCTCGCCCGACGAGGTCCTGACTCAACCAGCGCACCCGCAGCATGACTCTGAGCGTGACCACGATCGCGAGCAAGACCCCGACCACTCCCGCGACCATGAACGCTGTCGAGACCTGACCCGCCCGGACCATGTGGTGCCCGGAGAAGCCTGTGACGGTGATCGTGAGCCCGGCGAGGCCCATCATCGTGCTGGCTTGGGTCTTGAGGACTGAGAGCTGAGACGAGAGGAAGCCCAGGAGTTCAGGCCTGCGGCCCTCGAAGACCTCGATCAGGCGCTCGGCTTCGTCGAGTTTGTTGGGTTGGGACACGCTCTCTCCTGGCCGGGCATGATCCCTCCCCGAGCCCCTCGGAGGAAGGAACACGGAAAAGCCGCCCGCTCCGCACCGACCTGTCTCGCCCACGGATTAGAATCCCTCCCCTCGGAGCACGGATGGCGAAGAAGCAAGACCTCCCACTCGATATCCCCAACCTGGGGCGGTGGTTGGCGCAGGACCCCGAAGAGCGGGTCCCGCGCCTCAAGGCCCTCGTCACGCGCGCCACCAAGAAGGACTACCCGCGGATCGCCGAGCGCTCACGGATCGCGCTCAAGATCGCCTGGGACGCCCGTCCTGACCGGGTGTTCGCGCTCACCAAGACCTGGGTCAGCGGCAAGGAAGTCCGTCTGCGACGTCTCGTGGCCGGCTCGTTGCCTCTGTCCTCCACGGACTTTGGCAAGGAAGCCTTCGACCTGACACGCAAGCTGGCCGACGATCCGGATCCAGAGGTCCGCTACCTCGCCGTCGATCACATCTGCGAGGCCATTAACGACCACCTCGACCTGGCCGCGCGCTGGTTGGGTGATCCTGACCCCCAGGTCCGCGCCATCGTGGCTCGCCGGCTCCGCGACCTCGCGACGGACCAGATCAAGCCCCGGATCGAGCTCTTCCACCCCCTCGCCAGCGACCCCGAGCCAGAGGTCGCTTGGGCCCTGGCCTCGACGATGTGCGAGCTCTACGAGCGCGAGCCGCGCCCAGTGATCGAGACGATGCGCCTCCTGGCCATGTCCGAGCACGAGACGATCCGAACCGCGGCCGCGGCTTGCTTCTTCGAGCACGTGTTCTCCGACTCCTTCGATCAGCTCCTGCCCACGATGCGGGCCTGGCTCCGGGTCGGCGACACGAACCTCCGCTGGACCCTGGTCCGCTCGCTGCGCTTCGTGGACCTCAACCCGCGCTCGATGCAGCTGATCCGGGGCCTCTACGAGGAGCCGGATCCCAAGATCCGAGCGCGCCTCGTCCAGTCCATGGTCGACCTCTTCGACCCGGTCTCGGAGTCGCGGCGAATGCTCGTCCCGCTCCTGATTCGGGCCAGCCAAGACACTTATAAAGCCGTCCGCGACGCCGTCGCCGTGGGCGTCGAACGCCACGGGGAAGAGTTCGAGCTCGCCCTCAAGGGCATCGTCGTCGGCGCCGCCGAAGAGGCTTAGGCCCGTCCCTCTGAATAGACGAGCGAGCGCTTCGTCTAACCTGCATTTCGAACCCGGGAGACTTCATGCGCAGCCTGGTACTTAGCCTCGGCGCCTTCGCCATTTCCGCCATAACCCTCTCTGGATGCTGCGGAACTTTGGTTCAGGGCGAAGTCCGGACCATGGATCACCTGCCCATTGAGGGCGCCCGGATCACCGTCGACGAGACGGGGAACGTTCGCTACACCAACGCGGACGGCCGCTATCAGCTGGCGCTCCCCTGTCGCGCTGAGCCCTTCTATGTCCGCGTCCTCGCCGACGGCTACCCCGAGGTCTCCGACATCATCGACTCGCCCGGCGGCCACATCACCCGGAACTTCGTGGTCGGCGGCGACGCCTCAGGCGCCCCCGAGCCCCGCCCCGGCAGCCGCGAGAGCGGCGCACCGGCCCCCCGCGACGACTACGAGCCGGAGCCCGAGTACGAGCCGGAGCCCGAGCCCGAGCGCCCCGCTCGCCGTGACCCCCCGCCGCGCCGCGACCCGCCCGCGCGCCGTCCTCCCCCGCGCCGCAGCACGCCTCAGCGCGCGGACACGCCCAGGCGCGAGTGCCCCGATTGCATGACCGAGGTCCCGAGCAGCGACACCAACTGCCCCTCCTGCGGCGCCCGCTACATTGGCGCGAACGCTCCGACCCCTCCCCGCCGCGCCCGCCCTCCGGCCCGCCGCTCCGAGCCCGCTCGCACGGCAGAGCCCGCCCGGGCGGAGCCCGCTGACGAGCCCATGGAGCCGGCTCGCGCCGACACCGGCGGCAAGTCCTGCCCGGCCTGCGGCACGAGCGTCCCCAAGGGCGAGCGTGACTGCGGCGGCTGCGGCGCGACCGTCCTCGACTAGGTAGGAACGGGACCGCGCGAACCAACGAAAGGGGGCGAGCCAATCGGCTCGCCCCTTTGCGTGTGGGGTTGATCGGAGCGAGTAAACCGGCCTAACGAACCTTCACGACTCGCCAACCTGCCTTCCCCTTGCTCAGGGTCATCATCTCCTTCGCGCCCATCAGGATCGTGGCGCGCTCGCCCTCGATCTTGACGGTGCTCAAGGACCGGACCGACTTGACGATGCCCTCGGGCAGGGGTCGCTTCTTCGAACGAGCGATCATCTTCTCGCGGATCGCCTTGGGCGAAGCCCCCTTGCTGGGATCCGCCTTATGCAGTGCGGCCCAATCGAAGACCGAGTCCACCTCAGCCTCCGGCAGCTTGCCAGACATGAAGAGCAGGGCCTTGGAGAACACGGCCCGGACCTCAGCCTCCTCTCCCTCGAAGGTCTTCGGTGCCCGATCCGCCTTGACCTGCTCCTCGGTCCCGACCACGTAGATGGGGTCGCCGACCTGCTCAGGCGCTCCATACCAGCAAAGAAGCGGAGCTCGCTGGGGCGAGACGACCACGCTGAAGGGGAGCTCGCTCGGGTCCCTGAAATCGATCCGAGTACCAGGGACCTCCGCCCCGCGGACCGAGAACTTCCCAGGGGCCCCGACGGTGACGACGACCTGACTCGGCGCGCCTCCCGCCTCTAGGGCCGGGGCGCCTGCCAAGATCAACTTCCCCGGCTTGGTCAGGTCGATCCTCGACACGAGGACGGGCCACATCACCTGCGGCAGCACGATGGGCCCCTTGATCGCCGCGGACTCGAACTCCTCGAGCTCCTTGGGGCCAACGAAGGTCCCGCCCTTCTGGACGAGGCGATCGCCAACCCGACGGCGCACGAAGAGCGACTTCCTCGTCTTGGTCTTGCTCACGTCCGCCCGCTCTTCGACGGACTTCAGGAGCACAAGACTCGCGTTGTAGCTGGCTCGCCGGGTTCCACTGGACTTGATGAGTCCCTCGATCTCGACCTCCTCCACAGAGCTCAGGACGAAGCCCTCCGCTTCGGCCGTGCATTGCATCGTCATGGTCCCCGCACAGACGCCGCCAAAGAACACGCTCATCCGAAGCGTCTGCGTCTTGGGAGGTGACTCGCCCAGGCCCTTGAGGAGGGCCTCGCCTCTGGCGATGGCTGCCGCGTCGTCAGCGTGAAGCGCGGCGGAGAAGGCGAGGATCAGGATGAGGGGGAGAGTGACACGCATAGAGGCGACTCCTTGGTTAGCGGAGCGCGAGTATCACCCTCGGCCCCCCCCGCCAACAAGAGCACCGCGGGACAAAGTCAACCCAAGGAGTCTGAGCCTTCGGCCAGCGGGCCCAGCCCCTGCGCGCTGCGGAGCGCGACGAAGTCGGGCGGGAGCGGAGCCTCGAGCTCGAGGAGCTGACCCTGACCTTTGAGGATCGGGAAGGCCATTCGCCGCGCGTGCAGCGCCTGGCGAGTGATCAGGGGCTCGGCGTCGCCTCGCGGCCAGGAGGTCTCGCCCTTGCCGTAGAGGGCGTCGCAGAGGACGGGGCAGTCCAGCGAGAGGGAGTGGACGCGAATCTGGTGCTGGCGGCCGGTGTAGATCTGGAACCGGATCCAGCTCAGCTGAGCGCCGTCCTGCTCGACGGTGGCCTCGAGGGCGTAGCTCGTCTTGGAGGGCTGCCCGTCGGGCCGGACGGTCATCATGAGGTCCTTCTCGCCCTCTGGATCGCGACCGAGGGCCAGCTCGATCAGGCCCGACTCGCGCTTCGGTCGCCCGTGGACACAAGCCAGGTAGATCTTCTCGACCTCCGAACCCTCGATCACGGTCTGCATTCGGCTCCGGGCCTGGGCGTTCTTGGCCACGACCACGACCCCGGTCGTGTCCCGATCCAGGCGGTGACAGATCCGCGGGATCACAGGACCGACTTGGCCAGGGCGCGAGCCGCCGAGGACCTCTTCGCCCGCCGCGACGCCGTGCTTGAAGCGCCAGTGAAGCGCTTGGATCAGGGTGTTGACCCGGATTCGGCCGACGGGGTGGACCACGAGACCTGCTGGCTTGTTGATCGCGATCAGGTCCTCGTCCTCGTGCAGGATCTGGGCCTCGAGCTCGGCCGCGAGCTCCTCGTGGCGCTCGGGCTCTTCGGGGGGCGGGACCGCGACCGAGACCTCTTCGCCCCGACGAAGCTTGTGGGACTTCTTGGTGACGACCTCTCCCTCGACCGAGACCTGGCCCTCGCTCAAGAGCTCCAGGATCGAGGTCCGCGAACGCCAGGTCAGACGATCACTCAGGAAGCGATCCAGGCGGAGCTTGTGCTCGTCGTGGGGGACCTCGAACACCAAGGCCTCGACGTGGCCGCTCAGGTCTTGGGGCGCCTCGCGGACGCGCTTGGGTGGCTTGCCGCCGCGCCTGCTCACAGGTTCAGCCTCACTTGACTAGCCTCGGGTAGGTCTCGCCCAAGGCCGGCGGGACGGTCACGCCCTCGGCGCCGCCGAGGCGACGGAGCTCCAGGGCGTTGGCCGGCGCCTGGCCTCGGTAATGGTTGTTTGCGATCACCAGGGTCCGCTTGGCCAGCTTGGAGACCGTCGTGATCCGCCGAGCCCAGCCGTCGAGCTCGCCCGGAGAGTAGAGGTAGTCGTAACGCTGATCGCGCCCAGCCTTGGGATCGAACCAGGCCTCCTGATTCCGCCCGTGCAAGCGGACGTAGGCCAGCTCGGGCTGGGTCACGAGCTCGCTCGGAGGGAGCGTGTCTCGGGCCTGGGGCATGTCAATGCTCGCCAGGGTCGCTGCCTGCGAGCGCAAGAAGTCCACAGCTGACGTGTCTTGCCAGGTGGCGTGCCGGACCTCGACCACGAGCGGGAGGTCTCGGAGCGCCTCGCGCAGCTCCTCTAGGAGGTCCTTGGCCCGCGCGCTCCAGGCGAAGGAGCCGGGGAATTGAGCCAAGATCGCGCAGAGCCGCTCCCGATCCCGGAGCGGCGCCAGGAAGTCCCGGAAGGCCTGGACCTCGCCAGGTGAGACCAAGCCCTGATGGGTCATCGTCTGGGGGACCTTGGCGCTGAACAGAAATGGCGACCCCTCGCGACGCTCGGTTAGATCGGCCCAGCGAGCCGAGGTCGTGGGGCGCGGCACCCCGTAGAAGCTAGCGTTGACCTCGACTAGGTCGAAGTAGCGCGCGTAGTAGCGGAGGGGCTCGCGCTTGGCGAGGCCCACGTCTGGGACCTCCGCCTCCAAGACCCCGGTGAACAGGGACCCCGGCCCCTCGTCGGTCTTGCGTTGGGGATAGAAGGAGCCATACCAGTCCGGGAAGGACCAGCCGGCGGTTCCGTAGCGAACTTCAGCGGCTTGCATGGAGGCTCGACTAGGGAGCCGGGGGGCGGGTGTTCTCGTCGGGCCCCAGATCCTCGGCGCCAGGCGCCGTGTCGAGGACGAGGCCCTCGAAGTCGAGGACGACTGCGCCCGGCGCGCCTGGGCGCGCCTCGGGGTCGAGGGCTGTGCAGCCGCTCAGGAGCGCGGCCAGCCGACGAGGGAGGTTCGGGACGAACTTGGCGGGCAGGTAGTCGTAGCGCTCGCCCGCTCTGACCTCGGCCGTCCCATGGCCGGTCAGGGCGTAGACCAAGGTCGCCCCCAGGCCGTAGACCACGCCGCTCGGGGTCAAGGCGCTGATGTCCCGCGCCTCAGGCGGGAGGTAGGTCGGGCGGAGGCAGCGGCCAGGCAGGGTCCGGGCGGCCTCGACGAGACCCGGCGAGAGGCCGAGGTCGAGGATCCGCGGCTCGAGATGCTCGTCGAGGAGGACCAAGTCCGGGCGGACGAAGCCCGCCACGCCCTCGCCAATGGCGTAGTCGAGGACGTCCGCCAGGCGCCGACCCATGGTGGCGACCTCGCGCGGAGAGAGGCTCCCGTGGGCCTCGACCCTCGCCGTCAGGGTCTCGCCGGGGTGGTCCTCGCAGACCACGAGCAGGGTCCCCTCACGAACGTCGATATCGACGACCGGGAGCAGCGAGTCGTGCTTGAGCAGGAGGGCCGCTTGGCTCGCCTCGGCGAAGCGCTTGGCCGCTCGCTGTCCGAGCTCGATGGCAGAGACCAAGAAGGTCTTTTTGCGACGCTTAGCGCGGTAGCGGCGGAAGAGGCCCAGGCTCCGACGACGCTCGCTGATCTCGAAGCGAGCCGCCTTGAGCGCGAGCTCGACGCGCTCTTCGCCCGCGGTCCGGTCAGCCTCGAGCTGCCCCCGACAGCGGACCCGCGCGGCCCGGCCCTCGAGGTCCTGGCCGTCGAGTTCGAGGTCGCAGAGCTCGCAGGGGCGGGCTTGAGGGAGCTCGCTCCCGCGGAGGAGCGTGACCTCGAAGTGCGACTTGCCAAAGCCAATCGTGTCGCCGTCCTTGACCTCGATCTTGCCTTCGAGGCGGTCCCGGTTGTGGGTCGTCCCGTTGGCGCTCCTGAGGTCCGTCAGGATCAGCGCGCCCCCCTCGAGTCCGAGCGTGGCGTGGCGACGAGAGACCCAGGGGAAGCGGAGAGGAACGCTGGCGTCCCCCGAGCGCCCGACCTCGATCTCCTTGTCGGGGGCCAGGCGCCGCTCGAGGGCTCGATCCGTCCCGAGGAGACGTAGGACCGTAGCCTCCTGAGGTGCGGGGCCGCTCCGCTCGCGGTGAGCGCGAGCCGCGGCGGCGACGACTTGTTCCTCCCAGCCATCAGGGAGCCCGAGGGGCTCGGACTCACGCCGGAGGAGGGGAGCGAGGTCGCGCGGGAGGGGGCGGTCGTCAGCGTCCCACTCCAGACAGCGCGAGACGAGCTCGGCCAAGCCGTCCGAGACCGAGGGGGCCAGGGCCCGAAGGTCCGGCGGCATGTCGTGGGCGATGGCGCGGAGGCGCGTGAAGAGGGTCGCCCCGGCGTGGGGCGTCTTCCCGCTCAGGCAGCGGAAGAGGAGGGCGCCCAGGCCGTAGACGTCGGTTCGAGTGGTGGGGGGGAGGTCGCCGTCGACCTGCTCGGGGCTGAGGAAGTCGACGCTCGAGAGGGGCGCTTGCCCCGCGCTGAGGCGGTCGTAGCTCGACTCGACGTTGAGCCCGAACCCGACCAAGCGGACCTTACCGTCGAGTCCCAAGAGGACGTGTCCCAAGGTCACGTCACGGTGAACCAAGTCGACGCGATCCATGCTGGCCAAGGCCTGGCCGAGCTGGACGCCTATGGCCAGGCAGAGCTCGAGCGCCAGAGGACCGGGGTTGGCCTCGAGGACCTGAGCTAGATCTGGGGCGTCGAGGTGCTCTTGGACCAGCCAGCAGGCGCTCTCGCCGTCCTCCGAGAGGTCGAAGCTCGCGAGGAGGTGCGGCTCCTTGAGCCCGAGGAGTCGCTCGCCGTCCTCGAGGAAGCGGGTCTGGCGCTCGCCGTCCTCGGGGGCGTCGACCATGCGCAAGATCGTGAGCCGGGTCAGCTCCCCGTCGCTGCGTCGCCGCGCACGGTAGACGCTGACCTCCCCGCGCTGGGTCAGGCGCTCTTCGAGCTCGAAGCCAGGAATGGCGAAGGTCAGGGGGGTCGCTCCTCCGGCGCTGGCCGGGGTCGAAAGTCTAGCAGCCTCTGCTAGGACCTCGCCCCCACCAGCGAGCACTCCTCGACGCCGGCTCGCTGCCGCCGTCGAGATGTAGGTCGAGGTGTAGAGTGTCGCCATGACCTTCTCGCGAATCGGCTCGCTCCTCGCATTCTCATTCCTGGCCACAGGCTGCCCGGACCCGGGCGCCGGCAAGTCGACGCCGACCCCCGCGCCGACTGCCTCCGCCAGCCCCAGCCCCAGCCAGCTGGACCCCCTCGAGGGGAGCCTGTTCAGCAAGGACGAGCTCTTCGCCCTCTATCGGGCGCAAATGGCCGACGACAAGGACGCGGAGGCCCGTGCCCTGCGCGAGAAGCACCGCCTGATCGACGCCAGCGGCAAGCCCGTCAAGGCTCGCCAGGAGGCCTTCCAGCGCGCGCTCAAGACCTACGCAGAGCGGGACCCCAAGGGCTGGTCCGAGTTCGTTCAGAGCATCTCGAAGAACTAGCGTGAGCCAGTCGGCCCTCCTCGTCCTCTGCGCAGCCGATCCTCCGGCGATCGAGGGCGCCTCGCCCCAGACCCTGCGCGTCGCGCCTGCCGGCTTCGACCCCCTCTCGGGGTGGCTGACCCTCCTCGGCCAAAACCCCGTCGCGCGCTGGCGCGGCCGGGCTCCCTTGGCCCTGGCTGCCGCCGGCGGCGTCCAGGCCGAAGACGAGACGGCATACCTCCTGACCCCCGTTCGCGTCGCAGGAGGACGCATCGAGGCCGCCCTCGAGCTCGGCCCGAACACCCAGCGCGAGGTCCTGGATCACCTCGAGGAGCTCCTCGAGGACGAAGTCCTGACCCTCAGAGCAGGCCCCCTGGGCCCCAGCCTGGCCCTGGCCGAGGAGGTCCCCGGTCCAGCCCAGGTCGCCCACGAGCTCCTCGCCGGCCGGGAACTCGACGACCTCCCAGCAGGCCCGCCCGAGCTCCTGACGCGATTGATTCGCGCCTCCGCCGAAGCCTGCAGCGAGGCCGGCAGGCCCCGCGGCGCGACGCACCTCTTCCCTCATGGCCCCGCCGCAGCTGACGGCTTCGAGCCGATCCGCGAAGCCTGGCTTGGCCTGACCAGCGCCGCCTTCGTGGGTGGCCCCCTGGCTCATGCCCTCGCGAGCCTCCTCGGCGGGACCCACTGGCCCGCCCGCCCCGACGAGGTCCTCCAGGTCGCCAAGTCCCGCACGGACGACCTCGTCGTAGCCGTCGAACCCGAGTCCCCGACCCTCCTAGACCTGACCGGTTGGGATCGCCTCGCCCTAGTGAGCCCCCCGCGCCCCACCGCCGCCGGCGTCGACCTCACGCTCAGACTCAGGGGGGCCCCTCCGCCCACGGGAGTTCCGGTCACCGAGCACCTCCTGGCTTGGGCGCTGAACCGGGACCCAGCCTAGGAGTGGAGACCCTCGAGGCGCTCCTCCACTTCAGCCCCTCAGCCGCCCACCGTGGCCGCTTTTAGCCAACCGCCAAGGACGCCAAGGACGCCAAGCTCGGGCCAAGACGACGCGCTGGGGGACTTGGGAACGACCGCGACCGCCAGCGCGCCTCCCCATGGCTACTCTCGAAGGAGCCCGACTCCCTCGGACCTCGATCTACCCCAGAGGAGATCCTACGACGTGCGTTGCCTTGGCGTCCTTGGCGTCCTTGGCGGTCAAAATCCTTCCTCCAAACGCGCGCCCCTCTCTGCGACGCCCCTCTGCGTCCTCCGCGTCTCTGAGGTTCAAGTCGCTCGCGCCAAGGCGTCCCAACTCATCCTCGACCCCTTTCCCACCGGACCCGACCCCGCCAAACCTCACCTCTCGCCCCCCCAAGCCGCCCTCGCCGTCGCGCCTGAGAGCGGAACGGATTGGCGGCCAGCTGCGAGCCCGGACCTAGCTCCAAGGCGCGACTCCCGACCCCCAGAGCAGCTGGCCGCCCTCCCTTCCGCGGACCCAAAGACGGGGGTTT
>Ga0316202_10001738_pt1 | contig 16010 bp, 2 predicted proteins | sample 3monrhotite_MG_FD_204934 | JGI IMG/M metagenome (GOLD analysis project Ga0316202, IMG submission 204934) | Microbial mat bacterial communities from mineral coupon in-situ incubated in ocean water Damariscotta River, Maine, United States -... | ecosystem: Environmental > Aquatic > Marine >... | reverse complement strand
TCACCGCGACCGGTAAAGTCGCCTTCAACGCCGAGAGTGTCGCCTCCAGCTCAACCACCGCCACAGCCAGTGCCACCGGTGGCAAGAAAGCCGACGCCGACGGCAACGCCGCCGCCGGAGAATCGGTTGATGAGCAGATGGCAGCCCAGAATAGCGCCGCCGAAGGAGCCGCGTCAGCGGGCGGAGCAGACGCCACCGCCGATATCGCCAAGGCCAAAACTGACACCGCCGACAACAAGCCCAAAGCCAAAACCAAGGAAGGCGAGGGTGGAGCTGTCAGCGTAGCCGCCGGGATAGCCGCCAACGTCGGCGTCAACACCACCACCGCCAGCATCGGAACAGACAGAAAGATCACCAGTAGCGGCGGCGAAGTTGCACTGACCAGCATCAACCAGACCGACACCAGCGCCATAGCAGACGGCAGCTAGGTCGATGGCGGCAGCACTAACGTCGGCGTCGGCGCAGCCGTCGCGCTGAACGTCGGAGTCGCCACCAACACCGCCGTCGTAAAAGGCAACACCGATATCGATAGCAAAGGTCTGACCTTAAGCGCCCGGACCAACAACGCAGGTGCAACCGCCGAGACCAGCAGCTCCAGTGCCAAGGCGACCAGCGGAGCCGGGGCCAGTAACGTTGGCGTCGCCGGTTCGTTAGGCCTGAACGTCGCGGTCAACACCACCAGCGCCTATGTGGCAGGCGACTCGGATAGTAACGGCACCACTACTGACCTAAATGCAGGCGCAGCGGCCGTGACGCTAGAGACCCAAAACAACACCAGTTCCAATGCCGAGGCTGACGCCGTTGTGAAGATGACAGGCGATAAAGCCGCCGCTGGCGTGGGGGTCTCTGCTGCTTTTAACGTGGTGGTCAATACGGCTCGCGCGGAAGTCGAAGACGGTGTAGTGCTCACAAACGTTGGCGACATGACCCTCTCAGCAGAAGCCGCTCACGTCATGACCACCAAGGCCACCGGTGGTGCAAGCGGTGCTAAGGTCTCAGTCACTCCTCTCATTGCAGTCTCGGTAGCGGTTAACAACACGAAGGCAAGACTAGGCGCTGGCGCCGGGACTGATCTCACTGGCGGGTTGACTATAAGCGCAACCCAGGCAAACGAAGTCACCACGACCACCAAGGGGCAGACCTCCGGTGACGTTGCCGTTGGCGCTTCCCTTTCTGTAGGCGTGGCCAGCGACAGCGTATCTGCCAGTGTTGAGCGCAATATTACCTCATCCACTGCGGTCGACCTCGATGCCTCTTCAAAGACTGCGATCAAGACGAAGGCTACTGCTTCCGCCAAGGGAGCGGCTGGGGAAGAGAAGGATGAGAATGGTAATCAAAAGAAGGGAACTTCCACCGATGATCAGGTGAATGATCAGCTCGGTTTCGGTAAAAGCCAAGCAGGAGGCAAGGCGGATGGGATTGAGGCTGTCAGCGCTGAGACGCCTGAGACCGAGACCCCGGACACGCAGGATCCTGAAACGCAGGTCCCGAAAGGCAAAGGGAAAAAAGAGAAGGCCAAGAAGGTCTCCGTTGCCGCAGCTATCGGCGTTAGCGTAGCCGAGAACAAGGTGATCGCCCAAATCTCTGATAATAAAAAGATCACTACAAGCGGTGCGGTCAGCGTGGACGCGAAGACTGATACCAATTACACGACTAAAGCCAGCGGCGAGGCCAAGTCCGACGATGTGGGCGTTGGCGCCGCAGTGGCACTGACGGTCACACGCAACCAAACTATCGCCGCCATCGGCTCCGGTGCTTCAGTGACGGGCGCGACGGACATCTCCCTTACCTCCGACTCCAAGCAGAACAGGGACAAGGATTATCTGACCGCAATGTCTGCCGAGTCGGTTGCCGGTGCAAGCGGCGGCGAAGTGGCCGTGGCCGGTTCCCTGGCCGCGGTCGCCAATTTCAATGAGACGCGGGCCTCCATCGGCGATGGTGCGGATATTGACGCCAGCGGCGATGTGACCGTCATCTCTGAGGACACCAGCAAGATCGCTGCACAGGCCAGGGCGGGCGCCGTTTCCACCGGAGATAAATCGAAGGCGGGCGTTGGTGCCTCCTTTGCGGTGCTCTACGCCAACAATGACAACATCGCGGCGGTGGGTTACGACGCCAATGGCGATGCCGCTGTCACGACCATGGACGCGAAATCCCTTACGGTGAGGGCGAAGAAGAACAGAGTCGAATTCAATCCGATCGATCTCAATTACAAAAATTTCAGCTTCGATTCCCTGAACCCCTCCACCTATCTGGGCTCCAACAATTTCTACACCGAGGCGGTCGCCGGTGCGGCTGCCAAGGGCAACGCCGCTGTTGCGGGTGCGTTCGCGATAAATGTTTTTGACAACACGACTGAAGCCTATGTCGGCAAAAACGCCGTGGTCAACACCACTGGAAGCAAGGCTGATGACGCCTCAACAGGCGTGGAGATCGACTCCAGGGCTGACATTCAGGCCATAGCCTTTGCGGGTGCGGCGGCAGGAGCAAAGAAAGCCGGTGTCGGTGTTTCGCTGACCAATATCACCAACCTGGACAAGACTCGCGCCTACGTGGGTAAGGGTGCGACCGTCAACTCCCTGGGCGCAGATGCGGGCGTGAAGGTCAATGCCGAAGCTACGCAGACGCTGCTCAATATCGGCGTCAGCGGTGGGTTAGCCACCGGTGGCACGGGAGTCTCTGGCGTGCTGGGGCTGGTGGTATCAAAAAATGACACCGGTGCCTCCATTGGTGATGGTGCAACCCTAGCCTCAGAGGGTGATCTGGCGGTAACCGCCGTCAATAATACCGATGCGGTGATGATCGCAGGTGGTGTCGCCGTCGGTAAGTCGGCTGGCGTGGGCGGCACGGTAGCGGTTAACGTCAACCTGAATACGACAACCGCCAAGATCGGAAAGGATGCGACAACCGACGCCGCGAAAAAGACGACCGTCGGGGCTGACGCGGATGAATCCTCGGTCGCAGTGGTGGTTGCAGGTGCTGGTGGCGGCAAGGCCGGTGTGGCGGGGGCTTTCTCTTTCAATGTTATCAAGACCGATACCCAGGCCTTCATCGATGAGGGCGCCTGGGTCAACAAGAATGTAGGCCACGACGTGAACAGTGTGGATAGCGTGGTAGTGACGGCAGAGGACGACACAGTAGCAGTCGGTATCACCGGCGGCGGAGCTGTCGGCGGAGACGCCGGAGTGGGCGCGGCGCTTGACACCGCTGTAATCATCAAGACCGTGAAGGCGTATATCGCTGACGATACTGATGCTACTGACGGTAGGAGTGTAGATGTCAACGCGACCAAGGAAGTATCTATCAACGCCGATTCTTCTGAGGTTATAACCTCCCTCGCCGCAGGTTTCGCTGGGGGAGGCAAGGCGGGCGTGGGCGGCGCGGTTTCCATTGGCGTAGTGACAAATGATGTCAAAGCTTATATCGGTAAAGATGCCACAGTGGATTCGGATGGCAATGTGTTGGTCAACGCTGAGGACGACATCGTCGCGGTTCTGCTCCCTGCTACCGTATCGGTCGGAGGACAGGCGGGCGTGGGCGGAGCTTTGGCGGTTGCAACGCTTCTGGGCGCAACCCATGCCTATATAGGCGAGGGAGCCACAGTCAACGCACGCGGCAACCATGGGGCAGCTACGGTGATCAGGGGAGATGCGGTCAAGAGCGGCGATGCCAATGCCGCATTCAGTTCCGAAGTCGACAACAGCGTTTCTGAGGATGATTTCGTAAACAAGGATGAAGATGGCAATATTATCCCTGACGGTGCCGATGTCCCCGCGGCTACCGCCACAACCGACCAGATCAAGGGGCTCTCGGTAACAGCCCACAACAGGGAAGTGCTTGTAACCACAGCCTTCAGCGCAGGTATCGGCGGCAGCGCCGGTGTGGCTGGTACTTTGTCAGCCAATGTCATCGCCACTAATGCAGAGGCACGCATCGACCGTGGCGCGAAGATAAATACAGACAACACTCTCGCCGGTGATGAGCAGGTGGTGAGTGTGAAAGCTCTCGACGAGACAGTCCTTGTGAACATGGCAGGGTCTGTCGGCGGCGGTGGCAGCGCGGGTGTAGGCGCAGCGGGCAACATCGGTGTTATCGCCAAGACAACTGCGGCGAAGGTCGGCCCCTCGTCTCTCATTAACGCCAGGAAGGTATTTGACCTTTCAGCTAATTCCACCGATGTCGTTGTCACGGGCACCATGGGCTTTGGTGGTGGCGGCAGCGCCGGTGTGAGTGGCACGTTGGGCGCACTGGTCTTCGTAAACACCACCACAGCCGAGGTGGAAGACGGGGCGAGTGCGCTCGAAGCCACCAAGATAAATGTAGGCGACGCGGCAGATAATATCGTCGGAGCTCTCAATGTCTCCGCCTCCGAATTCAGCACCCTCACCGCAGTCACCGGAGCCGGTGCGGGCGGTGGCTCGGCTGGCGTCGGCGGTGCTCTTGGGGTCGTGGTAAATGACAGCACTACCAGGGCGCGGATTGGCAACTACGCCGAGACCAACGCAACCGGTATTACTTCTGTCCATGCCGATTCCACCGAGAATGTCAACACCGTCACCGTTGCCGGTGCAGGGGGCGGCGCTGCCGGTGTTGCCGGGGCGGTGGGCCTAAAAGTCGTCGTCTCCCATACCGAAGCGGGTATTGGCGATTACGCCAAGGTTAATCAGAATGCAGCTTACGACTATGCCGACCAGTCCGTGGATGTGAAAGCCACCGACAAGATCATAACCGTCGGTGCGGGCGGTGTAGGAGCAGGTGGCGGAGCTGCCGGAGTGGGCGGTACTGCCGACATCACCGTGGCGCTAAACACCACCGAAGCCTACATAGGCGATTACGCCAAAGTCGATGCCGTGGGTAACGTAAGCGTTGATGCTTCCTCTGCGAAGTATGTCAACTCTGCAACCATTGCCGGTGGCGGCGGCGGGGCTGCCGGTGTCACAGGAGCCTTCGGGGTGATCGCGGTGGGCTCGCTTTTGGATGGCGAAGCCAGTGGCTCCATGAATGTTTCTCAGGAGGTACGCGACGCCGCCGGGAATACGTTGGACGTAGACGGGAATATTGTTGAATTTGATGATGAAGGTAATCAGGTAGACCCGAACGTCAAGATCGCTTACGAGGATGTCAGCACCCAGGAGTACGCCGACGGCCAGACCACCAAGAGCGCGGTCGTGGATGAAGATGGCAAGAACATGCTCGGCTCCTCCGACAGGTCAGCAAAGACGGCGAATACCTTGGATAGCTATTCCTCCAACCTGGCGGTCAGTGACGACTTGAGTGCCAACGTCCCAACGGCGAACACTACGGCCTCCATCGGCAATTACGCCGAGGTGAAGGCTGGCGGTAATGTGACGGTCAAAGCAGAGGATACGGCCTTGGCGATCATGGCCGCCGGTGCGGGTTCCGGCGCTGGCGCTGCCGGTGTTTCGGGCGCGCTGGGAGTGGTGCTGTTGCACGACTCGGCAGGGGCCTACATTGGTGATGGTGCCAAGGTTGATGCCGATGGTCTGATCGCGGTGGACGCGGGCACCTCCGAAAATGTCTATGACGTTGGTATCGCTATCTCTGGTGCCGGTGCCGCCGCTGTGAACGGCGCGTTGATGGTAAACGTGGTCTCTTCGGATACTGATGCTTTCATCGGCGCCGCCGCTATCAACAGAGCAGGCGTATACAGTAGTGACGAGCAGGCAGTGTCGGTGACAGCCGACAGCTCCACCAACATAGGTACCCTCGCCGGTTCTGGTGGCGGGGCTGGCGCGGCTGCGGTGGGCGGCGTCTTCACCACAAACGTGCTTGAGAAGGATACCAAGGCGTATATCTCCAGCGGGGCGGATGTCGCCGCGCAAAAGGCCGTCAACGTCAATGCTTCCTCGGTTGAGAACGTCGTCTCCACCGGCCTCTCCATCAGGGGTGCGGGCGCGGCTGCGGTGGGGGCCTCGGCCTCTGTGAATGTGATCACCAATGAGACCCAGGCAGCTATTGGTGATGACCTGAATGACGATAACGACACCCTGGGCGCGACCGTCGATTCCGATGGCAACCTAGACCTCTCGGCGACGGACGACACCCTGTTGATCGCGGTCTCCGCCGTGGGTAACGGTGCGGGAGCTGCCGCTGTCGGTGTCAACGTCCAGGCCAATATCATCTCAAATAAGACCCGCGCCTTTGTCGCAGACAACTCCACGGTAAACGCCAGAGGCAACTCCCTGGCGACGATGAGTATCCTCACCGGCACTGTAGATACTGCCATTACCTCGACACTACCCCAGGCTCCGGCAGGCGAGAGCGGCAACGTTGATGTAAATGACGACGGCGTGGATGATCGCAAAGTCAATGCAAATGGCGAAGCTGAATTCGCAGTCACCGCAAAAGGTGACGAGGATAGTGATAGCTCGACCAAAACGGTGAACACTGGCGTAGCGCCCAAAGATGACCAAGAGGGTGATGCTGTAGCCACCAACGGGTTAGCGAAAAATGTCGAGATCGGCGCAAGGGGCTTCTCCATCGCGGCAGTTTCAAATGAAAAAGTCGTAACTACCACCATCGGCGTGGCTGGTGCGGGGGCCGCTGCGGTGACCGGTTCTTTCTCCACTAATGTGATCACGACTGAGACAGAAGCCTCCATCGGCGACAACTCGTTTATTAACAAAGCCGGGACCCCGGCGGGCGAAGACAAGTCGGTGCGTGTGACCGCCGCTGACAACACCTTCATGGTACAGGTTGCCAGCACCTTCACCGGCGCAGGCGCAGCAGCTGTCAGTGGTTCGGCCAACACTGCGGTTGTGGCTAAAAAGACCAATGCGAGTCTAGGTGAAAATACCCTGGTCAACGCCGATGGTAGTTCCATCGAAGATCTCACGAATAACGTTGCAGTCAACGCGCTCTCCTCGGAGGACCTTTACACCGTGACCACCAACGTCTCGATTGCCGGTGGGGCAGGTGTCGGCGGGGTGGTGGGTGTCAATGTCGTCACCAATGAGACGACCGCCTCTGTGGGAGCCGGGACTGAGATAGTCGCCGCCGGTGACCTTGTCGTAAATGCCGAAGAAGATACTGACGTTCTTATGACCTCGGTCAGCGGTGCAGCGGGTTACGTCGGAGTCAGTGGTGCGGTGTCGGTCGTGGTGGTTGATAACACCACGAAAGCCTATGTCGCGGAGGGTGGAGCCAAACTGGACGTTGAAGGGCTCACCGAGATCAAGGCTGATTCAACTGAGAAGGTCGTCTCCGTCACCGGCGCGGCTGCTGGCGGCGCTGTGGGTGTGGCCGGTGCGGTTTCGGTAAAAGTTATCGGCTCCGAGGCCGTCGCCTACATCGGTGACGCCGCCGAGGTGAACCAAAACAGCAGCGGCCCGGCACAGGACGTGAGGGTCACGGCCAAGGATAAGGTCAGCCTTGAAGGCGGTGGTGGAACGGCAGCGATCGGCATCGCCGGGGTTGGTGCAACGGCGGATGTGAATATTGTCAAGAACACCACCACGGCGTACATCGGTGACTCGGCCCTGGTCGATGCCGGAAGAGATGTCAAGGTTCTGTCTGATTCCACCAAGGATCTAAACTCCACGACCCTAGCCGCGTCAGGCGGCGCGACCCTGGCAATTGGTGGTGCCACTTCTATTATTACGGTTGGGTCTTCACTCGATGCCGACACCTAGGGCTCCATCGGCGACAGCGACACTGGCGGTGGCCAGACCGCAGCCCATGCGGACACCCAGGCCTCCGACGACAAGGTGTCTGGTTATTTGGGCGATTCCGAGCATGTCCAGAGCGCAAAGAGCAACGTAGCGGGTCGTTCAGCCGCTGTCAGCGTAAGCGGTGATTTGAACGAGACCTCTGTCAACTCCATGGACAAGACCCAGGCTTACATCGGGGCGGGCTCCCAAGTGACGGCGGGCAGGGATGTGCACGTCTCTGCCGTAGACGCCACCAAGATTGATATCCTCTCCGGCGGTGCTGCAGTGGGTGTCGGCGCGAGTGTTGGCGGTGGTATTGGCATCGGCTTCAAGAAATCTACCACCGAAGCCTTCATCGGCTCCGGCGCCATAGTCAATGCCGAAGGCGATGTTGCTGTAAACGCCGACACTGAAGATGTGGATGCAGACGGATCCAGGGTCAAAGGTATTGGCGGAGCGGCGGGCCTTGTGGGCATCGGCGCCGCCGTCGCCTATCTGGATTCAGACAACTCAACCTCCGCATCGCTCAAGGATGGTGTGCAGATTCAAAGTGCCAACGCGGTAACGGTTGGTGCGCATGAAGATATAAACCTCCAAGCCAATGCGGTCGGCGCAGCAGTGGGTTTCGGAGCCGTGGGTGGATCCCTGGCACGCGCCAAGGCCACCGGCAGCGTCAGCGCCACCACGGGTTCCAACCTGGAGGTCGGCAATAATGGCACGAACGTTGGGTCCTTCAGCGTGGATGCGATCAGCACAGATACGGTAAACGCCAAATCTATTGCAGGCGCTGCGGGTATCTACTCCGGTAGCGGCGCAGTCGCAATTGCCGCGAATGACTCGGTTGTGACTGCTGGTACTGGCTCCGATTCCATCGTGAAGGCGGATGGCGCGACGACCGTGCATGCGAAAGCAACACCGCAGGCAGATGCGCTCACGGATGCCCTCGCGCTCTCCTATGTGGGTAGCGTTGGAGCCTCCGTTGCCCACGCAATGGTCTCTCCAACGGTCACCGCCTTGCTTGGAACCAACAATAATATTACGGCGGGCAGCTTGAATGTCACCGCAGAGAAGACCCTTGCCTCCGCTACTCCGTCGGCCGCTGCCGATGCGGTGGGAGTGAGTGGAGGTTTGCTGCTCGGTGTCAGCGCAACCAGCAGCACTGCCGAGGATGAGAGCGCAGTAAGCGCATCCGTGGGCGATGGCAGCACGCTTATTTTAACCGGTGCTGCTTTTGTCTCCGCTTCATCCGACAGTCACCAGAAAGCTGAAGCCAAGGGCTTGAATTTCGGTTTTCTGGCCTTGGGCGCTAATGTCGCCGATGCCAGCTCAAACAGCACCACAAGTGCCTCTCTCGGCAATAACCTGGCAGTCTCCGGCACAGACCTGATTGTGCGTGCCACGGGCACTGACGAGAACTACGCCGACTCCATAGCCGGCAGCGGCGGGGTTATCTCCGGGCAGGCGGCTATCGCCAGGACCAACACTACATCTACCACCAGCGCGACCACAGGCAGCGGCACGGATGCGCGCGGTATTGAAGTAAACAGTTTAACTGTCGCCGCGACCCACACCTCAGAGTTTGACAGCAGGGTCAACAGCTTGAATGCCGCGATAGTGGGAGCCAGTGGAGCCTTCAGCGAAAATTACTCTGAGGGCACAGTGCAGACCAAGGTGGGAGATGGCGCTTATGTGAAAGCCGATTCGATCAAACTGTCGGCAACAAACAAGGTTGCCAAGAGCTCTCCCGGCGCCTCCTGGAACCTGAAGTCGGGATCCGGCGGTGCAATTGACGCGCCAGCGGCGATAAGCGAAACCGACATCAAAAACATGACCAATGTCATAGTCGGTGATGCTGCATCGCTCATTCAAAACAAGCTCGACATCCCGGGCGCTTTTGATCTTAACGCCACCAACGACGTGCAAGCCTACGACAAGGTCAAGCTCGACTCCGGCGGTCTCGTCTCCCTGGCCTCGGCTGAGTCGTACATAAGGGCCAACCAGGTGGACGCCAGCGTGAACATCGGGACTGATGCAACCTTGATGGCAGTGGAGGACCTGGACCTCCAGGCTTACGCGACTGGCGTGGTATACACGCAGTCTTCGGTTGATGCCTACGGGTTGGCAGGAGCGCCCTCTGGTAAAGCGGTGTCGCACTACTATGCGGACAACTCGATTTCAGTTGACCAAGGGGCCTACCTCTTTGCTAAGAACGACGTGAACTTGAAGGCGGGATCCGCCAACAAAATAAGCGTTAAGGCCCAATCCGACCTCTGGAACAAGACCGCTTTTCCGATTCCCGTCAGTCCCAAGGCCGACGCCATCGCCAAAGGTGATGCTGCCATAACCATCGGTACTCTGGCTGATGTTGCAGCAGCACGTGATGTTAACTTCTTTAGTGAACGGGGCGAGCTCTCCGCTAACATCGCCGGGGTGGGCAAGGACATTTATCGCGAGTTGGCGGCCGCTGCGTTGAGTGGAATCTCCAACCTCTTTGGCGGCGACGACATCTCCTTCGATCTGCCCGTGAAAGGTGAAAAGTCCACCGGAGGTACGACCGAAGTGAGGGTAGAGGGTACTGCCCGAGCAGGGGTGGAGAACCGCAAGTTCGTAAGGGTCAATCCCGATGGAACTTTTAATTTTGATGGGACGACCCTACAGGAACAATTGGGTGATTTTGGACTGACGCCCATCTCCATCGCGGGGAATATCCTTGCACGCATAGAGAAGTTGAAGCAGCTCAAAAGTGACTACGCAGGCGATCCTGTCTCGGTTGCGGCTTATCAGTCCGAGATAGATTTTCTACAGTTCAAGCTGGTCGAGTTGGGGCTGGACGACCCGAACAACCCTGGCTTTGCAGGCACCTCTGGTATCAGCCCCATAGCGGCAATTGACGGTCAGTTAAGCGTCTTTTCCGGAAAAGTCACTGCACTGGAGGGAGAGGTCGCCACCCTCGAAAGTGAGCAGTCGACGTTGACGACCAACCTGGCGCTAAAAGATGGAGAGATTCAATCAGCAAACACCCGGCTGGGGGAAATTCCAGCGGAGAAGCTGGCAAAACAGGTCACCATTGACGCTCTTGACCCTGGTGTCCCAGCTGAAGCTGCGCAGATAACCATCCTTCAAGGTGAGTTGGCCAATCTGACAACGGAAGAGAACACTCTGACCAATACGACCATCCCGACATTGCAGGGTGAGTACGTTGCTATAGATAACAACCTCAGCATCGTCAATGTGGACCTTGCCAGCACCAACAGTGAACTCACCAGCGTCAACTCTTATGTCGTTAACTTGAATACCCAGAGGGATGAGCTGGATGACGACCCGTCAAATTTCATCGCCCCTGCTGGCCCCACTGCGCTTCAGTTGACGATCCCCGACATTGTGGCAAAGGTCGGCAATGTGAACATAAAGGCCGATTCGCTTATGGGCGTTGGTTCCCTTGAGGCGGAAGGGCATGCGCAGATCGAGATAGCCAACGACAGCCGCATGTTCCTGGAGTTCAACGAGCTTACTATTCCTGCTGATAACGGGGGCAGAGTGATCTTGAACAACGTGGACATTTCAGCCGCCACCTCCGACGAGTCCAGGGCCCTGATCGAGGGATTGAACAGGGTTAAGGGGCAGGCGCAATTCAGTAACGTTATCACTAACGCCAACAGCGGCAACAAACCGGAGATTCTCGTCACCAGCAGCTATGATCCTCTGGGACCAAAGCCTACTTTCGACTCAAACGGCGACCCCTTGAATCGGAATTCGCCGGAGTTCCTTTACTACAACGGACCCGCCCCGGACATCACCTTTACCGGGGATGTTTCCAATCTCAGAGGGGCGGTTAAGGTCGCTTCAAATGCGGGCAGCATTATTGTTGATAGCGGAGTTAATATTCATGCCGGGACAATTGATATTTCCACCCGCAACGGCGACATTATCCAGAGTTATGTGGATGACTTCAGGGAGGTTGGTGGCGATCCCGGTGCGCTTTTCAACGATTCGACGCTCGCGCCCAAAGGGATTATCGCCAACGGCTCCATCTTTATGGCGGCCCGTTACCTCAATATAAATGGCACCGTGCAGAGCGGCATGCCCGACTGGGGTGTGAGGGTGCCCGCCACGGTACAGCTGGATGACGGAAGCGGCGGCTCCTGGACCATGGGTCAGGCCATAGCCGATTACGATGCCAAGGAGATGGCGGGGACGCTGAATCCTGGAGACGAGTTCTACCAGGTGACTAACGCGACGACTGTCTTCAGTCAGCCGTTGGCGGACGCCGAGTGGAACCAGATAGACGTCTTCTACAATGCGCTCACGGGGCAGCTGGAGGTCTCCGGTGCGGCTGTTAAGGGGGGCTACGTAAATCTCTACGGCCAGATAATCAATACCGCCTGGACTACCAGAAGCGGTTGGAATACGCCTACTCCGGGTGGCGCAGCAGTCCCCGTGCAAGAGTACAGAGGCAACCCTGGCAAGATAAGGGCGCTCGATGGCTACGGCAGGATAAAGGTCGAGAACGACAGCAGTCTCGACCTGGTACTTAACGTTCTGGATACTGGCAGGGACAAGGCCGGAGTGATCTCCATTACCAATATCAAGTCCATCGACGCCAACAACGTCCCGTCGCTTGAGCGGACCGAGTACACACTTCTTGGCGACCAGATATACGTCAAGAAAGGTGACCTTGCGTTACAATCGGACGGCACCATGTCATACAGCTCTTTCGCCGAGGACTGGATTGCTGGCAGGACCACCGAATACAACCCGCAAGACGGCCTTCGCTATTCCTGGACCACCGGTATCAGCGATGAGACGGTCAACTACTACCGTTATTGGTCCCGAAGATTCTTCGACCTCCCTGCATTGACGGTCGACTCCTCAATGGACCAGTACAAGATCTCTGGTCCCATCGTTCTCAGCGCGAAGGATTTGGATAACGGCGCTTACCTGACAGACGGGAACGCTGGGTCCAATGGACAGAATAATCTGGATTCTTTCAACTTCAAATATGATGAAGGCATCACCACCAGCAAGGTAAGGACCGAGACCGACTCCTGGTCGCAGTGCGACTGGTGGCTCTGCGTTACGTCCCAATACTTCATGGAGTTCAACGTAAAGACCGGCGGCAAGAAGGTCTATACCCAGAGCCTAGCTGCCGACTACCCGATAGCGATCGAGTTCATCGGCCAAGACAGGGGTAACGTCGATATTGACTCCGTGGGGAACGTCGTGACGAAGGGGAACATCACCAACCGTGCTGGCGATACTTCGATCAATTCGGGTGGCGCGATCACCCAGGCGACCCAAGACGTGATGACCTCCGCCGACAACCTCACTCTGACTGCAAATACTGGCATCGGTGATGCGACCAACGACATGTTGATAAATATCCATGATGGCGGTGTGTTGAACGCGGTAACCACCACCGGCGACGTTCGCATCACTGAGACTTCGGGTGACATGATCGTGGCAAATGTCACCACCAACGACGGCTACATCTCGCTTACTACCGAGGGGGCGCTCCTGATGAATGACGCCTCATCGCGGGTCAAGGGAAGCTACCTTAACCTCATCGCCGAGAACGGCACCATAGGCACCGGAAGTCAGGCCTTCAACGTTGAGGTGGGTACGCCAGAAAGGGCATTCGACCTGCCGAATTACGGCCTTGAGGCGCTCTCGCGCGACAACATAAACATCGTGCAGCAGGGCGGTGGAGACCTATACCTGGTGGCAGTGAAGTCACAGCAAGGCGATGTCAGGATAGACGCAGGAGCAGGCCAGATCATCGACAATAACTCGGCGCAGTATGCCGATGTCCGCGCCATCGAAGAGCTTGAGGCGCTGTGGGAAGAGATGCGCCTGCAAGGCCAAAATGCTCTGGATAAGGTCGACGACACCATCACTGCCTACGAAAACTCCAAGACGCAGAACTACCGAAGCTACTGGCGAATGCGCCTGAATGACAACGGCACGGCGGACACCGCTGATGATTCTTATGATCCCTATAACCCAACCTATAATTATCGTATGACCGATGCTCAAAGCACAGCATTAACCGAGCAGTATAAAGCTCAGGCGCTTCAGAATGCGACGTTGACGTCGCAGGATCAGCGAGACAATTTTGTCCAGGGCAAGCTTGCCGATTTCGTTCAGTCAAAGACCGATGAGTACTTCTTCTTGCAAGGTGAAGTTGGAGGGCTTAACGATGGTGTTTACGCTGCTCTCTACAGCTACGAGGCTACTGCCGAGGAGAAGGCTTCTTTTGCCAACAAGGTCCAATGGAGTGATGAGCAGTTAAGGCTCGGCATGACCCCCGGTATGTTGAAAGAGGTCACCGACACCGTAATTTCGATCGAGGAGCCCAACGTCAAGGGCAACAACGTAACCTTGATCTCCGGTGACAACATCGGTTCGACAGGGGCTACCCCGGTCCGCATAGATATTACCGATGACCTCACAGCCGACACCGACGAAGCCAAAGCAGCTCGCCTTGCCCTTATGACCGCCGAGAGGGAGGATATCGCAGCAGTCTATGCCGCCAACGGCATCGACATCGTCGGGTTCGATATCACTCAACGCGACACAGTCGATATCAGCATGGACGGTGTTAACGGGGGGTTAGACGCCACCGCCGGCGGTTACGCCTACATCGGCTCGGAGGGCTCGGTGAACCTCGTTAACCTGGCTGCTCAGGGTGAAGTCAGGCTCAAAGTTGCCGAGAATATAACCGGAGTAGCCAACCCGACCGGAGCGCACATCACAGGCGAGAACCTGATACTGGAAGCCTCCAACGGCGGCATCGGTGTTGCGGGCAGTCCCTTGCAGCTAGATCTCAGCTCCGCAGCAAGCGCGCCGACCCTGACCATGCGCGCCGACGGGGACATCTTCATCCTTGAGGCTGCCAATGATATTAACGTCGATTCCATTTTCTCGCGCGGTACGGTTCACCTTGAAACGCCTGAATCGATCTTCGACGCCATCGGCGACAGCGAGACCAACATCCGTAGCGCTTCAATAAATCTCGTTTCCGGCGGCGCGATCGGGTCTTACGACAATTATCTGGAGGTCGGGTTGAACCCGGACGGCTACTTCTTCGGCAGCGCACTCACTGGCGTTTACGTGGCAAGCTTGGATCAGCCGATGAATATCGGCGTAGTGGATACAGCGGCTGGTGATATCTCGCTCTTTGCTGCAAGTAATTTGGGGTTGGGTTCAGTGTCCACCGGCGGTGGCGGAACAATGACTCTCGTCAGCTCTGGCGGCTCCATCGAGAACAACCTCGACCCAGGAGCGCTAAACATCGATGCTGCCGGTTCTACCCTGATCCTTCAGACCCAGACGGGCATGGGCTCTGTAGCGCCGATAGAGACAAAGGTGGATACGTTGGAAGTCACCCTCGGTGGTGAAGGAGAGGCCAATATTCACGAGGCTGACGACCTCAACCTCGGCACCAGCCAGGCTCTTAAAGGCTCCATAACTCTGGTCTCAGAGGCTGACATAACCTCCACCATAACCGGTCCGCAAGTGGGCGTAATAAAGAACCTCTCTCTGGAAGCCAGGGGCGGGTCAATAAATGTGGAGGAGGCCAAGGTCTCCAATCTGATGGCCGTGAAGGCCGACAACATCCGACTGGGGAATATAATCAACCCCGACGGAACCGGGCCGCAGCATTTCACGGTTAGCGGCAACCACATAGCGGATATGGTGAGGATTGGGGCGACTTCACAGGCGCCGATAATCTTCGACAGCGTTTTTGCCGACTACTTCTACCTGAACGCGCGGGTGGACAACCTGGTGATGAACGACACCCTCATCGGTTCTTACGCTGAGATACGTAACAACAAGCACAAAGTAGTCGTGGACAACAAGAACAAGGTGCTACACCCTGCCGATGTACAACTCTACACCGGTTCGAGCCCCTTCTACCTGGAGATGTTTGCCGAAGACCTGATCAAAACAGACGCGCGGGTGCTCAACTACGATCCGTCATTCATCGTCAACGGCTACAGTTCCGAAAATAGCATGTTGCGCAGCGTGTACAAACAACTGCAACTGGTGGAAGATGCGGGCGACTTCCTCGGGGATGAGCAGCGCTACCGGCTAGATGCCTCAACTGCAGTTTCACCGAGCGCCGCTTTCATTCTGCACGGTGATGGTTTGGGGATAAGCGAAGAAGAAGAGCTGGTCGATATTGATGATCTGATTATTGTGACCGAGTGATCATGCTGTCGTTGATAATGAAATTAAAGTGGGGTGATATGAAGACAGTCAGTCTTGTGGTGTTCGTCTTGATCTATTTTGCAGCGGCTACGGCGTCGGCTCAGGATCTTCAGGGTGTTGGCCCTGCCG